>ERZ1463034.212-NODE-212-length-15743-cov-49.504016_pt1 | contig 15743 bp, 15 predicted proteins | sample MGYA00564480_ERZ1463034 | MGnify/ENA primary metagenome ERZ1463034 (study PRJEB39244, sample SAMEA3635122) | Helicobacter pylori | study: EMG produced TPA metagenomics assembly of PRJEB11511 data set (Assembly of a 5300-year-old Helicobacter pylori...
AAGTGACCACCGCTCTGAAGGCCTACGCCCTGCTGGCGACCAGCGCCGACAAAGGCGCGGTGCGTGACAAGGCGATGCTTGATAAGTTGATGCCGTAATAAGTAGCCAGAACGTCCATTAGCCCGGCATTGATGCCGGGCTTTTTATTGGGGCTCATTCAGCCATGAAGACACTTAACCCTGTCATTTCTGACAGCTATTTCTTTGTTACGAGGCGATTTAGAGTAGGACCTAAGCCAAGAAATATCTGATTACAAGGAACTAAATCACGATAGAAAGGAAGCTTATTATGAAAACGAAACTACTTATCTGTGCGGCTGCAATGCTCCTGTCTACATACCTATATGCATTGGCGCCAAGTGACCAAACAGAAGACGCAAAAACAGCGGCAGTTGTGGTGGACACAACCATTGAAGTCAGAAATAACTCGACCTTTACAATTTACGTAACCCAGAAAGGTCTTAAACAAGAGGTCTTGCCGAAAGCGACTGCCCAGATTCAGAATTACTCAACACAGCCCGTAGGCGTCACGCCTGTCAGTGGAACTGCTGCCATCAAATACGTGACGGTGACTGGAAAGGTGGGGGCTTGTCAGGCTGTAACGTGCGTTATCGTGCAATAGCTGGAAGCGAAGGCTCTTTAGGAGCAACTGCGGCGCGCAGCCTTTTTGGCGAAGGGCTAATGCGGTGTGCCAGGCACACCGCTTCGCCAATAAGTTGGCTTCTACAGGTTGTACATCCTTCGCCTTACTGAATTTCCTCTGGTTTCACGATCACCCAATTCTTGTCCGCCGTGACGGCCAGGCCTTCTTTGGCTTGGGCAGCCGCGTTTGTGGTCATCATGCCGTTGAGCTGAGTCATGTACTTGTCTTTGCGGTTGACCCACAAATGGACACCGCCCTTACTGACGTCGACGCTGTGAAACAGCATGTAGCCGTCACTGGTTGGGGTGTCGCCACCCACCAGCACCGGTTTTTTCCACTGGTCGATGTACGTCAGGATTGCCGCTTGTTTACCTGCCATCCAGGTTGCAGGCGTCCACAGGTACGGCGTCAGCTCCAGACCCAGGTTGCTCTTCTCATCGTATTTGCCCGCTGTGATCTGCTTGCGCGCAGTCGTCAGTTCGCCTGTCGTGCGATTTTTCAGTAGCGTGGTCACGCCAATCACGTTCTGCGGTTTGACGTTGTAGCCGTACTTGGGATCAGCCGCGACCATACGCACCAACTCCTCTGAAGCAGCGGTCATCACGTAGACCTCGATGCCGTTCTCCATCAGCTTGTTGTACAGCTCGGCCTGCCCGGTGAAAACCTTGGGTGGCTGGACGTCGATATTTTTGACCGTATCGCCATCGTAATACGTGCTCGGCACCGGTTTGCCCGACGCCATCAGCTCATCGACGTAACCTTTGAGTTCCGCGAGCGTGAACCCGGAGAACACCTGAGCCACCCATGGGTAGCACACCATGTCGTCGATTTCACACAGACGGTAGTAGTAGCTGAACAGGCTTTCCTTGTGGTCGGCCGTGTCCTTGAACGGGATCAATTTAAGAGAGGGATCGAGGCTTTCGCGGGTGATCAGGCCCTTGTTTTCCATGAACGGCAGCAGCGACTCTTCCAGATCGTAGCGGTAGCTGGTGTTGTCCATGTCGAACACGGCGAAGTTACCCTTGTTGGCGTTGGCTTCGATCATGGCATTGAGCTGCTTGGCCGCAGGTGCGGGCCAATGGGTCAATTCGGTGGCAAACGTCTGGCTGGCGAGCGCTACGCTCAGTCCCAACGTCAGCACGGCGGCAAACAGTTTTGGCGCGAGATTCATAACGGGGTCCCTCCTCAAGGTTGAAGACTGACCGTAGCAAAATCTCGTGACATCTCTAGCGCATCAACGACCGCCCGTGTCGTGAAGACGTCATGCTGATAACGATTCGCGACACGCGCGTCAAAAACGACAAGGCCCACAAGGGATCTGTGCCTGGGTTTACATTTTTTCCCACACTTCAAAGCTGTAAGCCGGCTTGTCGTCCTGCGCCGGGTTAGGGGTGTTGGACACCAGCCTCCACTGCGCGGTATCGAACTCGGGGAACCAGGCATCGCCTTCAGGGCTGAGCGCCACGCGGGTCAGGTACAGGCGGTCTGCCTGCGCCAGGCCTTGCGCATACAACTGCGCCCCGCCAATCAGCATCACTTCATCGACGCCCTGCTCCCGCGCCCATTGCTCGGCACGAACCACAGCGGCGTCGAGTGAGGTAAACACTTCCGCGCCTTCGAGCTGCAGATCGGCCTGGCGACTGACCACCAGGTTCAACCGCCCCGGCAAGGGCCTGCCCAGCGAATCCCAGGTCTTGCGGCCCATGATGATCGGCTTGCCGAGGGTCGTCGCCTTGAAGTATTTGAAGTCCCCCGGCAAATGCCAGGGCATGGAATTGTCGACACCGATCACACGGTTTTCACCGAGGGCGGCAATCAGGCTGAGGGGGAGATGAGTTTTCATGGGCGCGAGGATAGCAGAAGCGAGTGTTTGCCCCGAGCCCGGCCACAGAGGTTATGCTCACGGCTGACTTTATCGACGAGACGCCGCGTGACTGCTCTGACCCCTCTGGATAGCCTCTGGCTGACTGAAGCCGTGCGCCTGCGCGAAGAACACGCGGGCCCTCTGGAAGACCTGGAGGCCAATCGCCGCGCGCGCACCACCGCAGGCGACTTGCCGACACGCATTCAGAACCGCGCCCTATGGCTGGCCGAGCGCGATGGTTTGCTAAACGCTCTGCATCACTGGAAACAAGGCGCGCGACTGGCATTGATTGTCCTGGCCATTATGGTGGTGATCACCGGGGCCGGCCTGGCATTTGCGGCACTGGGCAACGGGCAAGCGCCGGTCAATGTGTTCTGGGCCTTGGGCAGTCTGCTGGGGCTCAACCTGATCCTGCTGCTCAGTTGGGCGCTAAGCATGCTGTTCGCCGGGGAAAGCACGGCCAGCCTTGGTCGGCTGTGGTTATGGCTGAGTGAAAAGCTCGCCCGCGATGCCCAGGCGGCGCAACTGGCGCCCGCGCTGGTCTTATTGTTGCAACGTCAACGGCTGAACCGTTGGGCGTTGGGCATGGTGGTCAACGGCGCGTGGCTGCTGGCGCTGCTCAGCGCGCTGGTGATTCTGCTGATGCTGATGGCGACCCGGCGCTATGGGTTTGTCTGGGAAACCACTATTTTGCGGGGGGATACGTTCGTCACCGTCACCCAGGCCCTCGGCGCGCTGCCCGCGTTGCTGGGGTTTAGCGTACCGACTGAAACCATGATCCGCGCCAGCGGCGACACGGCATTGAGCATCGAAAGCGCGCGCCAGGCGTGGGCGGGCTGGTTGGTCGGCGTATTGCTGGTCTATGGGATCGTCCCACGCCTGCTGTTGGCCCTGGTCTGCCTGTGGCATTGGCGACGTGGCCGTGCCGCCCTCAGCCTCGATCTGAACATGCCCGGTTACAGCCAGCTTCGCGAACGCCTGATGCCCAGCAGTGAGCGCCTGGGTATCAGCGATGCCGCGCCCGAGCAACTGCACAGCACGCAATCAGGCACGGTAGCGCTCGACAGCGACGGCGCGTTGCTGGTCGCCATCGAGCTTGACGATCAGCGCCCATGGCCGCCGAGTCTGCCGAAGAGCGTCATAGACGCGGGGATTCTCGACAGCCGCGAATCCCGACAAAAGCTGCTCGATCAACTGACCCGCTTTCCACCTGCGCGCCTGACCATCGCGTGCGACCCGCGCCGCTCGCCGGACCGTGGCAGCCTGGCGCTGATTGCAGAACTGGCCCGTTGTGCCGGGGCAACGCGGATCTGGCTGCTGCAAGCACCGCCCGGCCAGGCACTGGACGCAGAGCGTTTGGGCGACTGGCATTCAGCCCTGCAAAAGCTCGACATCACTTACGCCGACAGCGCGCCGCTGAAGTGGCTGGAGACCGGCCATGACTAAAGCGCTCAAGCTGGCGGTGGTTGGCCACACCAATGTCGGCAAAACCTCGTTGCTGCGCACCCTGACCCGCGATGTCGGTTTCGGTGACGTCTCACACCGCCCCAGCACCACGCGGCACGTGGAAGGCGCTCGGTTGTCGGTAGACGGCGAGGCCCTGCTGGAGCTTTACGACACGCCCGGCCTGGAAGATGCCATCGCCCTGCTCGACTATCTAGAGCGCCTGGACCGTCCCGGCGAGCGTCTGGATGGACCGGCACGCTTGGCGCGTTTTCTCGACGGCAGCGAAGCTCGCCAGCGCTTCGAGCAGGAAGCCAAGGTGCTGCGCCAGTTGCTGGCCTCGGATGCCGGCTTGTATGTGATCGACGCACGCGAACCGGTGCTGGCCAAATACCGTGATGAATTGGCGGTGCTGGCCAGTTGCGGCAAACCGCTGCTGCCGGTGCTGAATTTTGTCAGCAGTGCCGAACACCGCGAAGCGGACTGGCGCGAAGCCCTGGCGCGTCTGGGCCTGCATGCGCTGGTGCGATTCGACAGCGTTGCGCCACCGGAAGATGGCGAGCGTCGACTGTACGAAAGCCTCGCCCTGCTGCTGGAAAATTCCCGTGAGCAACTGCAACGGCTGATTATCGACCAGCAAGCGCAACGTCTGGCGCGCCAGCAAAGCGCGGCTCGCCTGATCGCTGAACTGCTGCTGGATTGTGCCGCTTGCCGTCGCAGCGTGGCCACCGGATCAGGTCAGGAACAAATCGCCATCGACGCGCTGCGCAAGGCCACTCGCCTGCGCGAACAACGCTGCGTCGAAGCCCTGCTCAAGCTGTACGCCTTCCGCCCGCAAGATGCTGCCGCCACTGACCTGCCGCTGCTGGACGGGCGTTGGGGCGACGATTTATTCAACCCGGAAACCCTCAAGCTGCTGGGCGTACGCCTGGGCGGAGGGATCGCCGCGGGCGCCGCAGCCGGAGCGGGTGTGGATTTGCTGGTGGGCGGGATTACTTTGGGCGCCGCAGCATTGGTCGGGGCGATTGCCGGTGGCGCGCTGCAAACAGCCCGCAGCTACGGCTCACGCCTGCTTGGCAAGCTCAAGGGCCAGCGCGAGCTGACGGTCGACGACGCAGTGTTGCGCCTCCTCGCCCTGCGCCAACGGCAATTACTCCAGGCCCTTGACGTACGCGGTCATGCCGCCATGGATAGGATCACCCTGAGCGCCCCGCAGGACAAAGCCTGGCGTGAAGGGAAACTCCCCGACAGCCTGCAAAAAGCCCGCGCCCACCCGCAATGGTCATCCCTCAACCCGCATCCGCGCCTGACCCAGGCCGAGCGGCAGGAGCAGATTGAAGCGCTGGCCAAGTTGCTGACAGAGGCCTGATACCATCCACTTGAACGGTGCCGACAGTCGTATAGGTAATTTTTACTTACGCGAATTCCGCCAGCCCCGGTATCATCCCGCGCCCGATACACCCGGAACCTGAGCACATGAAGCCCAACCTGATCGCCGCCGCAGAAATCGACCGAATCGATACCTGGGCCAAATACTCCAGCACCATGTGCGGTGGCTGCGTATCCAGCTGTTGCACCTTGCCGGTGGAAGTGAAGATCAAGGATTTGATCCGCATCGGCATCGTCGACGAATTCGAGCGCGGCGAACCGGCGAAGAACATTGCCAAGCGCCTGCAAAAGGAAGGGATCGTCGAGCGCTATAACCAGAAGTCGGAAATATTCACCCTGCAGCGCATGAGCAACAACGATTGCCTGTACCTGGATCGCAAAAGCCGACTGTGCACGATCTACGAAAAACGTCCCGACACCTGCCGCAACCATCCAAAGATCGGTCCGCGACCAGGGTATTGTGCCTACGTGCCAAAAACTCCTGAGCGTAAGGTCGCCGACAACACACTGTACATTTTTTGACCTGATCGTCTTTCCCGGTCAGATGGCCTGCGTCTGAGACGTCTACCCGGCCATCGCCCCTTGTGCCCACGCTCGCACCTGCGCGTAAGGGTAATTCTCGAGCGCGGCAAAACCCTTGATGCCGCGTGCTTTGAGTTTGGTGAACAGCGGCACGCTGATCCCACAGAGAAACCGGGTCAGGCATTCGGCACTGGGGGCGCTGCCACTGTAGTCCTGGTGCCTGTGCACGAACTCGTCGCATAGCCCATGAAAACTGTCTCCAACCAAGGCCGGCAATGCCGGCGGCTCAGGCAAGCGAGCGATATGGCCGTGGCACACTGAACAGTGTCCGCACTGTTCAGGCGCCTGATAATCGCCAAAATAAAGAGCCAGGCGATAACTCAAGCACTGCTCGGTCGCAAACAGGTCGAGCATGGCGTGGATACGGGCGATTTCCGTGACTTCGTGCTGCTTGAAATAGTCGTGCAGCTCAAGGGCTAGCGCTTGAGGGTCGAAGTCGCAGATGAGCAGGCTATACACCTCGGTCATCTGCTTGCTTTCCAGCTCGATCCAGCCTTTCTCCTGGAAATAATCCAGTGCGGTAACCACCCTGCTCCGTTCGGCCTGGTGCTGCTGATACAATGCCTCGAAACTTACCGTCGCCCACGTCCGCGCCCGACTCGAGGTCTCGATAATCGCCTCGACGAACTGCTTCCGCTCGCCTTCGAAGCGCTGCAATAACACCTCGGGTTCGATCAGAAACTTGAAACGGTATTCAGCAAAATAAGAAAAACGCGGCGCGATAATCTCGCGCAATTCCAGTTGCACCAACAAGGTTTTCAGCGGCAGTTGACGGATATTGCTTTGATCGGCCAAGGGCCCCAGGAGCAATTCCCATTGCCCGTCCACGCTTGCCGTCAGCAGCTCATCGAGGACGTTACGAATGCCCGCGTACTCCGGCGTATCGCCGTAAACAAAGTTCTCCAGCACGTTAAGGCTGTCGCGGTTGGCCAACACCAGACAGTCAGACGGCTGACCGTCACGCCCCGCCCGGCCAATCTCCTGGCTGTAATTCTCGATCGATTTCGGCAGATCGAAATGCACGACATTGCGGATATCGCTCTTGTCGATGCCCATCCCGAAAGCGATGGTTGCCACGATGCAGTTCAACCGCCCCGCCATGAATTGCTGCTGGATCGACTCACGTTGATCATGGGGCAAACCGGCGTGATACGCGCTGGCCGCAATGCCGTTCTGGCTCAGGTGCGCGGCGATCTGTTCGGCAGTCTTCTGCAGGGTCACGTAAACGATGGTCGGCTGACCGCCCCGCTCGCCTAACCACTCCACCAGCCGCCGACGTTTGTCGCGGCCACTCACCGGCTCCACCAGCAGATTGAGATTGGGACGGTAGAAACCGGTGGTCACCACATCGTCCGGCGCGATGGCGAACTTGGCCTGCATGTCGGCGATCACCTGGGGCGTGGCTGTCGCAGTCAGCAACAATGCCTGCGGAATCTTGAACTGACGCTGGTAGTCCGGCAGCTTGAGGTAGTCCGGGCGAAAGTTATGGCCCCACTCGGAAATGCAGTGCGCTTCGTCCACCACCAACAACGAAATCGGCACCTGCGCGATGAAATGACGAAAACGCTCGTTTTTCAGGCGCTCCACGGAAATCATCAGAATTTTCAATTCACCTGAGCGGGCACGCGCCATCACCTGCGCCACCTCATCGCGACTTTGCGCCGAATCGATACTCGCCGCCGCAATGCCATGGCGCTGTAAAAACGCCAGCTGATCCTGGATCAACGCCAGCAAGGGCGACACCACCAGTGTCAGGTGCGGTAACAACAACGCCGGCAACTGATAGCACAACGACTTGCCCGAGCCCGTCGGAAAAATAGCCGCCGCCGAACGCCCCGCCAGCACCGCCACAATCGCCGCTTCCTGCCCAGGACGAAACTGTGGATAGCCGAAAACCTGTTCAAGACTTTTATACATAAGCTGCCACTCCATTGACCGCCGGGAAGGTGTTAGACCTTAACGCGAAGCGGTTGATTGCACACGCATGAGGGCGCACCTGGATCGTCTCGGGAAATTTCATCCTATTCTCTTGGTAAGCAGTGCTGGCAAACTGATATCAGTCGGTTTAACCTTCCCGCAAGAACATTGCAGGGGTCAGGCTGTCGTCGAAAAGCAGAGCACACCGTGCTAGACGGCTCGCCCAACAAGCGAAAATGGATATTATGAAACAACCGGATGATGACGGCCTCACGCGTATTCAACGCTTAAGCCCTGAGCACTTCGATGTCGTACTCGGTGCCCACCCCGGCAAGCGTAAAGCCGCAGACCCACCAGCACCCAAATCCTTTACCCGACTGGCGATGTATCTCATCATTCTGGTGATCGGCACCTACCTGCTCGCCACCCAACTTCACACCAGCAAAACGAGCGTTAACGCAGCACCGGCCAAGGTCGTTCACGAGTAGCCGTCGCCGCGAACATCTGCGCCACACCCACGGAACGACGAACGGATGCCATGAAACGCCATAATCAGGACGATTTCACCCCTCACGACGACTTCAGTGCCGACTATAACGACGCCCCGCCCGGGCTTCGTCGTAAAAAGAACATCACCGCCTCGACCCTGTACCGAAACGTCTTCGCCCTGCTCGCCTTATTCACAGTCGTTATCTACCTTCTGACCCACCGCTCTGACTTCGGCCTACCACTCACCGCAAGGTCAGTCGACGTTCAGGTCCCCATTGCGCAGCCGCCAACGGCACCTGACGACATCGCGTCAGTCACCCCCACCTTTCAAACCATCAACGTCCCAGCCCGCGCCCCGCAAGCCCTCACCGACTGCATCAAGCCCGGGAACGTCATCGACGCAAGCGTTGTCACCTGTCGCTACGGCGAATTCCCACAACCTAGCCAGAAACAGCATGCGCAAGGCATGGTCTCTGCCGAGTACCTGGCGCAATACGAGACCGACAAAATCAACCGTCGAAACCGTCCCGGCCGCAACATCGATCAAGGCATCAACCAGGCATGGGTCCACCAATGGGACGGACGCGGCAGCTATCTCGCTCAATGGACAACCTACGGCAACCGCATCGACGGCAGCAGCGTCTGCGGCAACCATCGACGCGGTTCAATCGAATATCGGGAATGTCGCAAGGGCGCAAAGGTGTACTTCAAAGAGGAATGCAGAGCGTGGAGCAAGCGCTGGGAGAGTGGTCGAGCGGACTTGAGCAAGGCGATGGAGGAACGGTATTGCAGTGCGGCTAACGGGTTTAGCCCTATGGGGTGAACCCTGCTATAGGCGAAATCCTGAAAACTCAGTCAAAAAAAACCGCCCCTAAAGGCGGTTTTTTATTCATCCAGCAACCATCACATCAAAGCTGAGGACCGGCATTTTTGATCGCGTCTGAAACATCAAACTTCTTGAAGTTCTCAACGAACAAACCTGCAAGTGCTTTAGCCGATTCGTCGTAGGCCGCTTTGTCTGCCCAGGTGTTGCGTGGGTTGAGCAATGCGGTGTCTACGCCTGGGACCAACTTCGGTACGTCGAGGTTGATGATGCCCAGGTGTTCGGTTTCTACGCCGATCAGTGCGCCACTCTGGATGGCTGCGATGACGCCACGGGTGGTCGGGATGTTGAAGCGTTTGCCAACGCCGTAGCCGCCGCCGGTCCAGCCGGTGTTGACCAGATAGACCTTCGAGCCGAAGCCGCGGATGCGCTTGATCAACAGTTCAGCGTATTCGCCAGCTGGGCGCGGGAAGAACGGTGCGCCGAAGCAGGTAGAGAAGGTCGACTTGATGCCGCTGCCCGAACCCATTTCAGTGGAACCAACCAGTGCGGTGTAACCCGACAGGAAGTGGTAGGCCGCTTGTTCTTCGCTGAGGATCGACACTGGCGGCAGAACGCCGGTCAGGTCGCAGGTCAGGAAGATCACTGCGTTTGGCTCGCCACCGAGGTTCAGCGGTGCGCGTTTTTCGATCAGTTCACGCGGGTAAGCGGCGCGGCTGTTCTGGGTCAGGCTGTCGTCGGCGTAGTCGGCTTTCTTGGTGACTGGGTCGAGTACGACGTTTTCCAGCACGGCGCCGTGCTGGATGGCTTTCCAGATAACCGGCTCGTTCTTCTCGGAGAGGTCGATGCACTTGGCATAGCAACCGCCTTCGATGTTGAACACAACGCCAACGCCCCAGCCGTGCTCGTCGTCGCCGATCAGGTAACGGCTTTCGTCAGCGGACAGGGTGGTTTTACCGGTGCCGGACAGGCCGAAGAACAACGTTACGTCACCCTCTTCGCCCATGTTGGCAGCACAATGCATCGGCAGAACGTCGACTGCTGGCAGCAGGAAGTTTTGTACCGAGAACAGGGCTTTTTTCATTTCGCCGGCATAACGCATGCCCGCGAGCAGGACTTTCTTGGCCGCGAAGTTGATCATCACGGTGCCGTCGGAGTTGGTGCCATCACGCTCAGGCTCACAGACGAAGGCCGGGGCATTGATGACCTGCCATTCGGTGTGGCCGGACGGGTTGTACTGTTCAGGGTTGATGAACAGGCTCCGGCCGAACAGGTTGTGCCATGCTGTCTCGGTGGTCATTTTGACCGCGAGGTAGTGCGCGGGGTCAGAACCTACATGAACGTGGGACACAAAACGCTCGCGCTCGCCCAGATAGGCTTCAACGCGGTTCCACAGGGCATCGAACTTGTCGGCCGGGAACTTGCGATTGATCGGGCCCCAGGCGATGGCAGCCTGAGTGGTTGGCTCTTCAACGATGTAACGATCAATCGGCGAACGGCCGGTACGGTGACCGGTTTGCACGACCAGCGCGCCAGTATCGGCAAGTACGCCTTCACCGCGATTCAGGGCTTCTTTAACCAGATCATCGATGCACAGATCGGTGTAAACGGCGTTATTAGCTTGCGTCATGAGGTTCCCCGTCGGCCACTGGCCGAGTGCTCCAAACGTTTTGTAGTAGAAATTCCCACACTACTACAGCGGAAAAAGTGGGCCGGATTATGCCAGAAACACCGAAAATAAGGTAGGACCCTCCTGTCAGAACAGCTGCGAAGCGTCCCGTACGGCGTTTCAAGGCGTATTAGCCTATGTTTAATGGCGCGTATCAGATGGCGAATCCACGCCCCCGCCAGAGAACAACTGCGCAACATCAGTGGCATCGAACAAATAGCGTTGATTGCAGAACTGACAGTCGATTTCGATGCTGCCGTTATGCTCGATCACCAGTTGTTGCGCGTCTTCCAGGCCCAGACTGACCAGGGCATTGCCCGAGCGCTCTCGCGAGCAGCTGCAGCGGAACTGTATCGGCTGAATATCGAACATGCGTACCGCGTCTTCGTTGAAGAGGCGATGCAGCACGGTTTCATTGTCCAGGCTGAGTAACTCTTCGCCGGTCAGGGTGCTGGCCAGCGTCGTGACATGCTGCCAACTGGCGGCGCGGTCTTCCGGGTCGGTCAGGCGGTCGGCGGGCAGTTGCTGCAACAGCAAGCCACGGGCGCGCGTGCCGTCGGCGTTGAGCCAGAAACGCGTTTGCAATTGTTCCGACAGGGCAAAGTACGACGTCAGGCTTTCCGACAGGTCAGCGCCGTCCAAAGCAACGACACCTTGATAGCGCTTACCCTGACGAGGATCGACGGTCAGGGTCAGGGTGCCGTCGGGCATCAAGTCTCGCAGTCCCGCGTCAGGGGCTATCTGCTCAGCGTCGTAACGCGCAATGCCGCGTATTTCACGGTCGCTGGAGCATTCCACCATTAGCAACGACACCGGCCCGCTAGAGTTCGCCTGAAGTACCAGCAACCCGTCGAATTTAAGGGTGCCTACCAGCAAAGCCGCAGCCGCGAGCAGCTCACCGAGCAACTGGGCGACCGGCTCGGGGTAGTCATGTTTGGCCAGCACCCCAGCGTAACTACGCTCCAGCGCGACCAGCTCGCCGCGCACATCGCTTTCTTCAAAAATGAAACGCTGGGTGTAATCGTTGTCCGGAAAATCAGGCATAAGAAAAGGTATCTAAAGTGATGACAAAATAAGGAAAAGCGCTGACTAAACGCTATTTAGCACCTGATAACCGGGTGCTGTAAGCCATGCCGACGGAAGGCATTTTATGAACAATCCCGAATTCTTCCAAGACAGATCGAATGCCGTCGGGATGACGGCGTTTTAAAGGTGACGCCGGGTTCAATCGTCACTGCCCGTGTCGCGAAACTGATGAAGCTGCCGACGCTGCTTCTTGGTCGGTCGCCCTTCAGTGCTGATGCCTAAACCGCCCGCTTTGCGCATGGCCGCAGCGTTTTCACGCTTGGCGATGCTTTCGGCTGTCTCGGCATAAAGCGCCTGCGCTTCTGGCGCACCACGGCGTGTGGTCGATAATGCCTGAACCACCACCGTGCGCTCATCAAAACCTGCACGAATCTGAAACTCGTCGCCGATGCGCGGCTCCTTGCCGGGCTTGCAGCGCTCTCCCCGCCAATGGACCTTGCCGCTTTCTATAGCCGCCTTGGCCAAGGCGCGAGTTTTGAAGAATCTCGCCGCCCAAAGCCATTTGTCCAGGCGAACTTTGTCGTCCTCTTCTGGTTTTTGTGCCATCAGAATTCCTCAATCGTGCAATAGTCGGAACTGTACTACGTCACGTCGAGCAGGCGGCAAACCAATCCCTGGATTAATATGCCGCCTATGTTGAAGGTCCCTTTCGCACCGGAGTGCTACGTGACTGATTTCCCAAGCTCGTTGACCTCTCCTAAAGTGGGTTGCCAAGGATGCCAAAGCAGCCCCGCCCTGGATTTTACCTTTGCGTTTGCCTATCAACCGATTGTCGATCTACGCGACCGCTCGGTGTTCGCCCATGAAGCACTGGTGCGTGGCACCAACGGCGAAGGGGCGTTGTCGATCCTCAGCCAGGTCAACGAGCAGAATCGCTACCGTTTCGACCAACGTTGCCGCACACAGGCGATTCAGGGGGCCGCACAGCTCGGCATGAAAGAAAATCTGTCGATCAACTTTATGCCCAGTGCTGTCTATCGTCCCGAGCTGTGTATCCGCAGCACACTGGAAGCAGCCAAGGAACATGATTTCCCGCTAAACCGGCTGATTTTCGAGACCCTGGAAAGCGATCATTTAGATAACAATCGCCATTTGACCAATATTCTGCGTGAATACCGCGAATTCGGCTTCAAGACAGCCATCGACGATTTTGGCGCGGGGTATTCCGGGCTTAATTTGCTGGCCGACTTTCAGCCAGATCTGATCAAACTCGACATGGCGCTGATCCGCGATATCGATCACGATCGCGTTCGGCAGATTATCGTTCGTGGGGTTGTCACAATCTGTGAAGAGTTAGGCGTTACAGTCATCGCCGAAGGCATCGAAACGCCTGGGGAGCGAGACTTTCTGGCTGACTGCGGGATTTTCCTGATGCAAGGCTTCTGGTTCGCCAAACCTGCATTTAAAGCCTTGGCCCAGATAGATCCTGGTGCTTGGCGGACTGTTTGAGGCGTACGGAATCGTTTTGAAAACATTTGATCATTTAACGGTCGTTGGCCTTCGCGAGTGGGTGGCGCTGCCTGATTTAGGGGTGGCTGGCCTGCGCGCGAAAATCGATACCGGGGCGAGCACGTCAAGCCTGCACGCGACCGAGATCGAGCCGTTCGAACGCGATGGGGAAAAGTGGGTGCGCTTCAACGCGCACCTCGGCACGGTGGTGCAACTGCGCCATCGCCGTTGCGAAGCGCAACTGGTCGCGATGAAAACCATAAAAAGCTCCAATGGCCAGGCACAGGTCCGCTACGTCATCCGCACCACCCTGGCGTTGGGTGATCGGGTCTGGCCGGTGGAGTTCACACTGGCCTGCCGTAAAGCCATGCGCTATCGGCTGCTGCTCGGCTCAAACGCTTTGATCGACGGCCAGTTGGTAGTCAATCCAGGCATTACATACGTTCAGGACAAGCCGGCATTCCCGGCCTCTACTACCTCTACCAAAGGTGCTGCATGAAGATCGCTGTGCTGTCGCGTAACCCGCGTCTGTATTCCACCCGTCGCCTGGTCGAAGCGGGCATCGAGCGTGGCCATGAGATGGTGGTGATCGACACCTTGCGCGCTTATATGAACATCGCCAGTCATAAGCCGCAGATCCACTACCGCGGCAAGCCGCTGGAAGGTTTTGATGCGGTGATCCCGCGGATTGGTGCTTCGGTGACGTTCTATGGCTGCGCCGTGCTGCGTCAGTTTGAAATGATGGACGTCTTCCCGCTCAACGAGTCGGTCGCTATCGCGCGCTCCAGGGACAAGCTTCGCTCGCTGCAATTGCTTTCCCGCCGTGGCGTCGGCCTGCCGGTCACCGGTTTCGCGCACTCCCCGGACGACATCCCCGACCTGATCCAGATGGTCAACGGCGCCCCCTTGGTGATCAAGGTGCTGGAAGGGACTCAAGGCATTGGTGTGGTGCTGTGCGAAACGGCCACTGCCGCCGAATCGGTGATCGAGGCTTTCATGGGCCTGAAGCAGGACATCATGGTTCAGGAGTACATCAAGGAAGCCGGCGGTGCGGATATTCGCTGCTTCGTGGTCGGCGACAAGGTCATCGCCTCAATGAAGCGTCAGGCAAAACCGGGGGAGTTTCGCTCGAACCTGCACCGTGGCGGCAGCGCCAGCCTGATCAAAATCACACCCGAAGAGCGCATGACGGCCATCCGCGCCGCCAAGGTCATGGGGCTGAGCGTGGCGGGCGTGGATATCCTGCGCTCCAATCACGGACCGTTGGTGATGGAAGTGAACTCGTCACCGGGCCTTGAGGGTATCGAAACCACCACCAACAAGGACGTTGCCGGGATGATCATTGAATACCTGGAGAAAAACAGCGGCCCGAACATGACACGGACCAAAGGCAAGGGCTGACAGAACGGATAAAACACAAGACCTGTCCGGAGTGTCAGGTCTTGTTGAGCAGGAAGAGTAACAAAGAGTCTTCGCGAGTGAATTCGCTTCCACAATGGATGGATCGGGAGCGAAGTCAGCGCATAACGTTTAAACCGCATCCCTCGGCAACATCAGCCCCAATGGCAAGCGCACTCGCGCTTCCAGGCCGCCCCCAGAACGATTTCGCAGCTCGACATTGCCACCATGCATGGCCGCAATACGCTTGACGATGGCCAGGCCCAGACCGGTGCCTTTGCCGCTACGCGCACGGTCGCCACGGATGAAGGGGTTGAAGATACCCTCCAGCTCCGACGGATCGATCCCGGCGCCCCGGTCGAGCACACTCAGCACCACATAGGGTGCATTGGCGTCACCTGACACATAAGCAGCGACTTCAATGCCGTTACCGGCATGGTGCATGGCGTTGCCGATCAGGTTGTTCAGCAAGCGCTTCATCGAAACCCGACGCAACGGGAAAGGTGGAATCGGCTCCAGACACAACCGAATCTGCTCGGTCGGATGGTTGAACGGCGCCACCACTTCACGCACCAGATCGCTCAGGTCGACGTCTTCGACTTCCTCATCACGCCCGTCGCGAATAAACGCCAGAAATTGATCAAGGATTGCATCCATGTCTTCGATATCGCGGACCATGCCGTCGGTCAGTTCATTCTCTTGCGTCATCAACTCAAGGGACAAGCGCAAGCGGGTCAAGGGGGTTCGCAAGTCGTGAGAGACCCCCGCCAACATCAATTCCCGCTCCTGCCCGGCCTGCTCGACGTCCTCGGCCATCTGGTTGAAGGCGCGATATACCTCGGCCATTTCGCTGGGTGTATCGCTGATCGGCAATCGCACACTGCGCCCTTGCCCCAACTGACGGGCAGCAAAGACCAGACGTTTGAGCGGTTGATTCAGCTGTCGAACGAAGATCCACGCAGAGGCTGTGGACAACAAGCCAATGGCGAGGA
>ERZ1463034.213-NODE-213-length-15696-cov-5.708459_pt1 | contig 15696 bp, 20 predicted proteins | sample MGYA00564480_ERZ1463034 | MGnify/ENA primary metagenome ERZ1463034 (study PRJEB39244, sample SAMEA3635122) | Helicobacter pylori | study: EMG produced TPA metagenomics assembly of PRJEB11511 data set (Assembly of a 5300-year-old Helicobacter pylori...
TGCCTCGATGTCTTGAAAGCGATGATCCGCCTGCCGGAGAAAAGGACTGGGGGGTCGGTGGAGAATGCGGGCTGGCCGACGGAGGGAGGATGAAGGTAGTCAAGGACGACGAGGTCGCGGTCTTGCTCAAACCGAACCTCCTTCCCGCCACAGCTCTCGAGTTGCTCGATGAGATCCTGGCGAAAGGCTGCTCGTCTCTCGATGTAGTGCCCCTCCTTCTTCCAGCCCTTGCCGACGAGCGTAAGAGGGTACGGAACCCGCCAAAGGTAGCGTCCGTCGATGCTCGGCCTGTAGCCTGGCGGAGGGTCGGAGATCTCGGCTTGGGGCTCGAAGGAGAGGCGCGACGTGGACGAAGCGAGCTGCTGGTTTGAGTCCTGCGAAGACGTTGCCGGCTGACCCGCACGTACGCGCGACGTCGCCTGGTCCTCGCCTACCGACAGTGCCTCCGAGTCCCTCTTGAACGCCTGCGAGCTCGGCGCGGGAGAGGCGGAGGGAGCGCTGAAGAGCGGGTCGGCGGTGGGAGCTTCTCCGGGAGGGGCTATCGCTGGTGACACGCTGATGGGGAGAGTACCAGGGAGGATGGTGGATCTGTCGAGGGCGAGGGCAGCGTCTGCTTCCGAAGGGGAGGAGAAGCGAACGAAGGCGAAAGCGTTTGTCGACCTCTGCTTAATTTCGATCGCCAGGCTTTGGCAAGTTCCTCATCAGCGACAACGCCAATCAGAGAAAAAGCTGAGTGAACGACTCACATGGTACCGAAAGGGCTGAATGCATCTCGGAGCGTGGAAGAGAGGATGTCCTTGGAAAGCTTCCCGACGAACAGGCGGTTCGGCAGCAAGCTCTCCGCCGTCGGCTTAGCGCGACTGGTGCGAGGACTGGGGTTGACAGCGACGTGTAGTTGACCGCCTTCGAAGAGCTTCCCGTCCAGCGAGATCGCGGCCTTGGCTTCCCGGTCGGTGGCGAACTTGATGAAGGCGCGGAAGGAGGGGACGGGGGGAGGTCCGGAGGGGTTGTGAGAAAGGAGAGGCGCAGAGCCAAGGGATATGTCGATGCTGTGATAACGTCGAGGGTCAGCCTCTGCGAGCTGATTGGGACAGCCAGAGAAACACGAACATTCGACCACAAGGCCTGAACAACGTCTCGATCTTCGCCTGCGTGATGCTCAGCGGGAGGTTTCCGACGTAGAGCGTCAAGGAATCCGAGTCTCCCGGCGTGGAGATGGGCGTTGGTACGGGGCGAGCGGGAGGCGCCGGCGGAGGGAGAGGGGTTGAGGGAGGATAGGAATGTCGAGGCGGTTTCGCGGGGGCGAGAGAGCCGGGAGTTTGTGCTGGGGTGCCTGCTCTCGCTACTGATGCCTGCGATCCGTCTACTCTGCTTGATCCATCCTCGCGCTCCTTCCCCTTGAGACTCCCTCGCGCGTTCCCCTCCGGGCTCTCCGCTACGCGCCCGTCCGAGGTCTTCGGCAAGCGCAACTGAGCTCTAGCCGTTGTCCCAGCAGAGCCAGCGAGCGTCGGCGACGTCGCATCCGATCCGGAAGGGTGAGGATCGTGACTCGCAGGACCTGCCGACGTCGAAGCGACCGCATTGCTCTCCCAAATTCTCATAGCTCCGCCCTCGTTCAGTGCCGACCCAGCACCTCCGTACGATTCCTTCCCCTTCCCTTTCGCATCCCCGCTCGAGCTCTCCGCCCAGCGTCCGACCTTGCCCCAGTTCGAGCTTGGGCGTTTCGGAATGAAGAGCGGCGACGCGGCGGGGTGGAGCCTCGCAGGGATCGCATTCCTCGGTCCAGTAGGAACAGGCCGCGTATCGGCGATGGTAGGAGGTCGCGTGAGGCGAGGAAGGGATAGGTCTTCATTCGGCTGCTGGTCGTCTGGGAGATGGAGGGGTCGAGAGGCGGCGGAGGAGGAGGGTGGGAGGCGGGAAGTCGAGGCGAGCTGGTTGCCCGAGCTCTGAGGGCGGGCGTACGGGCTTGGTCGTTGGGGAAGGGAGGAGTGAGGGGGTCGCTGATGGGAGGGAGGGAGTCTCGATGGTACCGGCGGCCCTTGCTGCTGTGAGTTTCCCTGCTGCTGAGGCCTGCTCCACGAGTTGCTGCAGTTGCTGTAAGGATATCGATCCGCCATTGTTTGCGCCCCAGCTGAGGACGACGAGTGTAGGAGACGAAGAGTTGGCGCCTTGCTCGCTCTTGACCTCGAACTCTCCACTTCGACTTGATGGCACCGCCGCCAGGTCCACGAGCAGGGCCTTCGAGACCTCCGGCCAAGCCTCAACCCCAAGAAGTACAGGAGGAAGAGATCACCGATCTTGTCGCCTTCCAAGCATCTCTCGACGACTCCGTCTCCGCCGTCCGCACTCTCGTCGATTCATGGATGCCTAAAGACCTCGACGCCTCATGGGATGCACAGGGTACAAGCTCGTTTGCGAACGCGAGTCTGGCGTCTCGAGCGCGTCCGCCGAGGTGAGCCATGCCTGCTCTGTTTTTCTTCTTTCGGGGGAGCTAATCGTGTGCACACAGACTGGGACTGGGGGCGAGCGTGACCGCTCTGCACCTTCAGCAAGCGGAGGAGAACAAGCTGCGGCAGCGGCTGCTGTCCAAAGGGAAGGGCAACAAGCGCGGTGCGGAGGAGGAGGAGCAGCGAGCGAGTGCGAGTGGGAGCACGGCGAACGGCGCGTCGAACGAGGCTGGATCCGACGACGAGGAGGAGGACAGCAGGTCGAAGGCGTTCAAGGCCAAGATCAACGGGGTAGCTCCCTCGAACGGCATCGGCGGAAGCAAAGCCAGCGGCGCGTCGACCTACCTCTCGACTCCCAAGAAAGCTACCTCCAGCAAACCCCTCTTCAACCCTCTCACTCCCTCCCAACCTGCTCCCTCCACCAGTGCCCTGCCCATGGCTGCCTCTCCGCACAACAAAGTCAAGAAGGAGATCGCGCCCATCTCCTTGTCTGGCACCGCCTCCTCCACCGCCTCCTCCACCGATCCCGCCGCTCCACTCTCGAAGAACAAGCGGAAGAAGGAGCGAGAACGTGAGCGGGCCGAGGCGACGAAGCGGCAAAAGCTGGAGGAGGTGCTTGCGGAGGAGCGCGTTGAGGCAGCGAAGGAGATGGTGAACGTCGTGATGCAGTCGCCGCAGGTAGCGAAGCACCGTACCGTCAAGCCTCCTTTCGCGCCTCCGCCTTCGTCTGGTGGAGACTCGCCGGCTGCGGAGGTGCACGAGCAGGAGAAGGACGCCGATGATGGCGACGATTCGGATCGGGAAGTGGAGAGCGTGGATGGCAGTGAGGTGCTTGGGAGTGGTGCTGGGAATGGCGAGGGGCTGAAGAGGAAGAAGAAGAAGCGGAGGAAGAAGAAGGGGAGCAAGGGAGGGAAGGAGGGAGGAGCTCCGAAACCTGTGCTGAATCTTGGAGCACCGCAGGCCTGATCTAGTGTGGGAATGCTTTGATTTGCCTTCATAGCTAATAACGGACTTGTTCAGGATCTGGGAAGAGCGGCTGAGAAGGGGACACGGTGCGCGTCGTCTGCTCTTGTCGTCTTCGCGCCTTCGCGCCTTATTCTTCTCTATCGACGCTCCTATCTCCACTCGGCTTTGATCCTCATCCCGACGATGTCAGGCGCAGGCTCAGGTTCAAACCCTCGAGCTCACACGCGTGGAGAAAGCGTCGCCTACCCACGTCGTCAATCCTCCATCAGCGCTAAGCAGGGCCCCATCCCCTCCTTCTCCAGTCCTACCAAATACAGAACCGCTCCCGGCAACAGTGCCAACCCAGGCAGGTCCTCATCCCACCCTCATCTCACTCAACACGGAGCTGACGCCCCACTTCCTCCCAGCTGCCGCTCTCGACTCTCTCGCCGTTCGTCGGAACCGCGCGCTCGGTCTGAAGCTTCTTGCGGGCCTGGTGATCGGTGGATTGATCATCTACCTTGGTGGCGGAGCCCTGAACGGCTGGCAGACGGACGCGCTCATCAAGGAGCGCAAGGCGAGGCGCGCGCACGGAGAGGGCGAGAGCTGGGTCTTGCCGAAGCGGTGGTTGGAGCACGATGCAGGGGAGCTTATCATTGGGAATAGGGAGGTGTTGCACGAGTGCCAGAGGGTTCTTTTGTTCGAGTTCACTGGGTTAGTGGAGCTGTAGGACGCGGTAGGGGCGGGAGCTGATGAGCGGGGTCTACTTAGCGAGCGAGGCTTCTCGAGCGAGATCAACCTCTATCTGCAGGCACAGGTTATCGCCCAAAAGCTCGGTTCGTCGCCTCGTCGAAGTTCTGCTGCACCAGCTCACCTCTTCCGCAGGCTACACCCTCCTGGCCGACGACAGCAACTGGAACTACGGTGCCCTGTCGCACTACTTTCAGCCTAAACAGGTGCACTGTCGTCCTCCGAAAGACTGGTTCCTCCGGAGTGCCGCCGTCGCCATGGGCGACAGACGTTGGTCGACCTCCGAGCGCGTCTGGTTCTCTCGCGACCTCCTCGACAAGGCCGATGCCTGGATCCGGTGCGTCTCCATCCCGACCTCGGCTGTGTGGAGCAAAGCTAAGTGAACACAGAGACGAGATGCTCGATCCTAACGCGGTCAACGAGCTGCGGGACCGTCGCTTCGGCCACATACTTCCGCAGGGAGAGACTCTCCCAGGAGCCTTGGAGGAGGTCTTTGTCGACTTTGCCGCTGCAGCTAAGGAGCTCTGGCGACCGAACGGCCGAGTGAGCTTTTGACCTCGTGCGAGTTTGGAGGGACGCTTACCCATCGTCGCAGCTGGCATCGATGATTCGCAAGCAAAGGATGGAGCTTGGACTCGGAGCAGGCGGCGTGCGGAACCGCAAGCAGTCTCCTACTTTCGGGGGTAAGTTCTATGCCGCTCCTTTGCGCTGCATGGTGCTGACAGCACTTGGATCGCAGGGAACCGACGAAAGGGAGACTCCTCGCAGCGGCAGCCTGTCGAAGAAGTCGCCGACGATCAGCTCGACTTTGACGAGGCGGGTGGTGCAGAGAGGAGTGATCGTGGACCACTGATCGGCATCCATGTCCGGTTGGGCGACAAGGCGGCTGAGTGGAACAAGGACGCTGCTGAGTTGGGAATTACCCGGCAGACGTTCGGGAACCTGACGGTGCGTTGCTTCTCATTGCGCTTAAGACCTTCGATGACGTTCTCCTGTCCCCTCCAGGTCTTCCTCGAAGGTTCGTTCTTCGACACCGAGTTTCTCACGACGTCCCGCTGACTCCGCCCGCTTGCAGCTGCCAGCGACGCCACCCGTCGCCTCTCCAAGTCCACCAGCTCGGAACCAGGCTACTCTCGCGCCCGTACCACTCTCTTTCCCGCAAGCGCCGTCGCGACCCTCGTCGTCATGAGCGCCGAGTCGTCGGCCCTTCAAAAAATCTTGGACGACGATCTTGCCGACGCTTTCGAGATCGTCGAGGCGTCCTCTCCTACGACCGAGAGCCTTCAGCAGTGGAAGCACGTCCTCCAGCTCGAGTCGAACGATGTTTACGAGGCGGAGGACGAGGAGGAAGGAACGGCCAAGACGGAGGAAGCGAAGAGCGAGGCCTCTACGATCCTGACGACCTTCACGCAAGCAAACTTCAACACCCTCCCCCTCTCCCTCCGCATCCACCTCACCCGCTACTTCCTGCGGGATCTAACGACCCTTTCCCTTTACGCCGACGCCTTCCTCATCAGCGGTCCGTCCTTTCTCCCTCTTGCACTCGTTTCTGACGAACGATACAGGAGCCAGCAATGTCGGTCGACTGGCCTGCCTCATCGCAGGCGAGCATGCAGTCGTGGGTCCGCGCCAGATCTCGGGGAAGAGTTTGGGAGGGAGGGTGCGCTCGGTCGATGGGTATTGGAGGCCCACGGGGAGGTTGGACGCTCTGTTTCCGCCGCCGCTAGCTTGATGGAATTGAGCTGGACGGTCGGTATTGATTTTGGTGCGTGCAGCGAGAGAAAGGTACAAGAAGTGCGGTGGTGGGGTGTCTCGTTGTTCATGTTGCTCAGTGCGGAGAAAGATGGAGCCACTCTTTGCGTAACCCACTGGCAAACAGAGCTGTAGTCTCATCGTAGTATGGGGCTAAGTAGCTGTCCTTGAGCAAAGCAGTCGAGGTAGCAAAACGAAGGAGGAAGAGCAGTGGAACGAGCAGACGCGTGTGAGAGCACGAAGACACGAAGAGCCCCGTTGTTCAGTTGATGTGGAGTAGTTTAAAGTAGTCGGTGTTTTACGAAAGCCTGCTCCGCCGGACGGTGATGATGTTTGATCATCTGTGCGAGGGAACGATCAGCTCGAGGCTCTGTGAGCGATAACGCGAAAAACACGCACCTAGGACGCAACGATGATGGCCTCAGGCTCGACATCGGTCTTGGCCTCCTCAGAGACAGCCTCGGGGGCAGCGTTGATGGCGACCTTGAGCTGGACCTCCCTTCCGTCGACCTCCTGGCCCTGAACGTTCTCGAGCGCCTTCTTCTGCTCCTCCTCGTTGAGAAAGTCGACAAATCCGAATCCCTTGCTCCTTCCCTGTCCGGGGCCGAACTTCTTGACGACAACGCGGGCGCTGGCGACCTGGTAGTCGGCGAAGAGGGTCGAGAGTCCCTCGTCGGTGACGGAGAAGGGGAGGTTGGCGACGAAGAGGAGGGTCTTGGAGGGCTCTCCGGTGGGGGGTCCACGGCGGACGGGAGCCGTTCCAGGCTCGCGGGGAGCACCGCGACGTCCCTTGGGCTTGGGGGCCTCGCCGTCGAGAGTGGCGGAGGCGAGCTGGGCGGTCACGTCGTTGACGTCGGCGGGCGCATCTCCGGCCTCCTCGGTCTCGCCGTCGGTGCGGGCACGGCGGGCGGCCTTGGGGCGCTGCAGAAGAGACCGGAGAAAGAGTCAGCTCCTCGATCCTCGTCGTTCTCTATGGCGTGCGTAACGAACCTTGGGGCGGGGCTTCTTGGTCTTGACACCTCCGTCGATGGGGGCAGCTCCCTCAGCGGAGGCGGCAGCAGCCTTGGGCTCACGGGGCGCACGTCCAGCGGGCGTCGCGGTCGGGGGCTTGGCGAGCTCGACGTTGATCTGGCGGCCAGCGACCTCGGACTTGTCGAGGCGTGCGATAGCGTTCTGAGCGTCGGCCTCGGTGGCGAAGGTGACGAAACCGTAGCTGGAGGGGGGAAGAAGGGTCAGCTGTTGTGTCGTGCTGGGGGAGCGAACACAGCGGCAGCTCCCGCCCTCCTCAACGACTCCTCCGTCTCCGACAAAGCGAAGCAAGAGAAGCAGCTTACCCAAGGGAGCGCTGTCCACGGTTGATGATCGAGGCGTTGGAGCTGAGAGAGGAAGGTGGGAGAAGGAAGAAAGGTCAGGGCGCTGGTCCTTGAAAAGAGCACGAACGACGAGGGAGAGGGACGCACATGGGTCCGACAGCCTCAAAGATCTCCTGGAGCTCAGCGTCCTTGGTGGCGAACGAGAGGTTGCCAACGAAGACCTGCAGCAACACGCGCGAGAGGAGGAGGAGGAGGAGATGGTCAGCCGACGTGTTCCTCCGCTGCTCCATCCCGTACCCCCTCCTCCGTACCCCCAGGACCTCAACGTACCTTGAATCCAACTTCCTGGGCATCGGCCTGGACGGCCTCAGTGGCGGCGGCGGCGACGGGCTCTCCGGACATGGTTGACGAGTAGGTGGAGGGGAGTTGGGGTGGACTGGGTGGACTGGGGGTGCCTTAGATTCTGGCTGGAGGGGAACTGGGAGGGGAAAGGGTTGGAGGGGAGCTTGAGGTCGAGTGTTGAGCAGGCTGAGGGAGAGGAGGGCAGGTCCGCGCCTCTCCCTCCAAGTCCTCCGCAGCAGACGGGCCAGATTTGCTCTCGCTCGCCGACAGACACCTCGCCCCCATCTGGCAACAAAACAGCAGTGGTGATAAACCCAAGTCAAGCATCAAGTCCTACGTCTCCGTCCCCGCGACTTCCTCCTCCTCCTCCGAAGCCTCAGCGTCCAACTCGGCCACACGAACCGTCCTCTTCCTCCCACTCCTCCTGACCTCCCCACTCCCACTCGCCTCACCCCCAGCATCAGGCGCCACCTCCTTCATCGGCGCGACCTTGCGAGGCCGCCCCGCCTTCTTCTTGACCGGCTCCGGCCTCGACTCCCGCTCGTCTCCCTCCTCCTCAACTGGGAGAAGCGGATCGATGGCAGCGGAATCCTCCTCGTCGCCGTCGTCCGTTTTGCGTCGCTTCGTCGGAGGCTTGCGCGGAGCTTTCGGAGCTTTTGGATCTTTGAGGACCTTGGGCGCTTTGGGAACCTTGGGAACCTTGACGACGTTAAGAATCTTGATAGGCTTGCCGGCGGCGACGCGTTCGCGGTTGCGTACGATCTCCTGGTAGTGGCGCGCGCACTGTGAGAGAATTCGATCAGTATAAGGCGGCGAGCACGAGAGCTGGCAGGGAACGAACGTGGTTGTCGGTGCGCTTGCCGCCAAAGACATGCGCGACCTCGCTCCAGGACTTCTTCTCGACCTCGCGCTCCCTCACCAAAATCTCCTCGTCCTGCAGCAACATCCCCATTAGCTCAGCTCCGTGACAGCCAACGAGCGACTCACCTCCTCGGACCAGATCTTGGGCGGCAGGATCTCGGGGTTGATAATGTTGACCCATCGCTCGCGGCACTGTGCGTCCGTCCTCCCCTTGACCCTCGCCTCGACGAGCTTCCACGATGGTCCACACGCCGCGTGCGCAGCGCGAAGCAGGTCGTCCTCCTCCGCCGTCCACTTGCCGCGCTTGATCGAAGGGCGAAGGGTCTTGGTCCAGCGGTTGATGCACTGGTTCGAGTGTCGGCCGACGAGGAGAGCGACTGCGGGGGAGGGTGGGTTAGTAAGGGGGTTGAGGGAGGAGGGGAGAGCAAACGCACCCGCCTGCCAGTTCTGCCCAAACTTCCTAACGCCCTCGCGCAAGAGATTGTCCTCCTCCGCCGACCAGTCCTTGCGCTGTCCAGCTCGACGCCTGTACTGCCTCAGGCACTCTGCAGGAGTCCTCTTCGTCTGTAAACATCGAGTTAAGTCAGCTCCTTGTGCTTCGTAGCGAAAGCGATAGAGCTCACGCCGAGTTCCGTAGCGATGCCAGCCCAATCGCGATGACCCTTCTCCTCGGCGATCTTGAGCATGCGCTGCGTCTCGTCCGTCGACCACTTGACCTTGTTAATGAGCGGGTGATCGTTCTGCATCCACTGGATCTTGCATTCGATGGGCGAGCGACGAGCGATCTGTAAAGTTCGTTCGGTGAGAAGCCTGCTCGGCTTGAGAGGAACTGAAGACGTACGACGAGAGCAATCTTGGCCCAGTCGAGCAACTCGGTGGATTCGAAAAAGTGAGACTCGTCGTACGAAGCCAGCTTGGCCTCGATGTCCTCTCCGCTGCAAAAGACCCAGGTTAGCTCGAGTGGCTGACCGCGACACGAGCGAACGCACTTAATGGTGGCCTGCTCAGCGATTTGGCGACTGTTGTGCGCGAAGATCTCGCGCTTCAGTGCGACGCGTTCGGTAGGTGTCCCTGCGAAGTCGGGGAGTGAGTTCCGGACCGCGAGACGGAAGGATTGACTCACAAGGTACGTGGCGAATGGTAGCGAGGTAACGATCACGGCCTTCGCCTTCAGGATTGGAAGGGAGGTCCTGCGAACCGAAAGGTAGTCAGCACAGGAAAAGAGCGGGCGGTTAATCGCGCACTCGTCCGTGGAAGTGCTTGAACCAGGGCAGCGAGACATGAACCGTCCCTGGTGCCGAGACCTTGAAGTCGGTACCCGTGGCAAGGTCAGCATGCATGTCCTTGACGAGAGTCTGCACGAGAACTCAGAAGTCAGCTCCGCAACGCCCCCAAAAACGCCTTGAACGCACCTGAAGCTCCTCCGTCCTCGTCGTCGCCCTCGCCAGTTTGTTCATGACCGCCAGGACCTCGTGCTGGTACTTGTTGCTCGCTTCGAGCGCAGCATCCGCATCCGCATCGAGCTTCATGAGCGCCCTCATCCGACTCTGCGAGTCGAGCGGCTCCTCCAACCGCTCCACCTCGCCGTCGATATCCATCCCACTCCCACTCCCACTCCCACTCGCACGAGCGTTCTCCGCCTCAGTGCTCGCGCCGAGTCCCAGTCCTCCCGAGCCGAACGCGCCGCCAGTCGTCCCGAAGAAGTTGTAGTCGCCCGTAGCGTACGAGCTCTCGGAGGGCAGCGAGACATTGTTGTTGAGAAGCGGTGTCGTCTCCTCGTAGTAGTGCGGCGCCATCGTCGAGTCAATCCCTACGCCCGCGCCTACGCCGACCCCTCCCAAGCCCCCAAGAGCTCCGCTACGGCTCCCGGCATGAGCGGCCTGAGTGCTGACCGAGACGAGGGAGGAGAACGGTCCTGAGCCGAAAGGTTCGTGGGAGGTGCTGGCGTGGGCGTTGCGAGAGGAGGAGGCCTGCCGGCGCGTCGAAGTGCTCGTGCGTGTTGTTGTTTTGCGCGGTGACGAGGGGAGAGGAAGGGAGGAACCGTTGGGGGAGAGGTCGGTAGAGGCGTGCAGTGAGGCGGCGATGTCTGAGAGGATCTCGAGGTCGGAAGGCTCCACCCCAGAGCTCGTCTTCTTCCTGGGCGGCATTTCCGTCACCGAGATGGGAGGCGAGAAGACACCCACAGGCGGAGGACTCGAGGGGAGAGGAAGTGCCACCTTCGACTCCGCTCGAGTCAAAGCCGAGTCGGATTCCGCCTCTCCGCTCTTTTTCTCGACGGTGGCGGAGCTCTGGGTGCAGCGTTCGAGGCGAACAGCGACGGTGAAGCCGGTTGCAAAGTGGCCGATTCTAAACGAGCAGGCAAGTCCCCCCCTCAGCCCTGAAAGTCAACGACGAAGTCCAACAAGTCTACTCCAAACCAATCTAGTACCGCCTTGATCTAGTAGACCTGCAAGAACGAAACAATCAGCGCCAGCTCGAGATCGACAGCGAAAACGAATGCTCACCTCAAGGACGTAACGCTCCTGCTCCTTGAGCTCCTCGATGTAAGCCTGAGCCGCCTCGAGCGTCCTGCCCTGTCCAACGAACGAGTTGACAAGAGCCTCGTAGACGTCAGGAACGGGCCAGGTAGGTCCGCAGAGGAAGAAAGCTGCGACGAACAAAAGTCAGCGAGAGCGAACGACGAAGGCGAGATAGGGAACGCACTGCCATGCTCCATCATCTCGGCCAGGAGAGTGGCGTCCTCGTTCATCTTGTGCTGGATGTAAACCTTCTTGTCGGTATCACGCGAGAAGGCGAGTCCGGCGTGAGTAACGACTCCCTCGTGAACGTACGCCTCGATCTCCTCTCTGCGACAATGAATCGTCAGCTTCGAGCTCAGTCAAAAGGAAGGGATGAAGACGAACCCGTAGAGGTACTCCTTCGAGCGATGACGCGAACCAAAGTAGTAGAGCGAGGGGCCGACGTCGACTCCCTGCGCCTTCTGCCACGCGCGCTCCTGGATGAAGGCGCGGAAGGGGGCAGCTCCCGTTCCGAGACCAGCCATGATGATGGGCGCGGTGTCGATGGGAGGAAGCTGTGCGAGGAAACGTGATCAGCGAAGCTCTGGAGGACTGGCAAGGAAGGGACAAACCTTCATGACGGAGGGCTTGACCGAGACCATAACCTGCTGTCCGACCTTGAGGCTGTTGAGGTAGCGAGTGCACTGTCCGAAGCGAGCGGCACCTGCGAGGAAGACACGTGTCAGTTGGCGCACAACGACAAAATCGAAGGGAAGACGCACCCTTGGGGTCCTGCCACTCGACGGTAACGATGAGGAGGTGGACCGAGTCGCCGACAAAGTTCTGCGAACTGGCGATCGAGTAGTGGCGAGGCTTGATGGTCTCAATTTCGCGAACGAGGTCCGCGATGCTCGGGCGTGCAGAGGGGAACTTGCGCATCACGTCGGCGTAGGTGAGGGTGTCGACGTCGCTCATCTTCTTGAACGTCGCGTGCCCATCGGGGCAGGCGATGAACCTCAGCGCGCGCTCCTCGTCCTTGTTCGTCGCGTAGCGCGAGAGCGTCTCGTAGAACGACTTGCCGGGCTTGCCAAAGATGTCGAGCATCTGCTGGAAGACCTGGAAGACGGTGCGCTGCTCGACGCGGCCGGTGGGATCCTCGCGCGCGGGAGCGCTGATGATCGCCTCGGGGTCGAGGCCGTACCAGGAGAGGAAGTCGAGCGTCTCCTGCTCGTCGTTCCAGCCGTGGATTCCGAGGGCCTCTCCAACGGCGTAGTGGAGTCCGGTGCCGACGGTGGAGAACTCGAGGTGGAAGACGTTGCGGTCGTAGTTGCTGGGGGTGAGGCGACGGTTCTCGGTGACGGTGACCATGAAGTTCTTCTCGGGCAGGTCGGGGCGCATCCTCTTCTCGGCGTGCGAATCGACGGCGAACGCCTCGGGGAAGAGTAGGCGGTGAGCGATCTGGTGCCAGGATCCCTTGGGGCCACCGATGATACTCGAGATGGGCTCAGCGAAGGTGCGGTCCGGGTTGACGCTCGCGGCGGTGGCGACGAGGGTCGAGGGGAGGGCCTTGGGGACCTCAGCTCCGTCAAGGAGCATCTCGTCCTGGGTCCAGATGAGGTCGACGTCCGCCTGAACGATCGCGTTCCTAACGGCGCTGTTGACCTCGACGAGCTTGGCGTGGTCCCAGCTGGCGAAGGAGGGGTTGCTGGCGAGGAGAGTGACGATCTCCTTGGCCGAGATGGTCGCGGGGAGGTAGAGAGACCAGAAGACAATCTCGGCGACGTCCTTTGCGGAGACCTTCTGGGCCGCCGCGAGCTTGTCGGCGTCGATAATGAAAAGGTTTCCCTTGCTTCCAGCTGCGACGGTCGCGAGCGCCTTGCGTGCCGATACGGGGAGCTTAGCGGTGAGCTCGTCGGAAGTCCAGTTGGCGGAGATGACTACGCGGGTGGCGGGGCCGACGGTGGCGAGGGTGATGGGCTCGTACGCCTTGAGGACGGCGGCGGGGGAAGAGAGGAAGAGGAGGGATGCGGGGGAGGTGGCGGCGAGGGCGGAGAGGGAGTACTCGGTTCCGACCTGTCCGGTGGGCTCGAGGAGGAGGGTCGCCTGCTGAACTCCGCCCTGGCGGAAGTTGTCGTACTTGGTCTCGAGCTTGGCGTCGACTCCAGTGCTCGAGGCGGCAAACGCCTGCGCGAGAGACGAAGGAACAAGGTGAGTCAGTCCCGAGGTGCTGTCGAGGTCCCAGAAAACGGCGAGCTTCGCCTGCTCGGGTAGGAGCGACTTGAGAACGGGTGCGGCGGTCGACGAGGAGAGGGCGAGGATCGTCGAAGCCCAGTCCTGGACGGTGGGGAGGACGGCGGTGGGGACGGAGAGGGACTTCAGCTTGAGCTTGAAGCCGGGAGGGGTGAGGAGGGTGGTGAGGATGTCCTCGTAGAAGGGGGAGACGGTCGAGTCCTCCTCGGCGAAGACGTGGAGAGTCTTGGTCGACGTGGGTAGGGCAGCGAGGAACGCGTCGGCGCTCCAGGGCTTGACGACGCGGACGGTGACGATTCCGACGTCGCTGCCTCCGTTAGTGAGGGCGGCGAGAGCAGCCTTGGCGGACGACGAGTAGGTCGAGGCGGGAAGGACGAGGACCTGAGTCGCAGTGGCCGATCCAGAGTATGTGAAGGGAGGAACGGCAGCGCCGAGGATGGTGGCGAGGGACTGTCCGGCCGCAGCGACGGGGGCGGCGCGAGAGAGGTTGGCGAGCTGACGTCCGGCGGTGAGGCCGTCGAAGACGTTGACGAGGTCGTAGCCGGCTCCCGTAACAGCCTGCGCGATCCCAGTTCCTACCTGCGCGGCCTCCTGGGCCGTCTCGGAGAGCACGACGGCTCCATTCCATCCTCCCTGCTCCAAGCTCTGCACTCCCTCGAAGAGCGCGCCCAGCTCAGGCACCTGCGTCAACGTGACGGATCCCTCGGCGTCCCTGGCGAGCGAAGAGGCCTGGGCGGAGACGTGGATCGCGAGTCCGGGCCGGAGGTTCGATGCGGGGAGGGAGAGGAGGGAGGGGACGAGGGAGAGGAACGAGGTGGTCGAGGAGAGGACGGTGACGGGCCTGTCGGCGTTGGTGGCGCCCACGGTCGTCTTGACCTTCTTGCTGCTCAACGTCCTGGAACGGGAAGCGCGCTTGGCGGGGACTTGCGCCTTCACCTCGTCCTGCTCCTCGACCTCGATCGCCTCGGCGCCCTTGGACGTGAACGCGATGCCCTCGACGAATCCGACGAGGGCGGACCCAGCTCCAGGGCGAGTCTGCATCTGCCAGACCTCGGCTGCCGTGTCGGCCTTGACGAGGCCTTCTCCAAACGGCGCCGATGGCGTCGTGTCGTAAACGAAGACTGAGCAAGGCGCGATCGTTAGCTGTGGCGCTCCCGTTCTTGCGGGGCTGAAGGGACTTACCAGCAGAGCTGTTGAGCGCTTCCGCAGAGAGAAGGGTGTGCAGGGACTGCATAATGGCGGTCGGTTGGGATCAAGAGTGGCGGAAGCGACTTCAACAACTTTTGCTTCCGAGATTGCGTGCTCTCGGCGCCGCCGGGGAGTCTCTTTTTCGACTCTTTCTGTCTTTCCTGCCTGGATTAAAGTTTCCTTCTAGGAATGCTAGAACGTATTCGCTTGAGACTGCAAAAAAGAAGCCACAGAGATAGGCATTTATTTGCGCATCTTTCTCCCTGGCGCTCAGAAGCGCTTCTTCTTCGCAGACTTCTCCTCAACGCGTTGACCTTCGTTCAATCCTCCAGAGCCCTTCGTAGCTCATCGAGCACCTTGACGAAGCCCTTCTCCGCCCACACCAACCCCATCGCCAACACCAACGCCGCTCACTCGCTGCCTCGCTACCGAGCTCAATTTCGTTCGAATGCCAGCTCGCGAAGTCTCAACAAAGACACCGCGGCTCTAAGCTGCCGTCCCATCAGTTTTCTCCTCGCTACCGAACCGGCAACTAACCTCATCACCAGTTCCCACCAGCTCAGCCCCCAAACCGCTCCGATGTCAGCTCCTCGATCCTGCGCGCGCGTACCTGCTCGGATAACGTATGGTAGCGGGGTCTCCACTCACTTCAATATTTCGGCCTTGCGCTGGTTCCTGCTCCTGCGTCAGCGGTGCGCGGCGGAGGGGGAGCAGGAGGTGCCTTCCAGCTTTCTGCGGTCCTTCTGCTCTTGGACTTGCTCTTCGCTTTCTGGACGACCTTCTTCGGTACTGTAGAGAGAAGTCAGTAGTTTCTCGACGCGCGTGGAGGTGACTCACTTTTGAAGGAAGCGGCGGAGAGAAAACAGAGATTCGGAACTCCGCGGAACTCGATCTGGCGAACCAACACCTCGAGCTGGTTTTCCTCTTGCAAACTTCGAGCTTGCAGAAGATACATAAGACGCCTCTCGGGCAACATCCTTTGTAGCAATAACGCCTACCTTCTCCGCAGCCTTCGCCGCCCTCCCCTCCTTTTGCGCGAAGTTGCCTCGCCCACTCCTTCTCCGAGTCCCGCCTCTTCGAACTCTGCGCTCTTTGCAGCTATGGCTTTGACACCACTTGAGCAACCCCACGTCCCGGAAGACGAAAGGAAGAGAAGAGCCGCCGCCCAGTCAGCGCGAAATGAATTAGGGGGGAAGGGGAAGTTGAGTGTCTCTCCTTCCCTTCCTCTATCCAGACGCAGCTTCTGGCTGAGCTCACCGAACCAAGCCACTCCCCCCCACCCGTCCTCTCTCAAGCTGGCGCGATCACGGCACCCCTCCACCTCCCTCCCCGCCTCCTCCTCCTTCCTCG
>ERZ1463034.214-NODE-214-length-15667-cov-37.213233_pt1 | contig 15667 bp, 14 predicted proteins | sample MGYA00564480_ERZ1463034 | MGnify/ENA primary metagenome ERZ1463034 (study PRJEB39244, sample SAMEA3635122) | Helicobacter pylori | study: EMG produced TPA metagenomics assembly of PRJEB11511 data set (Assembly of a 5300-year-old Helicobacter pylori...
TAAAATGTACACCTATGTCTATCTTGTTGACACAGGTGTACATTTCACCCTAACGTAATTTCAACTTAGGTCCTTGCCCTCTTCCGGAGAGTCTTGACGATGCTGAATGATCCGCTCCTCCAGCCCTATCAGTTGAAGCACCTGATTCTCAGAAACCGCATCATGACCACCGCCCACGAGCCGGCCTATCCCGTAGATGGCATGCCCAAGGACCTCTATCGCGCCTACCACGTTGAACGGGCGAAGGCTGGCGTGGCCCTGACCATGACGGCGGGGTCTGCTGCGGTTTCGCGAGACAGCCCACCGGTGTTCAACAACATCCTGGCCTACAAGGATGAGGTGGTCGGCTGGATGAGAGACCTCACCGACGCCTGCCACGAACATGGCGCGGCGGTCATGATCCAGTTGACCCACCTCGGTCGGCGCACACGCTGGGACAAGGGGGACTGGTTGCCCGTGGTGTCACCGTCATTCGAGCGCGAAGCCTCCCATCGCTCTTTCCCGAAGAAGATGGAAAACTGGGATGTGGAACGAATCATCAAGGACTATGCGGACGCCGCCGAGCGGATGAAAGCTGCGGGCCTGGATGGCATCGAACTGCAGGCCTACGGGCATCTGATGGATCAGTTCTGGTCGCCGCTGACCAACGACCTCGATGCCCCGTATGGCGGTTCCATCGACAACCGGCTGCGTTTTACCTTCGACATCCTCCGCGCCATTCGCCAGCGCGTCGGCCATGAGTTCATCGTCGGCGTGCGTTATACCGGCGACGAGCAAATGCCCGGCGGACTGACCCCGGCCGACGGTCTGGACATCTCCAGGCGCCTGAAAGACAGCGGCATGGTGGACTTTCTCAACGTTATCCGCGGCCATATCGACACCGACGCCGGCCTGACCGACGTAATTCCGATCCAGGGCATGCGCAACTCGCCGCACTTGGACTTCGCCGGAGAGATTCGCGCCGCCACCGACTTCCCCACCTTTCATGCGGCGAAAATTCCGGACGTCGCCACCGCCCGCCATGCCATCGCCTCGGGAAAGATCGACATGGTTGGCATGACCCGCGCGCACATGACCGATCCACATATCGTGCGCAAAATTATCGAGGGACGCGAAGAGGATATTCGCCCCTGTGTCGGAGCCAACTATTGCCTGGACCGGATCTACCAGGGCGGTGCGGCCTATTGCATCCACAACCCGGCCACCGGCCGTGAAACCACTATGCCTCATGACATCCCCAAGGCGGCGAGAAAACGCAAAATCGTGATTGTCGGTGCTGGTGTCGCCGGGCTGGAAGCGGCGCGAGTGGCGGCCGAGCGCGGTCATGAGGTAGTGGTATTCGAAGCCACCAACCAGGCCGGCGGCCAGGTTCGGCTCACTGCGCAATCGGAGCGGCGGCGGGAAATGATCAGCATCGTCGAGTGGCGCATGGCCCAGTGCATGGCCCGAGGTGTCAGCTTTCGTTTCAATACCTGGGCCGAGGCCAGCACTGTCCACGACGAAAACCCGGACGTGGTGATAATCGCCACCGGCGGCCTGCCCCACACCGAGATTCTCTCGGCAGGCAATGAGCTGGTGGTCTCGGCCTGGGACATTATCTCCGGGGATGTGAAACCCGGGCGCAATGTCCTGCTGTTCGACGACGCCGGTGATCATGCGGGCCTGCAGGCGGCCGAGTTCATCGCCCGAAGTGGCGCAAAAATCGAGATCATGACACCGGACCGGACCTTCGCACCGGAAGTCATGGCGATGAACCTGGTGCCCTACATGCGCTCACTGCAAGCGCTGGACACCACCTTCACCGTCACCTTCCGACTGCTCGCCGTCGAGCGCGAAGGTCAATATCTGCTGGCGATGATCGACAGTGACTACGGCAGTGCACGCAAGGTCCGGCGGGTCGATCAAGTGGTGGTCAACCACGGCACCCGACCGCTGGACGAACTGTACTTCGAATTGAAATCCGCCTCGAGCAACGGTGGCGTGGTTGAACATCAGGACCTGATCGTCGGCAACCCGCAACAGCTAGTGACCAACCCGGAGGGCAGATTCCAGTTGTTTCGCATTGGCGATGCGGTGGCTGCGCGTAACACCCACGCAGCGATCTACGATGCGTTGAGACTGGTCAAGGACTTGTAAACGAACCCGCTGCCCAGGTGAAGACAAACATGTCAAAAAATGAAACACCATTCTGGAGAATCGCTGGAAAACACGGCACTCACGGGCCGGTCGAAGGCTCTACCTATTACTCGTCTTCGGCTGATGATTGGCTGCCGACAACGGCTGAAGGTTTCTGGATCAAACCGCTGTTCGAGGACACCGAACGCGGTGAAAAGACCCTATTGATGAAAGTCGACGCAGGCGCTCATGTCGCCAGCCATACCCATAAAGGGGAGCTTGAACAACTGTTCGTACTGCAAGGCTCACTTTATGATCAGGATAGAACACTGAACGTCGGCGACTACTGTTGCCGGGCTCCGGACGCGGCACACAGTGCAGGGTCGGTACAAGGGGCTATTTTGATGGTGATTTATACCCGCCGGTGAACAGGAGCTGCATACGAAGGACAGAAAGCGTTAGGGAAACGCTGAAAAAGACTTCCAAATCTGGTGAAAAACGCCTGTTCCACGAACTGAACGGTTGAGCCCCGATGAAGCAAATGTCCTTCGCTGATGCCGAATACGCTGGCAAACGTAAGCAAACCCGCCGCGAGCGTTTCCTGATTGCATTGATCGAGCCGCATTATCCGAAGGGCGAAGGCGGTCGTCCGGCGTATCCGTTGATGGCCATGCTGCGGGTTCATCTGATGCAAAACTGGTTCGGCTACAGCGACCCGGCGATGGAAGAGTCCCTCTACGAAACCACGATTCTGCGCCAGTTTGCCGGGCTGCATTTGGATCGGATTCCGGGTGAAACCACGATCCTCAACTTCCGCTGGCGGTTGGAAAAACATGAGCTGGCCGGTGGAATTTTGCAGGTCATCAACGGCTATTTGGGCGACCGAGGTTTGCTGCTACGCCAAGGTACTGTGGTCGATGCGACGATCATTCATGCGCCCAGTTCGACCAAGAACAAGGATGGTAAACGCGACCCCGAAATACACCAGACAAAGAAAGGAAATCAGTACTATTTCGGGATGAAATCGCACATCGGTGTCGATGCTGAATCCGGTCTGGTGCATAGCGTAGTGGGTACGGCGGCGAATGTGGCGGACGTGACTCAGGTCGATCAGTTGCTGCATGGCGAGGAAACTTACGTCTCTGGCGATGCCGGTTACACCGGCGTGGAGAAGCGTCCGGAGCATCAACACCGGCAGATGATCTGGTCGATCGCAGCGCGACCCAGTAGCTATAAGAAGCATGCAAAAAAGAGCCTGATCGGTCGCATACGCCGAAAAATCGAATACGCGAAAGCTCAAGTCCGGGCCAAAGTTGAGCATCCATTCCAGGTGATTAAGCGCCAGTTTGGTTATACGAAAGTCCGCTTCCGAGGCGTGGTGAAAAACACCGTACAACAGACCACACTGTTTGCCTTATCGAACCTGTGGATGATGCGAAAACGGCTGTTGAATGCAGGCGAGGTGCGCCTGTGATGCGGACAATTAGCCCTGAAAAGGTGTTATTCAGCAAAAAACAGCGAACTGAACTGAGAGGAGGAAAGGTCTGATTTTCGATTCAGTCGCCGTTTTTTGAACCTCAAACAGCGAGGCCGTTAAAAACGGCTGCTTACTTCAGACCCTCCCTAGTTGGCAGCTGATTTTGTCAGCCCGGGGCATGAGTCCCTCATGGGGCCTTTGGTGTCGCGGATTGAGGCCCATGGATCATGTATTGTGATGCCCTACGCACTCAAAAGCTCAACAGATATAAGGCTGTGATAGATCTCAACGAATGACTTTCATTGATAAAAAAGTGCCACCCTGATGAACGTCGGGTATGTTCGCTTCTACCTAATGTCAGGCCGTCGCAAAACGTTCTGTGTCAAATCAACCCTGGACTGCTGGTAGAGTCTGGCTTTGATCACTCTGTACATTTCTGATGCGAAGCACGTCCTCTAAAACCTCCTTGAAAATAGGTGCTGCAATCGCTCCTCCGAAGTAACCTTTAGCGGTGGGCTCATCCACCAAAACAGCCATGATGAACTCAGGTGCATTGGCCGGTGCAATACCCACGAACATGGCTCTGTATGCGTTGTTTTGATATCCGCCTCTGGACGCCTTGCGTGATGTTCCGCTTTTTCCGGCAATTACATAACCTTTGATTGCTGCGCGCTTTCCTCCTGCCCCAGGCCCATCAACTGCGTGCACCAGCATTTCCAGAATCCTGTTCGCGACCTCCGGTTTCATGACGTTTCGGGGTGGATGAGCTTCGTTTTTTATTATCGATAATGGAATCAGGTCTCCATTATTTGCAAAAACGGTATAGGCCTGAACCAATTGAGCCAAATTGACCGACAAACTGTATCCGTATGAAAGGCTCGCAGTGGCTATATCCGACCATGCTGTCCTAGTTGGAACAGAACCAACACTTTCTCCAGGAAAAAAGACGGAGGTGCTATTTCCGAATCCCAGGTCAAGTAGCATTTGAGAGATGATTTTTCCACCTGTTGGTATTGCGATTTTACTCATGCCAACATTAGAGGATCGACGAATGATACCTGCTAGATCTAACTGATCATCCCTTCCCACATCACGAATAGTATAGCCATTGATCTTAACAAAACCTGGCGCTATCTGAATCATAGCGTTTTTGTCAACGATACCTGCCGTTAACACGGCGGCCATGCTGAATGGTTTTATTACTGAACCCGGCTCATACACATCAGTAAATACACGATTTCGAATCACATTCGGGCTAAAGCTTTTTCGAGAATTAGGATTGAATGAAGGCACTGTGGATATCGCCAGTATCTCTCCTGTTTTTGCGTGTATAAGAATTGCGCTCACAGACTGGGCTTTATTATATGCAAGTGCTTTCCATAGCGCTTTTTCAACGTAGTATTGCAGGGTGGAGTCTATTGTCAGGTATACATTTTTTCCAGGAGTCAGGGGCTTGTGAACAAGGATTTCTCTTGTGACGCGTTTGTGTAAGTTCAAGGTGAGCTCTTCAAGGCCAAACGCTCCTGAAAGTCGCTGATCATACATTAGCTCAATGCCTTCGATGCCTTTCTGGTCAATATTGGTAAAGCCTAACGTCTGAGCTAACATCGATGATTGGGGGTAGAATCGCTTGTACTCTTTTCGCTCATAAACTCCGAAAATAGACAAGGCTTCTACCTTTTTCGCGGTCTCTGGAGAAACCCTTCTTGCTAAATAGGCGAACGATTTTCCTTGGGTATTCAATTTCAAATAGCTAATTCGTGAAGCATCAATATTAAGATGCTCGCTTAATAATTCTACTTGCTGTTTTGTTGGAGAAAATTGTTTAGGGTTAACCCATATTGTGCTTACGGGGGTAGAGACCGCCATGGGCTGATTGAATCGGTCAAAAATGGTGCCGCGAACTGGAATTGTCTCAATTAGGCGCGTAGATCGTTTGCGGCCTTCGTCGTTTAGAAACTCATGAGAAAAAATAGAAAGATAGGTAATTCTCGCCATAAGGACTATCGCTAGAGAGCAAAAAATAACTAAAACCGTCATAAATCTCGGATTTCGCGTTAGGAGGCTCATGTAGGTTTCCTGATTTATTCGTGCGACGGCAAATCAGCCTAACGAACTTGTGGTTTTTTTGCTTTGTAATATCCAGAAACAGCTTCGTATATTAATATCCATGTAAAAGGTTTATTTTTTGTTGATCTCTATGTTGAAGTTTTGATGTTATGTTTTTTTGCTCTCTCTCCAAAAAAACATAACAATTGGTGGCTAGCCGGATGTTGAGCATTTTCGTCCGACCTACCATGAGGCCTATTTGCGACGTGGCAAGTACCCCACAGCATGCTAGGGATTCTCCGAACAAGTCCTCAAATGTGCTGGAATACACCCTCACCACCTGACCTGAGCCTCGCATGAGTCAGATGAGCTTTTCCGATTTCAAATATGCAGGCAAGCGCAAGCAAACCCGTCGTGAACGCTTCCTTGCCGAAATGGATCAGGTGGTGCTCTGGAGTGGTTTGTTGGGGTTGATCGAACCGTATTACCCGAAGGCTGGTGGTGGCCGTAAACCGTATCCGCTGGAGACCATGCTGCGCATTCATCTGCTGCAAAACTGTTTCGCCCTGAGCGACCCGGCCATGGAAGAAGCGCTCTATGAAATCACCCCCATGCGCCAGTTTGCCCATCTCACGCTGAGTGCGCCGATCCCTGAAGACACTGCGATCATGAACTTCCGGCACCTGCTGGAGAAACACTCGCTGACGCCTGCGATTCTCGCCGTCATCAACGGTTATTTGCAGGAAAAAGGTCTTTCCCTGCGTCAGGACACTATTGTCAACGCCTCGATTATTCACGCGCCCGGCTCGACCAAAAACGAGGAAGGCAAACGCGACCCAGGGTAAGTAGGACCTGGCACGGATCTACCAGTTGTTTCCACGGTTACAGGAACGCCAGGATCAGTTGTCGAAAACCCTCTCTGGTGACGAACAGCAGATCATGGTGGTCGCCCGCGCCCTGTTGACCAACCCGCAATTGTTGATTTTCGACGAGACAACCGAAGGCTTGGCGCCGATCATTCGCGGAACCATCTGGAGTTGCCTGGCGAGCTTGAAAGCCGAAGGCGAGGCGATTCTGGTCCTACAAGAACCTCAAGGAAATGGCCCGGGCGGTCGACTGCCATCACATCATCGAAAAGGGCCGACAGGTTTGGCACGGTATGCATGTGCAACTGGCCGAAACACCAGAATTATCCTGGCGCTACTTGGGCGTCTGAAACCCAAGGCTCGTGGTGCGACGTTCCCCTTCTGGGGGAACGGCCTTGCTTACAAAGGGTTCGGCAAATCTCATTGCAGTGGCGAAAAGCTCGCAGGCAGGTAGATCGTCGAATGCATGTCGCGCAGTTGCGGGCCTGAATTTTCCGGCGGCCAGACGCCGTCCTGTACGGCACGTGCGCGCACGTCCAGTCGTTGTTCGAGTGAGGCGTAAGGCCAGATGTGCAGGTAACGCGGCAGTTGACCGTCAGTGGCGTAGAAGGCGGCATACACCGGGGAGTACTGCACGTCTGTTCGTGGCCCTACGGCTTTTTCCCAGCCCTTGAGCGTGGGAGCCAGGCCCGATGGCATGAGGTCGTAGACGCGAAGTTCATAGAACGGCCCGTGGCACCCGGCAGACAGTGGCTGGATAAAGGGAAACAACGTGTAGCTTTCCACGCGCATGTCCGTCAGATACGCCTCGATGCCAAACACGTCGGCACTCGACAGATAACGTTCGCGCTCAGCCTGGCGAGACGCCTCGTCGACAAAACCACGCAACACCGCGATCTGATTCAGCGGGCCGATTTCCGACGCCCAGCAGCCGACCAGTTTCACTGCGGCGTCATCGACGGCCAGTCGCTGCTCCAGACAAGCCATGGCAGTGGCGACAGTGCGCACCCGCACGGTGAACGTGATCAATTCGTACAGTTTCATGACAACCTCGATTCAGGACCAGACAAATGCATGGATGACCTGCATCCACCACGGAAAAACCGACGCAGCCATAACGGCGCGCCGGTTGTGCAACCAAGTCGTGAAGCTGTCGCGATCACACGTCAGCTTCCGCGCTCAGGACGTTGCCACGCCACCGTTGAACACCGGCGACAGCCCCATCAACTCAAGCTTGCGGGTGAACTCACCCAGCCTCTGCAGTTTGTAGGCCTCCAAGTCAACGTCCTGGTAATCATAAAAACCCTGACCTTCGCGCAGCCCGTTCCGCCCTTGCGCCATGTTCTCGGCAATGACTTTGGGTGGCAGGAAACGTGGATCGATGGCTTCAGCCAGGTAATGGGAGGCATAGAACAGAATGTCGCCGCCGCCCCAGTCGATAAACTCAAGCATCCCCAGCACGGAGAAACGCAGACCGAAACCAACGCGAATCGCGGTGTCGATGTCCTCGGCACTGGCCACCCCCTCCTCGACCATTCGCGCCGCTTCATTCATCGCCAGTGCCTGGATTCTCGGCACGATGTAACCGGCTGCCGGGGAGCATTGCACGGGCACTTTGCCGATGCGCTTGAGCAATGCCATCAGGCGTTGCACCACCTGCGGGCAAGTGTCCTTGCTGCGGCTGACTTCGACCAGCGGCATCAGGAGCGCCGGGTTCAGCCAATGGGCATTGACGAAGCGTTGCGGGTGCGTGACCAATGCCGCCAGCTGCGTCACCAGAAAGGTCGATGTCGTCGATGCAATCATCGTTTCATCGCCACACGCAGCACTCAGCCAAGCGAACGTCAGGGCCTTGAGTTCAAGCACTTCAGGCACGGCTTCGAACACGACAGCGGCACTGTGCAAATCGTCGCCACTGCCTTCGCGATCACTCAAGCGTAAATGGCTCATCGCCTGTTCGACTTGTGCCGGATCGAGTGATCCCAAACGCGCAAGCGTTGCCAGTTCGCCGCGCAAGTGGCCCTCGATCTGGCGGAAGTAGCGGTCCTGCGCCACGGGCTCGCGTTGTTTGATATCGATCAGGGTCACCGGCAGTCCGGCGAACATGAACGCCAAGGCAATGCCCTCGCCCATGCGCCCCGCGCCGACGATACAGATGCGTTGCGGATCGGCGCTCATGCCTGCAACCCCTGGTTCATGCACTGCGCCATTTCGCTGCGGCTCAGTTGATCCAGCCCGAGGTTTTCCAGGGTTCGACCCTCGGCGTACAGGTCGATGCCACTGACCACGGTGGCCAGGTTCAACAGGCCCTGAGCGACCGGTGTCGGCACGCCGGCCCAGCGCCCAACCGACACTAGAAACGACAAGCCCAGTCGTGTGTCTTCAAGCATGTAGCGGTGCTTTTGCAGGTCGATGTCTTCACGCCAATCGCCGCTATCGGTCAGTTTGCCGTGAGCGCCGCGACCGTACATCCACTCATCGCCGTCGGTGGCGTAATGATCAGCCAGCGGGAAATGCGGTGCGCCATAGCCCAGTGCTTCACGAACGGCGATACGCTCGGCGTCGAGGGCATTGGTCACGCGACGAATCGAAGGTACAGTCCCTTCGTTGTGAATGTCCCACGTCTCGAAATGCTCAAGTGGACCCGCGTTCATAAGGATCAACGGCGGATGAATGATTGGCCCGGCGTTCATCAGCGCGCCGCTGAGTGCATCTTCGATCGGTTCGACGCTGGGGTAAGCCTCGCGCAATACGGCGAACGCCGACTCGCTCAAACGACTCGGAAAAACTCCGGTCGGCAGACGGGTCGCGTAGCCGCTGATCACCACCTGGTTATCGCCATGCTTACGCGCCAGATAGGGCAAGGTGCCGGTCTCCGCAAACGCCACCTCGCTGTGATTCCCCGCCTTCGCCATTGCCTGGGCGAACATCATGCTGCCAAACGTCCCCGGCGGCAGGAACACCACTTGCCCGTCGCGCAACAAGGGAGCCAGTTCGCTGGCAAGGGCTTCGTGGGAGGTCGACGGCAAGGCAATGACCAACAACTGAGCATCGGCCACGGCCTGTGCCAGATCGGCCGTCAAGGTCAGGGCATCCCCGACCTGCCCCAGGCTCAAGCGTCGTTCGCCACGAAAGTCGCGCACGAGCAGATGGCCGAGGCCTTGCAGTTTTTCCAGCGCGGCACTGTCTCGGCGCCACAACCGCACCGAATGGCCTTTCTCCGCCAACTCTATCGCTGCCGCGTAGCAACCGTGACCGCCGCCGATAACACTGATATTCATGAAAGCACTCCTGTAGAAGAGCCTCGATCCTAGCAACGGCCCCGGCGAGCCACTGCGCGAAACGCGCAAGCGTCATTCCGATTCTGCAACGCAATAGACTGGTCGAGTGCGACCACGATCAGTGTGGGAGCGGGCTTGCTCGCGAAGGGGCCGGTACATTCAACATTGATTTCGTCTGACACGCCGCCATCGAGTAAGCTCGCGCCCACAAATGCTCAAGCGCGTCGTCGCTCGAACACGCTGTCGCCGTCAAGGTGGTTTAGGTGGGTGCAGCCCATCAGGTTCATGGTCCGCGCCAGTTCTTCCGTCAATACGTCCAGCGCCCGGCCAGCACCGTCTTCACCTGCCACCGCCACGCCGTAAAGGGTGGAGCGCCCTAGCAGCACGGCATCGGCCCCCAGCGCGAGCGCTTTGACGATGTCGCTGCCACGCCGGATCCCGCCATCCAGCAGCAGGCTGAGTTTGCCTTTCGCCTGAGGCGCGATGGCCGCCAGTGCATCGAGGCTGCCGAGGGCACCGTCCAGTTGGCGGCCGCCGTGATTGGACACCACCACACCGTCAAGCCCGAGGGCGATGGCTCGCTCCACATCGGCCGGATGCAACACGCCCTTGAGCAACAGCCGCTCGCCCCATTGATCACGCAAACGCGCCAGCATGTCCCAATCGAGCAAGGTGTCCATCTGCTTGCCGACAAACGCCATTGATCCCAAGGGATTGCGCTCACTCGGCGGCAAGTAAGGTTCAAGGTTGCCCATGCCAGGCAGCCCCGATGGCCACATCACTTGCTTGAGCCAACGCGGGTGACGGACAACGTCAAACTTGTTGCGCCATGTCAGCTGTCGCGGCCTGGCGAAACTGCGTCGGTCCCACTCGCGATTGCCTAGCACCATCGCATCACAGGTCAACACCAGAGTCCGGCAACCGACAGCGGCGGCGCGCTGCAACAGGTTTTTTTGCACCGCCGGATCGCGCATGGCGTACAGCTGAAACCACAGGTCGACATCAGGCGCCGCCGCGACGAGGTCTTCAAGTGAAGTGTTGGACGCGGTGCTCAGGCTGAACGGCAAACCACGTGCCGTTGCAGCCTTGGCCAAGTGAATGTCGGCATCGCGGTGCAACAGACCGTTGTAGCCCGTCGGCCCGATCAGCATCGGCATTGGCAGCACCTTGCCGAACAACGCGCGAGACGTGTCGGGCGCATGGCAGGGCACCATGGCTCTGGCGTGCAGGCCATAAGCACTGAACGCGTCGAGATTATCCTTGAGCGTCAATTCGGCTTCCGCGCCGCCGCTGAGGTATTCCCAGACGAAGTAAGGCACGCGTCGCCGAGCCATGTCGGCCAGTTCGGCAATGCTGTGCACACGATTCAAGTCAGAACCGGTATAGAAACGACGCATAGGTCATCCTCGTAGGGCGGATAAAAACCGCTGCGAAAAAAAGCCCGGAAGGAGCGATCCGGGCAAAGGAAAACCAGTGTTGAAAAACCTTTGCCCGATGCGCGGGCAACCCGGAAGCCGCGAACGGCTCCCGGGGGATTTCAGAACTTCCAGGTGTAGGTGGTGATCAGGCGGTTCTCCTGATAGTCCGCACCCGACGCACTGCCATTGCCATAACGCGTCTTAACGTCAATGCGGCGCCATTCGAAACCCACATCTTTGAGCGGACCGCTTTGCACCACATAGCCGAGCACGATGTTGCGTTCGCTTTCGACGTTTTGGTCGAGGGCATTGTTGCCCCGGTCGACACCCGTGCCGCGCATGTAACGCGTCATCAATTTCAGACCCGGCAAACCGATGCCCGCGAAGTTGTAGTCATAACGCAATTGCCAGGAGCTTTCGTTCGGCTTGACGAACGCCACTGTCGACCAGTTCACCAGGTAAGGCTGCGGTGCATAGCCGTTGAGCGTCGGGAATGTCGACTCGCCAAGCATGCGCTGATAGCCGACACCGAAAGCATGGGCACCCTTCTTCAGGGTCGTCATGATCCCGTAGGACCTGTTGTCGATGTCGCCGTATAACGCCTTGCCGTCCTCGCTGTTATTGAAGTAACGGAGGTCGGTCTTCACGCCGTAACCGGCCCCCAGATCATGGTTATAAGTCAAACCGAGATAGTGTTGTTTGTAGATATCTTCCAACTGGCCGAAGAAGTAAGTGCCGGACAAGTTCGGCGTAAACGCATACGTGGCGCCCCCAAAGTTCAAACCGTCACTGCGACGTTTAACGTCGGGCCCATTGAACAAGTACATCTTCTCGGTATTGGAAGACTCCCGGGAGCTGATCTCGGTAAAACGGCCACCGGTCAGCGTCAGGTTGTCCACGTCTTTCGATTCGAGCTGCACGCCGTGATAGGTGGTGATTAATTGCCGGGAGTCGTCGATGTAAGCCACCGGCAACGTCGGTCGAAGTTCACCTATCTTGAGTTCGGTTTTGTTGTAACGAACCTTGCCGGTCAGCGCCGCACGGCCATAGTCCCGGACTTGTTCGCCCTTGCTGGTGTCGTACGGAATGATGCTGTCCGGACCACGGCCACCGCCGCCGTCCAGGCGATAGGCGTACTGCGCCGAGAGGTCCAGGCCAAACTGTAGCGTGCCTTCGGTGTAACCCGAGATCGCCCGAAAATCGAAGCCTTGGGTCCAACTGCCGATCCGCGATTGCGGCGCATCATGCTGTTTGAAATCGCGGTCGATATAGAAGTTGCGCATCCCCAGACTGACTTGGCTGTCGTCTACGAAGTCAGCCTGCGCAACCACAGGTGTGAAGATCCCCATCACGGCCGCGGTGGTGACGCCACGGCTTACCCAGCTCTTCTGGAACATCAAACTTTCCTTCTTTTTTACATGCACGAAGGCACGACTAGTGGAAGCAGATCAATTCAGCAAAAGTGAAACTTTGGCAGTCAATCCGCAGTATTATTTTTATAACCACTTACTGCAAAAAAGTCGTAACGCAGTCGTTCGCCAGAACAGCGAAAACCGCTTTATAGTTATTTTAAACACTCAACGATCATGGAAAGTCTTATCGTTTTTTTGGGGCAATCCAACATCAGGAAGTTGCTTTAGAGGCATCCCCCAAACGGTGGTAGGCGCGATTGAAATACACAAGGCCTTCCTGGCTGTCGCCATTACGGATGCCCAATACTTCGCAATAGAAAATTGTGTGCGATCCCACTTCATGAGCCTGGGCGATACGGCAGTCGAAACTGACCAGTGACTCATCAAGCAACGGCGCACCGCTCTCCAGGGTGCTCCATGATGCGCAGGAAAAGCGCTGTTCGGTATCGAGATTGCGGTTGGAAAAAGCCCCCGACACCTCCTGATGCCCAGGGGTCAGCACGTTGACGCTCAGCACACCGTTGCTCTTGAAATGCACGTTGGAAAACGACGAGCGATTCATGCACACCAACAGCGTCGGTGGCTGGTCAGTCACGCTGCACACCGCCGAAGCGGTAAACCCGAAACGACCCGCAGGACCATCGGTGGTGATGACCGAAACCGCGCCACCAAGCATTGCCATTGAGTTACGAAATCCAGTTGTATCGACCATGGTCTTACCCTCCGGTCTATCAGATATCCAGCACCAGTTTCTTGGACTTGGCCCGGGAACAGCACACCAGAATCTGGTCATTGGCAGATTTTTCGTCATCCGTGAGATAGATGTCGCGATGATCCGGTTCGCCTTCGATAACGTCGCACAAGCACGTGCCGCAAACGCCTTGCTCACACGACACTTCAATCTTGATGCCCACGGCAGTCAGCGCATCGACGATGCTCTGGCCCTCGGCAACCTGTACGGTCTTGCCGCTGCGCTGGGCGACCACTTCGAAACCGGCGCCCGAAGCGTCGACTTCGACCTGGAAGTATTCGCGGTGCACATGATCGTCGGCGTACCCCGCTTCCAGGACCTGGGCAATGACCCAGTCCATGAAACCGGCCGGTCCGCAGACATACACGTGTACGCCAGCTTGTGGAGTGCCCAGCACTTTTGGTAGGTCGAGTTTCTGGTCGGCGGCTTCGTCGTCAAAGTGGGTGTTCAACCGCGACGCAAACGCAGCGTTACCCAGCTCCTCGAGAAAGGCGCTGCGGCTGCGTGAACGACCGCAATAATGCAGTTCGAAATCGCTGTCGCGGGCATTCAGCGCGTAAGCCATGGCCACCATCGGGGTGATGCCGATACCGCCGCCGATCAGGATCGAACGCCTGGCATCGCTGGCCAGCGGAAAGTGATTGCGTGGCAGGCTGATCTCGATTTCACGACCTTCCTGTAGCAGTTCATGCACCGCCACCGAACCGCCACGCGAGGCGGGATCCTTGAGTACGCCCAAGCGATAGGCGCCTGCGTTGGCCGGATCACCGCACAGCGAATACTGGCGAACCAGACCGGTCTTGAGGTGGATATCGATATGCGCGCCCGCCTCGAAGGCGGGCAAAGGCTGTCCCGCAGGATCACTCAGATCCAGTACGACAACACCTTCGCCCTGTTCTTCGCGCTTGCGCACGACGACTTTCAATAATTGATCGCTCATACAGGACCATCCCGATTTCGTTGTAAGGGGGCGCATCTGGGCACCCCCGACTGCTTTTTCAAACCGTGTAACCGTGGACTCAGCGCATGAAGATCCCGCCGTTCACATCCCAGGTCGCCCCGGTGGTGAAGTAGGCGTCTTCGCTGGCCAGTTGCACGATCAGCTTGCCGATGAACGCGGCGTTACCCAATTGCTTGACCGGGATCGCCTCTATCAGTTTTTCCAGGCGCTCGGGCGGCACGGCGGCGCGCACCGCCGGTGACTCGATAGGGCCCGGGGCGATAGCGTTGACCGTGACACCGGACGCCGCCAGCTCCTTGGCGAAGATCTTGGTCAAGGTAATGATGGCGCCCTTGGATGCGGCGTAATGCGCGCCGGTTGCGGTGCCGCCGTTCTGCCCGGCCAGGGAAGCCATGTTGATGATCCTCCCGTAACCCTGGGCCGCCAGATAGCTGCCGAACACCTGGCAGCCGACAAAAGTGCCGCGCTGATTGACGCTCACAACACGGTCGAACTCTTCCGGGCTGATCTGCATCACCGGTGTGGTCATGGTCATCGCGGCGTTGTTCACCACCACCTGCAATTCACCCCAATGCGCCACGACGGCCGCCAGCGCGTCTTCGAAATCGGCCTTCCTCGATACATCGAGCTTGAGCGCCAGGACCCGTTCACCCGTGGCATCGAGTTCAGTGGCGGTGACCCGTGCTGATTCCAGCGAACGGTCGCTGATCACGACCCGATAGCCGGCGTTCAGCAGTTGCTCGGCAATACTTTTGCCCAGCCCCAGGGCCGCGCCGGTGACCAATGCAACCTGTGTCATGGCAACGTCCTCAGAGGATGTAGCCGATACCGGCGAGGGTATCGGTGGAGTTGATCAGCTGGATCACCTTGCGCTGAATCTTGAAACTGTCACCGCTGCGCACCAGTTCAAACGTGACATCGGCGGTGTACTGCTTGAGCACATCCTTGCGGAACTCACGCAGGTTCTGCGCACAACGCACGGTGACAATTCCGTCTTCATCTGAAAGCACGCGAAAGCGCGACTGACTGCGCACGGTGCGTGCCCGCGGGGTGGTCGAAATCGATTCGCCGCTGGTCAATCGGGTGACACGCAACTGACGCATGTGGTGATCATCGTAGGCGTAGTTCAGGGTGTTCTCGAAGTCGGTTTCCAGCGGATCGATCGGGATGATGTAGGTCGCGTTCTCGGTCCACAGATCGAGCCAGTCGACGAAATCGCCGTGATCGAGCATGTCCGCTTCCTGCCAGATGAAAGCGCTGACTTGGTTGAGCAATTGCAGATTGTTCATGGTGTTCTCCGTCACTCAGGCCGACATCATCTTTTTCCACTGCTGGTA
>ERZ1463034.216-NODE-216-length-15437-cov-10.228449_pt1 | contig 15437 bp, 14 predicted proteins | sample MGYA00564480_ERZ1463034 | MGnify/ENA primary metagenome ERZ1463034 (study PRJEB39244, sample SAMEA3635122) | Helicobacter pylori | study: EMG produced TPA metagenomics assembly of PRJEB11511 data set (Assembly of a 5300-year-old Helicobacter pylori...
TCTACACCCTGCGAACACTCTTTCCCTACACGACGCTCTTCCGATCTCTGGTTGCTGTGGGAGCCGCGTGCGCGTATTCGGTCAGCGGCACGGACGGTGGACAAGGCATTCCCCTGGCGCGTCCTGGCTCCCTTGTATGGCCTGGCTTTCCTGACGGGTGTGAGCATGTTTGTGGTGCCGGTACAGGTCGGTTACCTGCTCAACCTGCTGCACATCGACGGGTCGCAGCAGATCGGCTTGACCATGGGCGCAAGCCAATTTGGTGTGCTCGCTGGTGCCTTGGTTTTCCGTCTGCTCAGTGGCCTGCCGGCGTACCGGCAGTTATGCCTGGCCTTTGTCACTGCCGGTATCGGCGGCGGGTTGATGGCGATAGCTGACAGCCAGGCCCTGGTCGTCATCGCCGTACTGATCAATGGTCTGGGGATCGGTCTGATGATGCCGACGCTGATCACCTGGATCATGGCCCAGGTTGACTTCCAGTACCGCGGTCGCGCCGCCGGAGGCTTTGCTGCAGCGTTCTTTGGCGGTGAGTTTTTCAGCCCGCTGATCGTGCTGGCTATTACCAGCGCGGTGAGTGGGACTTTGCAGATTGCGCTGGGCATCCTTGCAGGTCTTCAACTGGTCGTGGCAGTGGCCTGCCTTCGGCTACGCGCAAAGAGGGCGGTTTTCCCCGGTGTTGTCGCCGCAGCCTCAGAGAGCTGATCTACACAGTATTTCTCGGAAAAAAGTCGATTGACGTGAAACCCGAAAACGCAAGGTTCAAGCCATTGACGGTGTGCTGCCCTGGATTCAATGCGGTGTCTTATCAAAATAAGAAAAGGGGGAAAACATCATGAGTTATTTGCTCAACACGTGGTACGTCGCCGGATGGGCAGAAGAGCTTGCACAGGACGCACTGCTTGGGAGAACTCTCCTTGAGAAACCCATCGTGTTCTTTCGTGATAGCCAGGGTGTGGATCGCTGCCCACATCGTTTTGCCCCACTGCATATCGGCAAGATTGTCGGTGACAGCGTTCAGTGCCCTTACCACGGCTTGCGTTTCGGTGGCGGTGGCCAATGTACTCACAACCCCCAGGGTAAAGGGAATATCCCCAAGGCCGCCTGTGTTCGCTCGTGTCCTGTCGTTGAGCGCCATGCCGCGATCCGGATCTGGCCTGGCGATCCAACACTGGCCAACGATGCGTTGATCCCCGACTTCTCCTTGTTTGAGCAGGCTCCGCGCCTTGAAGACCCGATTCGAGCAGGGCGTTTGCGGCACTTGTATGACTCGCGTATTGGAAAGCGAACCGGAACATCGCGACATGTTCTTGACCGACGCCGAGAAAGCCCAAAACGACCAGTTCACACCTTGCTGTTCTCGTGCCAGGAGCGCACGCCTGGTGCTCGATCGTTAAGGATATTTTATGAATCAAGCTCTGCCCGCTGCCGCTACGGCACTGTTATTTCTCGAACCTGTTGACGAACTGATTGAGGAGTCGAACATGCAACAACTTTCTGGTTTCAAACGAGTAGTCACCGGGCACGATGCCCAGGGTCGGGCGGTGGTTGCGCACAGCGGACCGACGCCGAGCGTCTTCTCACTCAAGTCCGTACCCGGTACGGTGTTCTATGAAGTGTGGAACAGCAGCAATAGCCCCGCGGCGCTTGATAACGGGGCCGATCCCACAGCCAAACCCCTGCAACTGAGCCCTGTGCCGTTCGGCAGCGTGGTTCGTGTCGTGGATATTCCGCCCGACAGCGTACAGAACCAAGTCAGTGAAGAAGACGCTGCGGCGGCTTTCGCCGAAATCGGCGAGTCCCATGCAGGCACCGGGACAACGGATTCGCAGCACAAGTTGATGCACCGCACCGAGACCCTCGACTACGGCATCGTCACTGAGGGCGAAGTGTGGCTGGTGCTGGATCAAGAAGAGGTACATCTCAAGCGCGGCGATATGGTTGTGCAGCGCGGCACCAATCACGCCTGGAGCAATCGCACCGAACAGATGGCTCGGATGGTGTTCATTTTGCTTGACGGTCGCTATAGCGACGAACTGGCTGTTGTACAAGGAACTCACCCATGAAGCTGGCAACCCTCAAAAGTTCAGGTCGCGATGGACGGCTAGTATTGGTCTCGCGTGATCTGCGTTTGGCACTGGATGTCGGTGATACTGCGGCCACCCTGCAACAAGCCATCGATCACTGGGCCGAAGTCGAGGCGCCGTTGCAGGCGTTGTACCAGGCACTGAACGAGGGCCGGGCGCCAGGCGCCTTCGTCTTTGATCCGGTACAGGCTGGGGCACCGTTGCCGCGTGTGTATCAGTGGCTCGATGGGTCGTCCTTCATCACCCACGGTTATCTGATGCAAAAAGCGTTTCACCTTGAGCCTATCGAAGACGTAGAAAGTATTGCGCTGATTTACCAAGGCGCCGGCGATGACTTTCTCGGATCCCGTGACGATATCCCGCTGCCCAGCGAGCAGCACGGCATTGATTTCGAAGGCGAGTTCGCGGTGGTGGTCGATGAGGTGCCGATGGGGTGCTCGGCCGAGGCTGCCATGGGGCATATTAAGCTGATCCTGCAGCTCAACGATGTCAGCCTGCGCGCCCTGGCTCCGCGTGAGATGAAAACTGGATTTGGCTTCCTCCAGGCCAAACCCTCCTCCAGTTTTGCCGCCGTCGCGGTCACCCCGGATGAGCTGGGCGATGCCTGGCATGAGGGGCGCGTGCATTTACCGCTGCAGGTGGAATGGAACGGTGAATGGTTCGGCAATCCCCATGGTGGTGCCATGCACTTCGGCTTTCACCAGCTCATTGCTCACGCCGCGCTAACCCGTCGCCTTGGCGCCGGTACGGTCGTGGGCTCGGGTACGGTCTCCAATGTCGACCGCCAAATGGGTTCGGCATGCATTGCCGAACGGCGAGCGATCGAAATGATCGAGCACGGCGCGCCACGTACCGGATTCATGCGTTTCGGTGATCGAGTGCGCATGGAGGTGCTCGACGGTAACGGGCAGTCACTATTCGGTGGTATCGATCAGCGCGTCGTTTCTGCCAAGGATTGAGGAAGACAATCATGCGGATATTAGTCACAGGGGCCAACGGTTTCATTGGTCGGATGCTGGTCGAACGACTGCTCAAGGCCGGGACTTTACGGGGGCAACCGATCAGTGCGCTGATCCTGTTGGACAAAGAGTTGAACGACTTCCCCGAGGATAACCGGCTGCGCCGTAGTCCTGGCAGTGTCGGCGACGCTGCCTTGTTACGACGGATACTGGCAGACGGTATCGATGTGGTCTTTCACCTGGTGAGCATACCCGGTGGCGCTGCGGAGCAGCATTACGCTCAAGGTTATGAAATCAATTTGCAGGCCAGTCTGGAGTTGCTCGAGCAACTGCGGCAACAGCCTGCAACCCCGGTGTTGATCTATGCCAGCAGCGTAGCGGTTTACGGTGCGACTCCGGCGGGGCGTATGGATGAGTCCGCGAACACGCATCCTGAATTGTCCTATGGCGCCCATAAGCGGATGGTTGAAATTGCGCTGAGCGATCTGGCTCGGCGTGGAGAGGTCGATGGTCGTGCGGTGCGTTTACCCGGCATCGTGGCCCGCCCTCGAGCACCCAACGGGTTGCGTTCAGCGTTCATGAGCGATCTGTTGCATGCGTTCGCAGCGGGCGATTCCTACTGTTGTCCAGTGTCTCCCCAAGCGAGGGCGTGGTGGATGTCAGCGCGCTGCTGTGTCGACAACCTCCTGCATGTAGCCGAGGTGGACGAAGCCGCACTGGGGGAGCAACGCGTCTGGCAATTGCCTGTGCTGCATCTTTCTATCTCCCAGGTCATTGACGCCCTGGCAGCGGTTTACGGTGAGCAGAGACGCGAGCTCATCACGTTTGCCCCTGACGAAAGCCTGGAAGCATTGTTCGGTCGCTACCCCGCGATGAGTACACCCAAGGCCCGCGAGCTGGGTCTGCGTCATGATGGTTCTGCTTCGGCGTTGGTTCGAAACGCTCTGAATCCCTCTTCGCGCACTCGGCGTACAGACTCGGTTAATTATTCTGCTGGAGATGTTGCTCGTGAAGTTAACTAATCGACGTTTGGTGGACTTGTCCGTCTCCTTGGAAAACAACCTGTACACCGACCCACCGCCGTTGTTACCTAAGATTGAATACAGTAACCACCAGGAAGGTTGGCCGGAGATGGCAGCCATGTTTCCTGGGTTGAAAAAATCTGATATGCCGGGCGATGAATCCTGGGCGGCTGAACGTTTGAACATCACTACCCACAGCGGCACGCATATGGATGCGCCTTGGCACTACGCCTCGACCACCGATGGCGGAAAACCGGCCTATGGCATTGATGAGCTGCCGCTGGACTGGTGCCTGCAACCCGGCGTGAAGCTGGATTTTCGGCACCTGCCCGATGGGCATGTAGTCACGGCCGCTGAAGTGGAAGGTGAATTGACACGCATCGGCCATGCCTTACAACCCTTGGACATTGTCCTGGTCAACACTCGCGCTGGAGCCTTGTTCGGCTTGCCCGGCTATCTGGAGGCTGGTGTTGGTATGGGGCGCGAGGCCACCCTGTATCTGCTGGAGAAAGGCGTGCGGGTTGTCGGTACCGACGCGTGGAGCTGGGATGCTCCATTTAAGTACACGCGCGAGCGTTTCGCTGAAAGCGGCGATGCCTCGATCATCTGGGAGGGGCACAAGGCTGGTCGGGATATTGGTTATGGCCAGATGGAAAAACTTGCCAATTTGGAAAGTCTGCCGCCCTATGGCTTTTTGGTCTCTTGCTTCCCTTACAAGATCAAACATGCGTCGGCCGGGTTTGTCCGTGCCGTGGCGATTTTCGAGGAGTGAGAATGATCGATCATGGCTGATATGAAATCGCCAACTGGCGTCCGGAAAAAACGCTTTAGCCTTTCTCAAGCGCTTGAGGCGCTATTGTCGGAGCACATTAGTGAGGGACGGCTACGAGGGGGTGAACAACTGCCCACGGAGACGGCCATCATGCTTGAGCATGGCGTAAGCAGAACGGTCGTTCGCGAAGCCATGTCTCGTTTGCAGGCTTCTGGAAAGGTAGTGACGCGCCAGGGTGTGGGGACTTTCGTGCGGGGAAGTACGCTGTCGCTAGGGCCACTCATTGATCTCGCTACGATCGACATCATCGTCGACTCCCTGGCCATCATGGAGCTGCGCATTGCTCTTGAAGTGGAAGCGGCAGGACTTGCCGCTCAACGACGAACCTCCGAGCAATTGGAGGCGATGCGTGCGGCGCTTGATCGGTTAAAAAAGCGTGAGGTCATGGCTGATGATTTGGCCACGCGGGACTTTCAGTTCCATGTGAAAATAGCTGAGGCAACCGGCAATGCCTACATTGTTGACACCCTGCGTAACCTCGGCGTCGTCATCGTCCCGCGTAGCCGGCTTGATTCTGCGCGCCTGTTCCACGATAGCCCCCTGAGTTATGAACAGCGCATTCATGATGAGCACGAAAGGATTTACCAAGCGATCCTGCGTCAGGACGTTGAATGCGCACGCGCTGCCATGCGTCTGCACCTGGATGACAGCCGCGAGCATCTGCAACAGGTTCATGAGCAGAACCGAGCTAGAGAATAGGGGGCGTATCCAGGGTTCGGATCGTATCGACCACTTTTTCGCGAAGCCAACGCAACATAGGGTCGCTGTCCATGCTGCGGTGCCAGGCCATGTATTCCTTCATGGTAGTCAGCTCCACTGGAGGGCGAATCAATCGAAGGGGCAGCGTTTTGGCGTAGAGCGCGGCCAGCCGGCTGAGCATGGTCGCTATACGTTCGGTGCCAATGATCAGGCTGGGTATCGTGCTGAAATCGTGCGTGATGACCTCCAGTCGACGGCTGCACCCGTATTGCTTTATCAGCCACTCATCCACCCCTGGCGTTCTGTTCCTGCCAAAAGTTGCGGCGATGTGACCCATCTCCAGATAGCGCTCTAACGTTAGGGTTTGGCAGACAGTGGTATTGTCTTCCCATACAACGCAGACGTGTTGTTCCTCGAAGAGTAATTGTGAAGGGTGTTGGGTCGAAACATAGTGTTCGGGGGCGATCATCAGATCGATCTCGCCATGCAGGAGCATCTCAAGAGGGGAGTCATTCGGGCTGACCAGTTCGAATGTTACAAAAGGCGCTTCTTGATTGGCTTGCTTAATGACCTCGGCAAAGATCACACATATCAGGTAGTCAGACGCCATGATACGAAAATGGCGTTTGCTCTCGGCAATGCTTTCTCCTGGTTTGTTTGTGATCGATGTCTGGATCTTGAGAAGCACCTCGCGGACGGGATTTTGCAGTTGCTTGGCCCGGGGGGTGAGCATCATTTTGCGCCCCACCTGCACAAGCAGATCGTCTTCGAAATAGATTCGCAGACGGCCGATGACACCGCTGGTCGCCGATTGAGTCATGTGTAGGCGCGCGGCAGCACGCGTGACGTTTTGCTCCTCCAACAAAACATCGAGTGCCACCAAAAGATTAAGGTCCAGATGTTCGAAGCGCATGGCATTGATCTCTTATTGTTTTTGTTTTTGACACTCTCATTGAGCGCTCAGTAGTTGTCAACTGCTTGATGCGGAACGACAGGACGGATCAAAAATAAGCCGCATGTTTCGGCTGCTGCTTCATGTATCTTTCAACTCGATAGTGTGTATCGCCATTCGCGATGAGTGGCAAGCCGATAGCGCGTGCAAGGCCTGAACCATGGCCCTACTGTACACATAATATATTGATTCGCTTGATTATCAGGTTGTCAAGGCAAGGTGCAAGTTTTGGAGTGTGCTGCATGAAGAATAATAAAAATACTAACAATAATGATAGGTTCGACACGGTGCCGCAATGTGCGTCCATTGATTTAACAATTGTTGATCCACGATGGATATTATTTATACGAGTGGCGGCGATTGGAAGTTTAAGTAAAGTTGCGACGTTACTTGACATGCCTCAGTCCATGGTGAGTCGCAATATTGCTCTGCTCGAATCGCAATGTGGTGAACGCCTGTTCCATCGTACTGGGCGGGGCGTGGTGTTGACCGAGTTTGGGGAACAGTTGTTGCCCCGGGTATCGAGCCTTCTCACGGACGCTGAAAGCCTTGTCGATGACATTCGTAACCTGCGCGGAAAACCGGTGGGCGAAGTGGTCGTCGGCATGCTGCCTTCAGCCGTAAGGCGGTATGCGGGTGCTCTTTTTGCGGCTGCGCGTGCGCAGATGCCGGGGGTCAGGTTGCACCTGATCGAGGGGGCGAGTGCTCAACTGGAAGAGCAGTTGCACGATGGTCGCCTCGATATGGCGTTGGTCCTGCGTGAGGATGAGCAAAGTATTGGTGAGGCGTATTTCCTCGCCAGGGTACCGCTGCACTTGGTAGGACTGGCCACCGATCCGGTTATCAGTAATCGAGATATTCCATTGACGCAGTTGTCCGGTTTGCCATTGGTGGTGCCTGGGCGTCCCCATTTGCTGAGGGCCAGGCTCGATCACTTGGCAGTCGAGCACTCAATGGCTTTGTGCGTCAACGTTGAAGCCGATTCCGTTCAGCTTCAGTACGAAATCGTTGCGGCGGGCGGAGGCTACGCGATTGCCTCTGTGTTGCCAGGCTCGCTGGATCATCGACTGACCTCGGCGCGCATCGTTGACCCCGTTCTTGAGCGTTTTGTCGTGCTCGTCGAATCTCCCCGTCGACCCTTGACCCGCGCCTCCCGAGAAGTGCGTCGGCTGATCTGTAGCCTGGCCATGCCATCGACTTGAGCGATAGCTGCTTTCGATTTCACGCAGTATTCGCCGCGACACGTGCCTCGTAGGGTGTCAGTCAATCAATGGCTGATACCCGATGGCGAGGTTAACGATATGCATGACTCCAAGGCGCCCCAAGCAATTGCCCCGACGCTTTTTCTGAGCGACTCCGATGTCGCTTCGCTCGCTGACTGGAGCGGGGCCGTTGCCGCGCTCGCCGACGCGTATGCCCGCCCCACATCGGATGCGATGGTGCCCCCTCGCTCCATGGCTCGGGGCGACGGTATCTGGTTGCGCAGTTTGACCGCAGTGTCACCCGCTGGTGGCCACATGGGATGCAAGTTGATTGCGGCGTCAATGCGGGCCCGTTGCGCCAGTTATCTGATTGCATTGTTCAATCAGCAGACCATGGCGCTCAGCGCCCTGATCGACGGCAACCGGGTGACGGGTTTGCGTACCGCTGCAACCGCTGTACTGGCGATAGATCGACTCGCACCTCAGCGGGCATTGCGGGTTGGCGTGATTGGCTCTGGGTTTGAAGCACGCGGCGCGCTGGACTGCCTCAAGTCCGTGCGTGAGGTGGCCCGGGTACGCGTGTTCAGCCCTACACCCGCCAGTCGTGAGCGTTTTGCCGAGAGCTTCAGGCCAGCGCTGGATATTGAAGCGGTGAACAGTGCGCAAGAGGCGGTACAGGAATGTGATGTGGTGATTTGCGCCGCACGCAGTCGCGACGAGTCGCCGGTGTTGCAGGGGGCGTGGTTGTCGGCAGGCACTACGGTCGTTTCATTGGGTTCGACCTTGCCTGAGCAACGAGAGGTCGATGCGGTCACGATGGAACGAGCCGTTTGCATCGTTGCTGACATGCCCCACGAGGTGCTTCACGACACCGGCGACGCCATCGCTGCGCTCAGTGCCGGCGTAAAAGTTGCCGAGAAGTTAATACCGTTGGCCGATTTGGTTGGCGGTCGTGTCCATCCACGTCAAAACGAAAGCGACATTGTTCTCTACAAATCGGTCGGATCGGCCCTGCAGGATGTCGTCATGGCCGAAATGCTTTATGAGCGCGCCAAACAGCAAGGCATCGGTATCGACCAGCTCACCAGTATTGTCCCTGTCTCGAAGTAAACCCTCCATCGCTTGAAGGAAATCATCATGACCCTCTACAAAAAAGCGGATGCCCGTGCCTGGGCGCGTGAAAACCTGATTGGCTGCTCGGCAGTCACTATCCCCAGCTTCAGCGCCGACCTCAAGCGCCTCAATGAACGTGGCATTCGCCACGACATCGAGCATACGGTCGGACTCGGTTACAGCGCCACATTGCTCTGCAGCGAGCTTGCCATCACTGCGCAAGAAAACGCGCAGTTCACCGCCTGGGCCCGTGAGTCCGGAAAAAATCTGATCCTGTTCTTCCATGCCGCGTTTGGCACGCTCGCCGAGAATATCGAGGCCGCGAAACTCGCCGAGAAAGCGGGGGCAGACATTGTTCTGCTCTCTTACCCACCGCAGTTCTGGCCGACGTCTGAACAGGAAATCTACGACTACACCAAGTCATTCTGTGACGCGACGGATCTTGCGGTGATGCTGTTCCCGATTCCGCTCTGGGGTTTTGAGCGCGTGCATCCGTCCGGTATGTCCTTGGCGCTGGTACGTCGTTTGCTGGCCGATTGCCCGAATATTGCAGCCATCAAGGCGGAGCAGGGTTTTCCGCTGCCAGCAGGTCTCTGCGAGATGTACCACCACTTCCGGGATCAGGTCGTGATCAGTTGCCCGATCGAAGGCGATGCGATTCCATTGATGAGTTTGATGGAACTGCAGTTTTCCGGCACCAGCAACACCGCCTGGATGAGCGACTACTACCCGAAAGCTTTTGAGCTGGCACGCACGGGCCGGTTCGAGGAAGCGATGGAGTTGTATTGGAAGGTCAACCCGGCACGTGGCGCCAACGGCGCAGCGGCTCAGACATATGCAGGCGGGACTGGGGTGCTCAACCGCACGATGTGGAAGTACCAAGACTGGCTCGCCGGATTCAACGGCGGCCCGCTTCGCGCGCCCGCGATGCGAGTGCCGGATCGCCTGATGAAGTCTTTGCGTCAAGGGCTGGTTGCAGCCGGGCTGCCGGTGACGTCGGATCCTGATAGCGCCTTCATGATCGGGCGTAACCCTTGCTGAGTACGAGGATTGCCAAGTGAAGCATTTACTAAAAGATCCGACCCTGTGGCGTACAAGCGCCTTCATCGGCGGAGAGTGGCTGCACGAAACGCCGCACGGCCAGTACACGCTGCGTAATCCGGTCGATCAAGCGGTGCTCGCCGAGTTACCGCGCTGCCGCGAAGCCGAAGTACGCCATGCAATCGATGCCGCGCACGAAGCGTTTGGTCCATGGCGGCGCTTGACGGCGAAACACCGTGGTGAGGTGCTGCGGCGTTGGTACGAGTTGATGGTTGAAAATCGCGAGGACATTGCCACGCTGATTACCTTGGAGGAGGGCAAACCACTGGACGAGGCGCGTGGTGAAGTCGATTACGCAGCGTCCTTTGTCCGATGGTTTTCTGAGGAAGCCACTCGGGTGCGTGGCGAACTGATCCCCGGCGTAAAAGAAACCCAGCGCATTGTTGTACTGCGCGAGCCCATCGGGGTCTGCGCGGCGATAACGCCCTGGAATTTCCCTGCCGCCATGATTACTCGCAAGGCTGCTCCGGCCCTGGCGGCGGGCTGCACCATGGTCGTGAAACCTGCAAGCCAAACGCCGTTGACTGCGCTCGCGCTCGCCGAACTTGCGCAACGTGCTGGCGTGCCAGCCGGTGTTTTCAGCGTTGTCACAGGTAATGACACGCGAGATATCGCGGGCGAACTCACGAGCAACCCGTTGGTGCGCAAACTCACGTTTACAGGCTCCACCGAAGTGGGCCGGTTACTGCTGGCGCAGGCGGCGCAGACGGTCAAGAAGTGCTCCATGGAGTTAGGCGGCAACGCCCCCTTCATTGTCTTCGATGATGCTGATCTTGACGCTGCGGCTGACGCGGTGATGTTGGCTAAATTTCGCAACGGTGGGCAGTCATGTATCGGGGCGAACAGGGTATTGGTGCAGTCCGGGATTTATGACGCACTGGCCGATCGCATCGTCGAGCGCATGGCACGACTGAAGGTTGGCAATGGTCTGGAACCTGGCGTGCAGGTGGGGCCATTGATTGATAAAGCGGCGGTGCGAAAATCCCAAGAGCTGGTTGATGATGCCTTGGCCCAAGGTGCTCGACTGTTGTCCGGCGGTACGTGTCATGCACTCGGTGGGTGTTTCTTCCAGCCCACCTTATTGGCCGATGTGACGCATGGGATGAGGATTGCTCGAGAAGAGATATTCGGCCCTGTCATGCCGCTGGTGCGTTTCGATAATGATGAGGAAGCCATCACGATGGCCAATGACAGCGAGTATGGCCTTGCGGCGTATCTGTTCAGCCGCGATGCGGCGCGTATCTGGCGTAATGCTGCGCGCATTGAGTCGGGCATGGTCGGGATCAACTGCGGTTTGATCTCGAATGAGGTCGCTCCCTTCGGTGGGGTGAAGCAAAGCGGACTGGGGCGAGAGGGGTCTCACCTGGGGATCGACGAGTTCCTTGAGGTGAAATACCTCTGCTGGGACGGATTGGAAAGTGCCTGAAGTTCTGTAGTCGATCATAGGCAGCGACTCAAAGAAATGCGGCTCATGTGAGCCGCATTTTTTCAGGGTGACGCTCGAGGTTTTCGACTAATCCGCGTAGACCCCAGACAGGGGAGAAGCCGCTTCAACCCTGTTCCCTGCACCCATCACTTCCAACGATACCTCAGATTGCATAACGCGATTTCAGCGCTGATACCCAGTCCGATAGTCTCGTTCCTGATCCGGCATTGTCTGTCGGAATCTTATGTGTTTTCAGCATTCGGTCGATAGCGCCGCGGAGCACATCGGTGCGCAACGCAATGTCCGTCCGGTAGAAATAAGAATAATTAGGAGTACGTGATGATTGCAGCAGTCAATAAGGTCCTGGTGATCGGAGGGGGATTCTCCGGAATGACAGCGGCCATCCAGCTTGCCCGCCAGGGCGTTGAAGTAGATCTGGTTGAAATAGATCCTTTGTGGTGTCCGCTGGGCGCCGGAATCACGCTCAGCGGTCCCACTCTGAGGGCGCTCGATACCGTCGGTATCCTCGAACAGGTGGCCAGCGAAGGGTATCTGTCGAAAGATTTCGATGTATTTTCACCCGCAGGCGAACTGATTGTGCAACTGGCAACTCGACCTCCGATCAGCAGCAAACCGATCCCCGGTGGTGGTGGGATTCTGCGTCCCGTATTAGCTCGAATTTTCTCTGATAAGACGCGAGAAGTGGGAACTCACGTGCGCCTGGGTATTACCTTTGAAACCATTGTCCAGCGTGGAGATGGCGTCGAAGTGACTTTTACTGATGGAACCTCAGGGATCTACGACCTGGTAATTGCTTCCGATGGCGTTCACTCACGGATGCGAAAGGCGTTTTTCCCAGAAGCACCTTCGCCAAAACCCATTCACCAGAGTGTCTGGCGTGCCGTACTGAAGCGGCCACCGGAAATCATACGTCCCAGTCATTGGCTAGGGCGCACTAAAGTGGGCGTCAATCCCATTTCAGACACGCATATGTATATGTTCCTCATGGAAAGCCGCGAGCATTCCGAGTGGATCGATCCGGAAAAATGGCCTGGCGAAATGGCGCGCCTTCTGGGTGAGTTTCCGGCTCCGCTGCTGCAAACACTTGTGCCTCAATTGTACGAGCCGTCCGCCAGTATCGATTACCGGCCGCTGGCGAATCTCTTGGTGCCTTTACCCTGGCATAAAGACCGCATCATTATGATTGGCGATACCGTGCATGCCACTACACCTCATTTGGCGTCGGGCGCGGGAATTGGCATTGAAAGCGCCATCGTGCTCGCTGAAGAACTGTTTAGCCATAGTGACCTGCAGGTCGCTTTGAGTCGTTTCGAAGAGCGGCGTTGGGAGCGTTGCCGGCTGGTGGTTGAGAAGTCTGCGCGCCTGTGCGAGATAGAAAAGAGCGGTGGCAGCAAGGACGAACATGCGCAGATCATGCATGAATCATTCATGACATTAGCCGAACCTATCTGACTGACCGATACCCTCCGTCTGGATTGAGAGGAAAACGTTCCTCACATTCAAGCCGGAGTTTAGCTATACAGGGCCAGTGCACATTCAATGCGGGTCCTGGACGAGGCACCCGTCGGACACTTGCGGCGTTTTGAAGATCGAAGTTGGGAACGGTTGAGCTGCCTGTCACGAACGGACAGTTGGGGGATCAGTCAGTAGCGAAGGGGAGAGAACGGCGGCCGCGAAGCCGCCTTCTATGACTCGATTGATCAGGCTGTACGCCCACCCAACGCTTCGGCAACCCAGTCGGCGATGTAGTGACCGGCATTGCTGCTGTTGTCGAGACTGGAGTGTTGTACGCCGCCTTCGCGATCAGTGAATATCTTCAGTTCACGTTTCGGGCTATTGACCAATTGCTCGTAGGTTCGATGCGCCCACTTCAACGGGATCTGCGTGTCCTTTTCCCCATGGGTAACCAGGAACGGCACTTTGATTCGATCCAATACGCCATCCAAGTGCATGTTTTCGGCGATGTTCATGAAGTCGTCGACATCCTTTGCACCAAATACCCAGCACACATGGGCCCAGTAATGCGGTACCGGGAAGTCGCCTTCCTTCTCCATGCGTCGCTTCTGCACGTCACGCCAGTCGTGGTTGGCGCCCCATACTACGCCGCAGGCGAAGCGCGGTTCGAAGGCTACAGCGCGAGGGCAGTAGTAACCGCCCAGCGAGACGCCTTCCAGGCCGATGCGTTTTGAATCGACATCACTGCGGGTCTCCAACCAATCGACAACACGGCTGGCCCAGTGCTCAGTGTCATAACGAGCGGTCAGGTTGTGCAGGCGCAATGCCTCGCCGGTGCCGGGCTGGTCGATGATCAGCGAGGAGACGCCACGCTTGGCCAGCCATGCTGGCAGGCCGATGCGGTATTTCATTTCCTTGGTGGAGTCGAGCCCGTTGACTTGCACCAGGATCGGTGCCGGACCGTCCACGCCTACCGCACGCACTAGCAGGCCGGAGATATGAGTACCCTCGTAAGGGATTTCTACTCGCTCGCAGTTTTCCCCGCAGAGTTGGGTGCCACGGGCAAAAGTCTCAAGGAATCGTTGATAAAGCGCTTCACGCCCGTTCGCACCGTGGGCCTGTAGACGCTCGCAGGTGAGGTAGTAGATGGCCGCGCGGTTGTACTTCTCCCCCGCTGAGAACAGACGTCCGGCGGCCTCGTCTTCCTCGGCCAGGCCGCAAAGTTTATCGGCCATGTTGGCCCAGGTTTCACGGAAAGCCTTGCTGGCGGCTGCGTCTGGTTGTTTAGCGGCCTCATGCAACGGCGCGCACATCGCTTCAATCTCGCCCATGCGCGCGCCCATTTCGATGGCCAGGCTGATGGAAGCATTCCAGACGTAATTAGTGGGGAAATAACGGAACATTCTTATTGTCCTTTTAGTGGCGGCAGACGGGCGCCGTGACTTGCGCAGGCAAATCCTACGAACGCCATTCGCCAAACACGTTAAGGAGGGGGGGGGCAATTGGCCAATCGTGAGTCGGGATGTGAGGTATCGCGAAAGGAGATAGATCTAGGACCGCCGATGCGATCGAAGCATTCTCAAAGGTGGCAGATTCCGCATTTGCAGCACGACCGGCGACTCACGCGAAAGGCGAACAACAAGGAGGAACTGGATGCGTTTTTTGGTTCTCCGCGAGGCCCGACGCCAGCCCTAATGCGGAGAGTTATCGTTAGGGATGGCAGGGGGCCGTTTTCGCATTCTATATCCCGGATTTACCTATCAAGCCGTCAGCACTTAACCACTGATATCTAGCTTTCAGCATCGGCTGGAGCAGCGAGCTCATTCAGCACCATTGCGTTATTTTTGAACGCGGTTGCAAACACGGCGCGATTTTTTGCCATATAGATGCTTGCGTCTTCAGCGTGCTTTTCCGAGAGTCCAGGGACGTTTTTCATCAACACGTCCGTAAGTGCCTCTGCCAGCTCAAGCATCTGATCGTGTGCATCGGCGAGTTTTCGGTCCACGAACGTAGTCTCCAAATCGCGGGTACTGCGGTAAAGGGTTTCAACAGCCATTTTGGCCTCGTCGTCATATCTAGTGTTGAAAGAGATTAGCCCAGGCGCTGTGAGCTTCCTGCGATGGCCAACAGATGATGCAAAGCATTGATTCTGCGGGTCGAGCGCCTAACTAGGCAGGTAGCGTTCCCGGGTTGTGGGCTGATCAGCAAGCTTCAGCATCCTAGATTATTGAATTTCCGAATAAAATTTTTACGATCCTCAGATGAGGTGCTCTAACAAGGCACATGGGCGGTCCACAAGACTATAAACAAACGCTCCAGATCTCCGCTGCTACGGTATGCCACTTCGACGGCCATTCACCACCTCACATGCCTTCACGATAGTTGTCTTTTGCGACTACTGTATTTATATACAGCTAAAAGGGTAAGCCAAACTGTGCGGTTTGGGTAGTAGTTTTTTAATGTAGCCCGGAAATACAGGTTTGGAGTGCCTCATGTCACCCCGCCATCATCTTATCCCTGCCGCTGGCCTTTTTTCTGCATGCAGAACAACCGTCACGTCCAACCCGCATT
>ERZ1463034.217-NODE-217-length-15327-cov-14.370940_pt1 | contig 15327 bp, 16 predicted proteins | sample MGYA00564480_ERZ1463034 | MGnify/ENA primary metagenome ERZ1463034 (study PRJEB39244, sample SAMEA3635122) | Helicobacter pylori | study: EMG produced TPA metagenomics assembly of PRJEB11511 data set (Assembly of a 5300-year-old Helicobacter pylori...
CTCGACGGTGCGCTTGACGTTGCCCAGGCACATTTCCAGGTCGATCACCGGGCGCTTGACCACGGTGGCTTCTTCCTTGTCCTCGTCTTCGTCGGCGCGGCTCTTGATTTTGCTGATACGCGCCACCTTGTGTTCGTAGACTTTGTTGCCAGCGTCCTTGCCGCCGAGGCGGAAGCGCACCCAGTCGTCGCCGTCACGGGTGAAGGTCTCGATGTCACGGGCCGACAGCGAGGCGGTCAGCGCGCCGGTGTCCATCTTGGCCTTGAAGGTTTCGCCGATCTCCGGCAACTGGATGTATTCGTAGCGACCGTAAAGGGTCGGTTCGGCGGCCATGACCGGCAAGGCCGCCAGGGCGAGCGAGGCAAGGAGCAGTTTCACGAAGTGATTTCCTCGGAAAGAAGTGGGCGAATTCTAGACCGCAAAGGCAGCACTTAGTTAGTTCTGCAACCATACCCGGCACATTGTGAAACATTCGTGGGGCGATTTGCGATTTGGCCTCTAGACGCCGCTCTCTTATCATGGCCTGCCCACAGGATTCCAAGAGTTACTTATGCGCCGCCTGCTCACCGGCTGTTTCGTCTCACTGCTGCTCCTGCTCAACACCCTGGTCCTGATCGGACCGCTGACGGTGTTGGCCCTGCTCAAACTGGTCGCCCCCGGGCGCTATCGCGATGACGCGTCATGGGCCGTGATGTGGATCGCCGAGACCTGGGCCGAAATCGACAAACTGATCTTCGCGCTGTGCATCCCGACCCAATGGGACATTCGCGGCGCAGACGACCTGCGTCGTGACACCTCCTATCTGGTGATCAGCAATCACCAATCCTGGGTCGATATCCCCGCGCTGATCCAGGCCCTCAACCGCCGCACGCCGTTCTTCAAGTTTTTCCTGAAGAAAGAACTGATCTGGGTACCCTTCCTGGGCCTGGCCTGGTGGGCGCTGGATTATCCGTTCATGAAGCGCTACAGCAAGGCGTTCCTGGCCAAGCACCCGGAACTGGCGGGCCAGGACCTGAAGATCACCCGGCAGGCCTGCGAGCTGTTCAAGCGCCAGCCAGTGACGGTGGTCAACTATCTGGAAGGCACACGCTTCAGCGCGACCAAGCATGCCCAGCAACACTCACCGTTTACCCGCCTGCTCAAGCCCAAGGCCGGTGGCGTGGCGTTCGTATTGGCGGCGCTGGGCGAACAACTGGACGCGGTGCTCGACGTGACCGTGGTCTATCCGCAAGCGAAGATTCCGGGGTTCTGGGACTTGATCAGCGGCGCGGTGCCGAAGGTGATCATCGACATCCGCACCCGTGAACTGGACCCGGCGTTATGGCAGGGGGACTACGAAAACGACCCGGCGTTTCGCCAGGCCGTGCAGAACTGGGTCAACCAGCTCTGGAGGGAGAAGGATCAGCGGATTCAGCAACTGCGAAGCACAACTGCTGAAGCCTGATTGCCAACGTAACCGTTACGAACGTTTAGGCCACGTGGCCGAATTATCGCCGGTACGCCATTGGTGCTGTCTTTCGATGGTGTCGTGATTGTTCACCGCATCAGCCTGCTCCTGGCTCGCGTGGACAGGCGCTTTTTCTTGCTCTGCAGCAGCGGGCTTATGGGTAGTTGCTTGGAGATATGCAGCGTTAGCGAGAGTGCTGAAGGTGTTAACGATGTTCATGGACGATTCCTACCTAACTGGATTGAAGAATCCACTCCAGGAGGGTTAATTTTCCTGGAGCGGTCTGCGTAGGTGGTGAAACGTCCCACACGGTTCCTCGAGAGATGTTGCGTCGTATTGCCAAAAAGGTGCTGACCAAATGCGGGCAACGCCCTTAGCTACCGGTGCCCCAAGCCTGGGCCAGTTTGCCCAGCAGCGAACTGTTGGCACCCTGGCCGCCCAGGTATTGCAGGATCACCGGGGCAAATTGGCCGACCATGCCGCTGTCCATGCCCAGCGCGCTGAACGCGGTGTTCAGGTCGTTGGTGTTCTTCACGTTACCCAGCAGGCCGTCCAAGCCGCTGGTCTTGCTGCCACCGCTCTGGCCAAGCATCCCACTCAAGGCGCCGAGGCTGCCCAACGCATTGCTGCCCGACAGTTGATCGAGGCCCGGCACGCTTTTGCCCAGTTGCGAATAGTCGGAGCCACTCAGTTGGTTCTTGGCCAGGCCGAGCATGGCACCGGTGCCGCCGACGGCTTGCTCGGGGGTGACATTCAATTGTGAGGTCAGGGCACTCAGCAAACCGGCCGTCTCGGACGACGGCGCGGCGGCAGCGGCTTTGTTGTTACCGCCCTGCATACCGGAAATCGCATTGGCCGCGTCGCCAAGGCTGAATCCGGCGGCGAACACCGGGCCGGCTGCCAGGGTCATCAGGCAGGAAAGGGCGAAACCGCGTGAAATCTTCATCGAAACAACCTCAGGATGTAGGGGTAAAAGCAGGCGTTTGACTGGCCTTTGCGTCACTTGTTCCAAACCCGCTCAGGAACCCAACTGTGATACGCCGGTCCATGAACTGACTACATAATTTGTCAGGAAGCGACTTATGACTGCGATCCACCCCCAAGTGATTGATCACAAGCCTTCATTCTGGAGCCGCCCGCGCCTGTTCATCGGCGCCTGCGCAGTCGTGGCTGCCGGCATCGGCGGCGCGCTCTACACCCAGGACACCATCAAATCCGCCGCCACGCTGGTGACCACCACCCAGCAGCCGGCGGCGCAGATCATGGCCCACAAGGACTACCTGGAAGTGCAGCCGATCGCCTCGACGGCGCCCGCTCCTGATCAAAGCCTGGAACTGTGGGCGATTCCCGAAGACGGCGCACCGGTGTCCCTCGGCCTGTTGCCCGAAGATGGCAAAGGCATCATCGGCTTGAACCCACGCCAGCAGGAATCCATCAGCAAACCGGTGGACTTGATGGTGAGTTCGGAAACCAAGGGTGGGTCGGTGAGCAAGCAACCGACCGGGCCGACGGTGTATCAAGGCGCGCTGGCGACTCGCTAAGCCACAGGCACCACAAAACCCTGTGGGAGTGGGCTTGCCCGCGATAGCGGAGTTTCAGTCAATGTTGCAGGGACTGTCACACCGCTATCGCGGGCAAGCCCACTCCCACATTTGATCGTCGGCGCCCAGGCGACTTGCTCCCGGCGAAGGATGGCGCTTATAGTTCAGCGGTCGTCCACATGGCGACACGGGTTTGGCGACTCGATGGATATAAAGCATGCAAAAGCACCTGCTCCTTTGTAGGTTTTTTTGCACGCGCAAAGCTGCTCTATGGCGGCTGTACGCGGGAGACCTACGGGTCTGCCGGCTTTGCTTTATTCCCCGGTTCGCCAACCTGCGTATAGCTGCCACCCATTCGTTTGGCGACGTGTGAGTAGCAGCCTCACTCTCTGGAATAAAGGTTAAAACATGAACCGATACATGCCGCTCACCGGCCACGACAGCACCACCCCTTCCCTGCTCATCGACACCCAAGTCCCCCTCGACGTCCTCCACGACGCCGCCGTCTACCGCATCCGCGCAGTGACTCAAGTCATGGAGAACCTGGCGTTTCGCGAAGGCCTGCAAACCGACACGATCGTCCTCCAGGACTTCGCCCTGCTTTGTGCCATTCCGTTGCGCGATGGGTGTGATTTGCTCGACGTGATCAGCCGGCGCTTGCAGGCTTAAACACCAGAGGCAAAAGGGGCGACGCCCTGTCGCCCTTTCTCCTGCCTAGGGTAAGCAACTCTACGGAACCTGAACATCGTGACAGCTCACTCAAAACAGCCTCTCACAGGCTCACCCAGACAGGAGCTGTAACGATCATGATCGGATTGATACCCAACCTTTTCTCAGGCTTCAACCTATTCAGCGCACAGCAAAAACACACACCCGCCGATATAGACCAGTGCCCCGCCCCCAGCAACATCCAATCCAAAGCCTACACAGACCCCGCCCTGCCCCCACCGTATGGCGAAGGCTATCAATACACCGCCAATGCCAATGGCAAAACGTGGTCGGGGCAAACGGCAGGGACCAACGATGACTATCTGGACTCAGAATATGCACTAAAGGCAGAAGCCATCAACGAACGGGACGACAAGGTTCATTGTGATTACGGTGCAAAGCGCTTGATAAAAAACGGCGAGGGGGTCGACCCCTACCTGCGCCTCACAACGCTCAAATGACTAACGTATTGTCAGCGTCCGCCTGGAGTTATTTAGCCCATGCCTGAAACGCCAACAACAGATACAACCAAACAAAAAGAAATATCCCCCATGCAAAAAAGCCATAGCCAACTGTCAACTCTCACAGTATCAACAGCCAACCCGTCTATCTAGAATTGAGTTCCCAAATCAATCCGGGACATTGAGATGAACTCTAAACTTACGTTGGGAATGTTGGCCATCATGGCTTTTACTGGGAGCGCTTATGCTGCGGATATCAGTATCTGCCCAAAAGTCGAGGACATAACGGCAGTTCCTTTCAAAGACACTGACCCCGTCGTCGCGACTGAGAAAGTCAAAGACGCCGTAAGAGGAGAATTTGCCAATGCATTTAAATACAAAGCCTCCTCTGGCGGAAAACAATGGACAGGTGAAGTACACGGTTCCAACGACACTTACCTTGAAGACAAGTACGAACTAAAAGCAGAGACTGCTCAGGAGGCTAACGGAAAACTATTCTGCAACTACGGCGGAAAAACAATTGAAGTACCGTGGACAAATGAGAAGGGCGAGCCAGAAACTATAAAATCGACCGCTAACCTTAGACTCTCGACCCCGCTCTAATTGATAAGGGCGCCCGTCGGGGCGCCCATATTTTTTGCTCTGGCATTTACGCCGCGCTGAACAACTTATGCGGATCAATCACAAACTTCTTCGGCACACCCGCATCAAACTCGCCATACCCACGCGGCGCGTCATCCAGGCTGATCACCTCAACCCCCACGATGTCGGCAATGTGAATACGGTCCCACATGATCGCCTGCATCAGTTGGCGGTTGTACTTCATCACCGGCGTCTGCCCGGTGTGGAAGCTGTGGGATTTGGCCCAGCCCAAACCAAAGCGGATGCTCAGGCTGCCCATTTTCGCAGCGGCGTCGACGGCGCCTGGATCTTCGGTCACGTACAGGCCGGGGATGCCGATCTTGCCCGCCACGCGCACCACGCCCATCAGTGAGTTGAGCACGGTGGCCGGGGCCTCCGCCTTGGCGCCGTCATGCCCGTGGCCGCGTGCTTCGAAGCCCACGCAGTCGACGGCGCAGTCCACTTCCGGCTCACCGAGCAGGGCGGCGATTTGTTCGTGCAGCGGGGTGTCGGTAGACAGGTCGACCACTTCAAACCCTTGCGCCTTGGCGTGGGCCAGGCGGATGGAATTGACGTCGCCGATGATCACCACCGCCGCGCCCAACAGGCGCGCGGAGGCGGCAGCGGCCAGGCCGACCGGGCCGGCACCGGCGATGTACACGGTGCTGCCTGGGCCAACGCCGGCAGTGACGGCGCCGTGGTAGCCGGTGGGCAGGATGTCGGAGAGGCAGGTCAGGTCGCGGATTTTCTCCATGGCCTTGTCGCGGTCCGGCAGTTTCAGCAGGTTGAAGTCGGCGTAGGGCACCAGCACGTATTCGGCCTGGCCGCCGGTCCAGTCGCCCATGTCGACATAGCCGTAAGCGCCACCGGCACGGGCCGGGTTGACGGTGAGGCACACGCCGGTGTGTTGCTCTTTGCAGGAGCGGCAGCGGCCGCAGGCGACGTTGAAGGGCACGGACACCAGATCGCCGATTTTCAGGTTCTCGACGTCGCTGCCCTTCTCGATCACTTCACCGGTGATCTCGTGACCGAGCACCAGGCCGGTCTGGGCGGTGGTGCGGCCGCGCACCATGTGTTGATCGGAGCCGCAGATGTTGGTGGAGACCACGCGCAGGATGACGCCGTGTTCAATCTTCCTGCCACGCGGGTCCTGCATTTTGGGATAGTCGATTTTCTGTACTTCGACCTTGCCGTTGCCGAGATACACGACACCACGATTACCAGACATGCTTTCACCTCGCTGTTGTTTTTATGGAAGCGCGTTGCCCGTGGGTGGGCAGCGCGTTGAGTGCTCGGGTACAGATGCTGTTTTTGCGTTGTTAGTAATGGCCCTATCGGGAGCAAGCCCCCTCCCACATTTGAATGTGTTCACAAATCAAAATGTGGGAGGGGGCTTGCTCCCGATGGCGTCAGTCAGAGCACCACCGTTCGATTGGCATTCAAAAACACCCGCCGTTCAATGTGATACCCCACCGCCCGGGCCAAGGTCAGCCCTTCGATATCGCGCCCCTTGGCAATCAGGTCCTCGGGATAGTGACTGTGATCCACCACTTCCACACCCTGGGCGATGATCGGGCCTTCATCCAGGTCGTTGTTGATGTAATGCGCCGTCGCGCCGACCAGCTTCACGCCCTTGTTGTACGCCTGGTGATACGGCTTGGCGCCCTTGAACCCCGGCAACAATGAGTGGTGGATATTGATCGCCTTGCCATCGAGCTTGCGGCACAGCTCCGGCGACAGCACTTGCATGTAGCGCGCAAGAATCACCAGTTCGGCGCCGGTCTGTTCAATCACTTGCCACACCTGACGCTCCTGGGACGGTTTGTCGTGGGGGTCTAGGGCGAAGTGGTGGTAGGGAATCTGGTGCCAGTCGGCCAACGGCTTCAGATCGGCGTGGTTGGACACCACCGCGACCACGTCCATCGACAGTTGGCCGATACGCTGGCGATACAGCAAGTCGTTCAGGCAGTGATCAGCCTTCGACACCATGATCACCACTTTGGGCCGGTAGTTCGGCGCCGTCAGCTCGAAGATCATCCCAAACGCTTGCCCGCGCGCGGCCAGGCCGTCGCGGAACGCTTGTTCATCGAAACCGTCCGGCTGGCGAAACTCCACGCGGATAAAAAAGCGCGCTGACAACCGGTCATCGAACGAGTGGTGCTCAGTGACGTAGCACCCCTGCTCGAACAGGTAGCGGGTGACCGCGTCCACCGTGCCGAGCACGCTGGGGCAGTCGGCGGTCAAAATCCATGTATCGGGTGCGCGGCTCATGGGTCACTCCTCAGGCTTGAACGCTCAGGCCGAATTCGGCCGAGGCATCCTGCAACCACAACCACCAGTAATCCGAGAAGCTGCGACGAATCACCAGCTCCCAGGTGTCTTCAGCGGTATGGCGGATCACCAATTGCGACTTGGCGAACACCGTGCCCACCGCCTTGCCCACCGGGAAGTTGTCGGGGTGTACGTCATAACTGGTGGACTTCATCAGCACGTCGCGCACGTTCGGGCCGCGCAGTTCGAGGATCTGCTGACCGCCGCTGACGTTGACGATCTGGATGTGCAGATCGCCCAGGGCGGCGCGCAGGTTTTGTTCGGCGGCGAATTCTTCACCGCTCGGCACCACCAGCAACCACTCATCCGGGCCGAGCCATTGCAGGCTGGTGTCGCCCTTGACGATCACGCTCAGGGCGCCGGGCAGTTCGATGCCCAGGGCTTTGTGGACGCCTGCTGCAAACGCGGCGTCATGGCCGTCGCCACGGATAGTCAGGTGGCCGAGGAGTTTCTTTTCACGCACGGTCACGCCGGCATTCTTGCGGCCCTTGCCGATCAGGCTGGCGAGGTCGGCATGGTGCAGCGATGACTCGGCCTTGGCGCCGGTGGTGGGGCGTTGTGGGTAAACGTTGGCTGCTGTCATAAAGCACCTGTTTGAATTCTGTGGTGACTGTTCTGGCCTCATCGGGGGCAAGCCCCCTCCCACAGGGGAATGCATTTCAAAATGTGGGAGGGGCTTGCCCCCGATGCAGGCGACTCGGTCCGTCAGATGTTTTGGCGTTCGCCTTTCGGATCGAAGAACACCGAAGACACAATCTCCGCCTCGATCACGCTGCCATCGGCCTGGGGCGAAAACACCCGCTCGCCGATGCGCTTCAAGCCGCCCTTGACCACCGCCATCGCAAACGAATAACCCAGGGAGTTATGCGCATAGCTGGAAGTGACGTGGCCGACCATCTTCATCGGGATCGTCTGCTTGGCGTCGAACACCAGTTGCGCGCCTTCTGGTAGCCACACCGTCGGATCGATCGGCTTCAAGCCCACCAGTTGCTTACGCTCTTCGCGCACGCAGTCTTCACGGTTCATGCCGCGCCAGCCGATCCACGAGAACGGTTTGGTGCGGCCGACGCACCAGCCCATGTTCAAGTCGTCCGGGGTCATCGAGCCATCGGTATCCTGGCCGACGATGATGAAGCCCTTCTCGGCCCGCAATACGTGCATGGTTTCAGTGCCATACGGGGTCAGGTTGTACTGCTTGCCCGCCGCGACGATTTGTTCGAGCACGCCCATGGCGTAGTCGGCCTGCACGTTGACTTCATACGACAGCTCGCCGGTAAACGAGATGCGGAACACCCGCGCCGGCACGCCGCCGACCAGGCCTTCTTTCCAGGTCATGAACGGGAAGCCGTCCTTGTCCAGGTCGATGTCGGTGACTTCGGCCAGCAGCTTGCGGCTGTTGGGGCCGGACAGGGTCATGGTCGCCCAGTGGTCGGTGACCGAGGTGAAGTAGACCTTGAGGTCTGGCCATTCGGTCTGTTGGTAGATTTCCAGCCACTGCAGCACGCGGGCGGCGCCGCCGGTGGTGGTGGTCATCAGGAAGTGGTTGTCGGCCAGGCACGCGGTCACGCCGTCGTCGAAGACCATGCCGTCTTCCTTGCACATCAGGCCGTAGCGCGCCTTGCCCACGTCGAGCTTGGTCCAGGCGTTGCTGTAGATGCGGTTGAGGAACTCGCGGGCATCCGGGCCTTGAATGTCGATCTTGCCGAGGGTCGACGCATCCAGCAGGCCGACGCTGTCGCGCACCGCCAGGCATTCGCGTTTGACCGCCGCGTGCAGGTCTTCACCATTGCGCGGGAAGTACCACGGGCGTTTCCACTGACCGACGTCTTCAAACTCGGCGCCGTTCTTCACATGCCAGGCGTGCAGCGCGGTGTAGCGAACGGGCTCGAAGATATGCCCACAGTGCCGGCCCGCGACCGCGCCGAAGGTCACCGGCGTGTAGTTGGGGCGGAACATGGTGGTGCCCATCTGCGGGATGGTCACGTTCAGCGAGCGCGCGGCAATGGCCAGGCCGTTGACGTTACCCAGCTTGCCCTGGTCGGTGCCGAAGCCCAGCGCGGTGTAGCGTTTGACGTGCTCCACCGACTCGAAACCTTCGCGGGTGGCGAGCTCGATCGCGGCGGCGGTGACGTCGTTCTGCAGGTCGACAAATTGCTTGGGCGCCCGTGCGGTGGCTTTTTCGTGAGGCACCTGGAACAGCGCCAGGGTCGGTTCTTCCAGGCGGTTCAAGGCTTTTGGCAGCGTGCCTTGCACCGGCGCGAAACCGGCTTCGCTGGCGGCGCGCACGCCGCCTTCAAAACCATCCGCCAGGGAATCGCCAAGGCCGTAGACGCCGTTGATACCGCCGACGCACACGCGCTTTTGCGGTGCTTCACCCGGTACAAAACCGAGGATGTCTTCGCGCCAGGTCGGCTTGCCGCCCAAGTGCGACGCCAGGTGGACCACCGGGCTGTAGCCGCCGGAGCTGGCGACCAGATCGCAGTCCAACCACTCGCCGGGGCTGGTGACGGTATGCGCTTTGACATCGATCGCGGCAACGCGGGCGCCGGTCACGTGTTTGCTGCCACGGGCTTCGATCACGGCGCTGCCGGTGAGGATACGAATGCCTTTGGCGCGGGCTTCTTCCACCAGCGCGCCGCGTGGGTTGTGACGGGCATCGGCCACGGCCACCACCTTCAGGCCGGCCTCTAACCAGTCCAGCGCGACGCGGTAGGCGTGGTCGTTGTTGGTCGACAGCAGCAGCTTTTGACCCGGTGCCACGCCGTAACGGCGCACGTAAGTCGAGACCGCACCGGCGAGCATATTGCCCGGCACGTCGTTGTTGCCGTACACCAGCGGACGCTCGCACGCACCGGTCGCCAGCACCACGCGCTTGGCACGCACGCGGTGGATACGCTGGCGCACCTGGCCGATCGGGGCGCGGTCGCCGAGGTGATCGGTGAGGCGCTCGTGAATGGTCAGGAAGTTATGGTCGTGGTAGCCGTTGACCGTGGCGCGGGGCAGCAGCACCACGTCCGGCAGGGCTTTGAGTTCGGCAATCACGCTGGCGACCCATTGATCCGCAGGCTTGCCGTCGAGGCTTTCGCGGGAATCGAGCAACGAGCCACCGAACTCTTCCTGTTCATCGGCGATGATCACGCGGGCACCGCTGCGCGCGGCGGCCAATGCGGCAGCCAGGCCAGCCGGGCCTGCGCCCACCACCAGCACGTCGCAGTGACGGTTGAAGTTGTCGTAGGTGTCCGGGTCGTTTTCGGTCGGCGAGCGGCCCAGGCCAGCGGCCTTGCGGATGTACTTCTCGTAAGTCATCCAGAACGACTGCGGGTACATGAAGGTTTTGTAGTAGAAACCCGGCGGCATCAGCTTGCCGCCGACTTTGCCGAGAATGCCCATCACGTCGTTGTTCACGCTCGGCCAGCCGTTGGTGCTGGTGGCGACCAACCCCTGGTACAACGCTTGTTGCGTGGCGCGCACGTTGGGAATCTGGGTGGCTTCGGTGGCGCCGATCTGCAGCACCGCGTTCGGCTCTTCGGCACCGGCGGCAAAGATGCCGCGGGGGCGCGAGTACTTGAAGCTGCGGCCGATGATGTCGACACCGTTGGCCAGCAGCGCGGCGGCCAGGGTGTCGCCTTCGAAGCCTTTGTAGCTCTGGCCGTTGAAGCTGAAGGTCAGGACTTTGTTACGGTCGATCCGACCACCGTTGGACAGGCGATTGATCTGGCTCATACCTTCGCTCCAGCAGCCTTGGCGGTGAATTGCGGCGTGGTGCCGATCTTGTAGGTTTCAAGAATTTCGTAAGTCACGGTGTCGCGGGTCGCGTTGAAGTACTGACGGCAACCGGCGGCGTGAATCCACAGCTCGTGGTGCAGGCCACGGGGGTTGTCGCGAAAGAACATGTAGTCGCCCCACTCTTCATCGGTGCAGGCGTTCGGGTCCAGCGGGCGCGGGATGTGCGCTTGGCCGGACGCATGAAATTCCTCTTCGGAGCGCAGTTCGCCACAGTGAGGACAGAAGATATGCAACATAGGAAATTTCTCCTGTTAGTGGGCGACGGCCGCGGCGCCGTGTTCGTCGATCAACGCACCGTTGTGGAACCGGTCGATGGAGAAAGGTGCGGCCAACGGGTGCATTTCACCCTTGGCCAGGCTCGCGGCAAATACGTTGCCTGAACCCGGAGTGGCCTTGAAGCCACCGGTGCCCCAACCGCAGTTGAAGAACATGTTCGGCACTGGGGTCTTGGAGATGATCGGGCAGGCGTCCGGCGTGGTGTCGACGATGCCGCCCCACTGGCGGTTCATGCGCACGCGCGACAACACCGGGAACATCTCGACGATGGCCTGGATGGTGTGTTCGATCACCGGGTACGAGCCGCGCTGGCCGTAGCCGTTGTAGCCGTCAATACCGGCGCCGATCACCAGGTCGCCCTTGTCGGACTGGCTGATGTAGCCGTGTACAGCGTTGGACATGATCACGCTGTCGATAATTGGCTTGATCGGCTCCGACACCAGCGCTTGCAGCGGGTGGGATTCGATCGGCAGGCGGAAACCGGCAAGCGAGGCCATGTGCCCGGAGTTACCGGCCGTGACCACGCCGACGCGCTTGGCGCCGATAAAGCCCTTGTTGGTTTCCACGCCGATGCACACGCCGTTTTCCTTACGGAAGCCGATCACTTCGGTTTGCTGGATCAAATCCACCCCGAGTGCGTCGGCGGCGCGGGCAAAGCCCCAGGCCACGGCGTCGTGACGGGCTACGCCGCCGCGCCGTTGCACGGTGGCGCCGAGCACCGGGTAGCGGGTGTTCTTCGAGCAATCGAGGTACGGAATTTCGTCTGCCACTTGTTGCGCGTTGAGCAACTCGCCGTCCACGCCGTTGAGGCGGTTGGCGCTGACGCGACGCTCGGAATCGCGGATGTCCTGCAGGGTGTGGCACAGGTTGTAGACGCCGCGCTGGGAGAACATCACGTTGTAGTTCAGGTCCTGGGACAGGCCTTCCCACAGTTTCATCGCGTGTTCGTACAGGTGCGCCGACTCGTCCCACAGGTAGTTGGAACGCACGATGGTGGTGTTGCGTGCGGTGTTACCGCCGCCTAACCAGCCTTTCTCGACCACGGCCACGTTGGTGATGCCGTGCTCCTTGGCCAGGTAGTAGGCGGTCGCCAGACCATGCCCGCCACCGCCGACGATGACCACGTCGTAGACCTTTTTAGGCGTCGGCGTGCGCCACATCTTCTGCCAGTTTTCGTGGTGGCTGAGTGAGTGCTTGAAGAGGCCGAAGCCCGAGTAGCGTTGCATAGTCATTACTCCAAAACCGCGCTCAGCGATAAACCGGGAAATCAGCGCACAGGGCAGACACGTGCTTGGCCACGTCGGCCTCGACATCGGCGTCGCCGAGGTTGTCGAGGATGTCGCAGATCCAGCCAGCCAGTTCGATGCATTGCGGCACTTTGAAACCGCGCGTGGTCACCGCCGGGGTGCCAATGCGCAGGCCCGAGGTCACGAACGGCGACTGCGGGTCATTCGGCACGGCGTTCTTGTTGACGGTGATGTGCGCGCGACCGAGGGCGGCGTCCGCCTCTTTACCGGTGAGGCCCTGGCGAATCAGGCTGACCAGGAACAGGTGGTTATCGGTGCCGCCCGACACTACATCGTAGCCGCGTTTGATAAACACGCTGGCCATGGCCTGGGCGTTGTCGATCACGTGTTGCTGGTAGACCTTGAAGCCCGGCTCCTGGGCTTCCTTGAAGCACACCGCCTTGCCGGCGATGACGTGCATCAGCGGGCCGCCCTGGGCGCCGGGGAATACGGCGGCGTTGAGTTTCTTTTCAATCGTCTCGTTGGCACGCGCCAGAATCAGGCCGCCACGCGGACCGCGCAGGGTCTTGTGGGTGGTGGTGGTGACCACGTCGGCGTAGGGCAGCGGGTTCGGGTACAAACCGGCAGCCACCAGGCCGGCGACGTGGGCCATGTCGACGAACAGCAGCGCACCGACCTTGTCGGCGATCTGACGAAAGCGTGGGAAATCCAGGGTTTTTGAGTAGGCGGAGAAACCGGCCACCACCATCTTCGGCTGGTGCTCCACGGCCAGGCGCTCGACTTCGTCGTAGTCGATCAGGCCGGTGTCGGTGTTGATGCCGTATTGCACCGCGTTGTACAGCTTGCCCGAGGACGACACTTTAGCGCCGTGGGTCAGGTGACCGCCGTGGGCCAGGCTCATGCCGAGGATGGTGTCACCGGCGTTCAACAGCGCCAGGTACACCGCGCTGTTGGCGGAGGAGCCGGAGTGCGGTTGCACGTTGGCGTAATCGGCGCCGAACAACTGCTTGGCGCGTTCGATGGCCAGGGCTTCGACCTTGTCCACGTGCTCGCAGCCACCGTAGTAGCGCTTGCCCGGGTAGCCTTCGGCGTATTTGTTGGTCAGGCCGCTGCCCTGGGCTTGCATCACGCGTTTGCTGGTGTAGTTCTCCGACGCGATCAGCTCGATATGATCTTCCTGCCGCTGCTCCTCGGCATTCATGGCCGCGAGCAGTGCGTCGTCATATCCCTGGATCTGGTCTTGTTTGCTGAACATCGCGTCTCTCCCAGCCTTTCGTTTTGTTAAGGCCCATGCAGAGCCCTTTGATGCGATGGTAGGGCTGGCGCCGATAGGTCAAATGCCTACGGACGCCACGCAAAGGTGCGTTTACGACATGGCGACAACAACGCCGAACAAATGTGGGAGGGGCGGTGCGACGGTTCGACTTGCCCCCGATAGCGGTGGATCAGCTTGCACATGCCGTGGCAGACACACCGCTATCTAACCCCTTGGTCCATCGGGCTCGTGCGCTCTTTACCTCCGATGTTGATGTTCAACTAGCCCCAGGTATTCACTTGAGCGCTCCCCTCAGAGTAGGCATTGATCTACACTCCCGTCAGGTTGATCTGCCCGCTGGCATTAAGCTCCAGCACGCTCCTGCCGCACACCAGTCGCAGGTGTTCACCCACCTCGTCATGCCTAATATGCTTGTTCCGGTCATGCCCGACGGAGTGGCTCTCATCCACCTCAACCACGATGCCCTGATTCCTCTCGGTATGGATATACACCTGTTCCAACCCCTTCTTGTCCTCCATGCGGATTTCATTGAAGTTGGCCGGCGTGCCAGTTGTGCATAGGGAGTTATTAAACAAGTTCATTTAATTCCCTTTCCAAAACTGAACTTATGAAATTTCCGTTACCGTTTCACCCTCAAATGTTTGCACAGCTATTCGATAGATTACTGTCCAGCCACTCTCTTTCGATTTTTCGACGATGTGTTTTGAGCCAAACACATAGACGGTATCGCCCAATGACATTTTTTCTCCTAAGTGCAGCGCCGAAGGTGATATTAAAAATTGATGTAGAAAGGCCATGGGGCGCCCCTGGTGATACAACCAGGCGGGCTCTCCTACCCATACGGGTTTTTCTTTCAAACAAAGAAACTCACTTTTAAGGCGCTCAGACAGCCATTTTTTTTATTTTTTGGAGCGCCTTGCTCTACATAATCGTCATACAACGATCGAGCAAATTCCTCTGCGCCATCGGCTTCCATGGAAGCGGATTGCTTTTGTGCGACCCCCATTGCAGCGCCCCAAAAAACGTGAAAATCCGTCAACTCATTCATGTTCTCTCCTATAAGTTCCGTATCACCATTGCCCGGTTGTTTTTACAACTCTCACCACATCCCAACCAGTATGGCGATACTTGTCCATCGACTCATGCCCCCAAGGTGGGGTTTTGGTCAAATTCCAATCCTCATGAGCGACCTTCGAGCCGGAGCGCTGAGGAATGTATTGATGGTTCAGCTCCATCGATATATCTATCTCCCTCTTCGTGCCGACACGCTTGAGTCTTCGATTCCTCGCGCTGTCACGGTAACGGATCTCCACTTTCATCCTGGGCGCTTTTCCTTCCGACATCCGCGCCAGATTCTTAGCAGAGTACTTACCCTTAGGAGCTGTACGTGCCCCTTCTTTCCAGTGGTCTTTCCTAGCAGTACTCCAGCACTTCCATCCCCAAGGATCAGCCCAGCCAACTGGGTTCGATGCAAATTGGTATAGGCTCAGACCGCCCGCCAGACCAATCGGATCCGGCGTCGTAAACCGCCCCATATCCGGATCGTAAAATCGAAACGTGTTGTAGTGCAGCCCGATTTCCCGATCCAGATACTGCCCCTGAAACCGCAGGTTCTGCTCTTCAATGTAATAAG
>ERZ1463034.218-NODE-218-length-15223-cov-11.670293_pt1 | contig 15223 bp, 17 predicted proteins | sample MGYA00564480_ERZ1463034 | MGnify/ENA primary metagenome ERZ1463034 (study PRJEB39244, sample SAMEA3635122) | Helicobacter pylori | study: EMG produced TPA metagenomics assembly of PRJEB11511 data set (Assembly of a 5300-year-old Helicobacter pylori...
GTTTAGGCGAGTCAATAAATACATATCAAATGTTACTTTCTGAGATCGTCACGGGTGGCCTGGTCCGCATCGCGTGCGGCTTGGGCGGCCTGGGCCGCGCTGCGGGCGACGTCCTGGGCGGTGGCGCTCATTTCATGGGAGGCGGTGGCCACCTGATCTACCTGGCGGTATTGCTGTTCCATGCCGGCGCTGGTCTCGCTGGCGATCGCGGCGGATTGGTCGGCGGTGCCACGGGCGTCCTGCACCGAGCGTTTGACCTCGGCGATGATCGGTTGCAGCTTGTCGAGGAAACGGTTGAACCAGCCGGCCAACTGCCCCAGCTCGTCCTGTTTGTCGTAGGCCAGGCGGCGGGTCAGGTCGCCTTCGCCGCTGGCGATGTCTTCGAGCATGTGCGCCACGCCCAGGATCGGCCGGGTCACGCTTCGCGCCATCAGCCACACCAGCCCCAGGCCGATTACGGCGGCGAGCAGGCCCAGGCTCAATTCGAGCAAGGTGCCTCGGGTGTTATCGGCGTCCAGTTGCGCCTTGAGCGCTTCGGCCGGGCCCACCAGGATTTTTTCCGGCACATCCAGCAACACGCCCCACGGTTTGCCGTCGGGGATCGGCGCGAACGGCGCCAAGACCTTGAGTCGATGGTCGGCCCGCAGGCTGCTGATCCGCGCGCTGCCGGCCAGGGCGCTGATCAATTGCGCGCCGCTGGCGGGGTCGACCTGGTCCAGGCGCTGGCTGAGCTTGCTCGCATCCGCGCTGTAGCCGGCCAGTAAGCCGGTGGGGCTGAGAATGCTGACTTGGGTCTGGCCGTCATACAGCTTGTGGCTCGTCTGCTGGCTCACCGCCTGTAGGCTGTTGAGGTTGATGTCCACCGACAGCGAGGCGATGACTTTGCCATTCACCGTCAGCGGGAACACGAGGCTGGTCATCAGCACGTTTTGGCCGTCGATGACATAGAAGTACGGTTCGATCACGCACGGTTTGAGGGTGGTGCGCGGGCAGGTGAACCAGGCGTTGGCCTTTTCGCCGCTCGGACCGATGCGGGTGTCGGACATGTCGCTTTCGGGCAGCGACATGGCGGTGAGTGTGCCGGGCGTCGGCTGTGACCAATAGAGGGCGAACCGGCCTTTGTCGTTGCTGCCCAGCTCTGCCTGGTTGACGAACAGCTCATCCTTGCCGTCCAGGGCATTGGCTTCGAACACCAGGGACAACCCGAGCAGGTCGGGGTTGGCCTGCAAAGCGGCCTTGACCTGGCGGGTCAAGTCTTCACGGGTGTCGAAGGCGTCGAGGAAGCGTTTTTCCGCCTGTTCGCGCAGGAACAGCACCTGGCGGGAAAACCCATGACCGTATTGATAGGCATCCATGAACTGCCGGCGGATGCCCAGCGCCTGCGCTTCGCCCTGGGCTTCGATACGCGCCTGGGCCGCTTCATCGAGCATGTGCATGCTGGAGGCTTTGACCCGTTGCGAACTCTGTTCCATGCGATACAGCGACAGACCCACCAGCAGGGTCACGATCCCCAGCAGGCAGAGGCCTGCGAGCAGGGTGATTTTCCATTGAATGGACAGCTGTCTGAGGGACATCGCGGGGCATCCTTAACCTGAAAACATAGAGAGCCCTTAGTATCGGCGGCTGTAATTTTTTCTTTATTCAAACGTTCAATTTAAATCTGTAAGCGACGCCGTTTTTTGACATGCGGGCGCGCCTGCTGCAAAGTGCGCGCCCTCTAATAAGACCTCCTTTAAGCCTGTACGCCGGCAGTCATCCACAATGGCCGCTAGGGCGCGGGTATGCCTGTTGTTTGATTTTTTGCTTGAGGTAACCATGATTAACGCAGTCATCGCCGCAGTCGGCACCATGCTGGTGCTCAGCCTGTCCCGCGTGCATGTGGTCATCGCCATTATCGTCGGCGCCCTGGTGGGCGGGCTGACGGGTGGCCTGGGCATCGACGCTACGCTCAAGGCCTTCAACGGTGGGCTGGGTGGTGGCGCGACGGTGGCTTTGTCCTACGCATTGCTCGGCGCTTTCGCGGTAGCGATTGCCAAGTCCGGCCTGGCGCATGCCCTGGCGGACAAGGCGCTCCTGCTGGTCGATCGCCAGGAAGCCAGCGGCGGCAGCCATGTCAAATGGTTACTGATCGGCTTGCTGTGGGTGGTGGCGATTGCGTCGCAAAACATCCTGCCGATTCATATCGCGTTTATCCCGCTGCTGGTGCCGCCGTTGTTATACGTGCTGACCAAACTGCAACTGGACCGCCGCCTGATCGCCTGCGTGATGACCTTCGGTTTGATCACGCCTTACATGTTCCTGCCGGTGGGCTTCGGCAACATCTTCCTCAACCAGATCCTGCTGGCCAATGTGGCCAAGAGCGGCGTGGACATCAGCCAGGTCAACGTGACCCACGCCATGGGCCTGCCAGCGCTGGGCATGGTGGTCGGCCTGCTGGTGGCGGTGTTTGTCAGCTACCGCAAAAAACGTGTGTACGACCTGGAGAAAATCGAGCGGGTCGAACAGGTCGCGGTGCAGTACAACCCGCTGACCCTGTTGGTGGCCGGCCTGGCGATTGCCTCGGCGTTCATCATTCAGTTGTGGCTGGACTCGATGATCATCGGCGCCCTGGCCGGGTTCCTGATTTTTTCGGTGTCGGGCATCGTGCGCTGGCGCGAGACGGACGATTTGTTCACCGAAGGCATGAAGATGATGGCGATGATCGGCTTCATCATGATCGCCTCCTCAGGGTTTGCCGAAGTGCTCAAGGCCACCGGTGACGTGCGCTCGCTGGTGGAAACGTCGGCGGCGTTCATCGGCCATAGCCGTGGGGTAGGGGCGTTGCTGATGTTGCTGGTGGGGCTGCTGGTGACCATGGGGATCGGCTCGTCGTTTTCCACGGTGCCGATCCTGGCCGCGATTTTCGTGCCGCTGTGTGTGCAATTGGGTTTCAGCCCGCTGGCCATCGTCTGCATCGTCGGCACGGCCGGTGCCTTGGGCGATGCCGGTTCGCCGGCGTCGGATTCGACCCTGGGCCCCACCTCCGGCCTCAATATCGACGGCCAGCACCACCACATCTGGGACACTGTGGTGCCGACGTTCCTGCATTACAACATTCCGCTGCTGGTGTTTGGCTGGGTGGCGGCGATGACGCTCTGACGAGGTAGCCCTACAGAATCCGCGCAGTGGGCCGATAACCTCTTAAGTCGCCATGAATAAGAGAGAAAAGCCATGCGTCTGAGCCTGAAGGTCAAAGTCCTGTCCCTTGCCATAGTGCCCGTGCTGTTGTTCGCCCTGGTGATTAGCCTGACCACGGTGTGGATCCTGCAGGGGCAAGCGCGCAACGAGGTGGATGAGACCCGCCAGCACTTGCTCGACGCCGCCAAGGCCACTCTGCAGAGCTATGTGGAAGTGGCAATGACCACGATCAAGCCGCTCTACGACGCCGCCGCCCCGGGTGATACGGCGGTGCGTGCCGAGGTGGTTAAGCTGCTGTCCAATACCAGCTACGGCAAGGACGGCTACTTCTTCGGCTACGACTCCGAGACCATCCGCCTGTTCAAGGGCAACAGCCCGGACGGCGTGGGCAAGAGTTTCAAGGACAACCGCGACCCCAATGGGGTCTACGTCAACCGCGACCTGGTCAAGGTCGGCAAGGACGGCACCCACTACCTGCAATACAGCTCGACCCAGCCCGGGCAGACCGAATTGGTGCCCAAACTGGGCTACACCGAGTACCTGCCCAAGTGGGACATGGTCATCGGCACCTCGGTCAACCTGGATGGCATCGACGCCCAGGTGGCGGTGGTCGAGGCCAAGGTCGAGAAACGCATGGAGGGCGTATTGCTGAGTATCCTCGGCGTGGCCGTGCTGGTGCTGCTGGTGATTGCTGCGGCGGGCATGGTCCTGGCCAATACCATCCTGCGTCCGCTGCACCTGATGAAAGCCAACCTCGACGACATCGCCGCCGGCGAAGGCGACCTGACGCGGCGCCTGGCTATCACCAGCCAGGATGAGCTTGGCGATCTGGCCGGGGCTTTCAACCGTTTTGTCGACAAGATCCACGGCCTTGTACGCCAGATCACCGAAATGACCGCGCAACTCACCGGGCTGGTGGGCCAGGTGTCCGACCAGGCGCAGCGCTCGGAACAGGCCATGGAGCGTCAGCGTCACGAGACCGACCAGGTGGCCACCGCGATCAATCAGATGTCCGCCGCCGCCCAGGAAGTTGCGCACAGTGCCCAAGGCGCCTCCGTCGCGGCGCAACAGACCGACGTCGAGGGCCAAGCCGCCAAGCGCGTGGTGGACCGCAGCATCGCGCAGATCCATGCGTTGGTGAACGATATCCGCAGCAGCGGGGTGTCCCTCGACAGTCTGCAACAGGACGTGTCGTCGATTGTCAGCGTGCTCAGCGTCATCCGCTCGATTGCCGAACAGACCAACCTGTTGGCCCTTAACGCCGCGATCGAAGCCGCGCGGGCGGGGGAGGCCGGTCGCGGGTTCGCCGTGGTCGCCGACGAAGTGCGCGCCCTGGCCAGCCGCACCCAGACCAGCACCCAGGAAATCCAGGGCATGATCGACCGCCTGCAAAAAGGCACCGTAGCCGCTGTGGAGGCCATGCGCCGTTCCAGCGACGCCGGCGACGGCACCTCGGTCCAGGCCAACGAAGCCGGGGCGTCGTTGGACACCATCGCGCAGTTGATCGGCACCATCAACTCGATGAACGCGCAAATTGCCAGCGCCGCCGAAGAGCAGACCGCCGTGGCCGAAGAGATCAACCGCAGCGTGCATCAGATTGCCGTGGCGGTAGACAGCGTGGCCGATGAAACCCAGTTGGGGGCCCAGACGTCGCGCAGCCTGGCGGATCTCGGCCAGCGCTTGGGCCAACTGGTGGGCCAGTTCAGGATCTGAACAGGGCTACAAGACGTCGCGCATCAAGAGGCCGAAGCGCAGATCCATCTCCGCCGGCAAGGGCACATACACCGTGTGCCCATCCCCCGGCGCCACCTCGATGGCTTCGCCCTTGGCGTTGTGCAGTGTGGCCAGGTCGAAGTGAAAATTGCCGGCGGGGGTCATCAATTCCAGGTGATTGCCCAACGCAAAACGGTTTTTCACCTTGACCTCGGCCAGCTCGCCCCGGCGCTCGCCGGTCAATTCCCCGACGAACTGCTGACGCTCCGACACCGAACTGCCGTTCTGGTAGTTCTGGTATTCGTCGTGTACATGGCGGCGCAGGAAACCTTCGGTGTAGCCGCGTTGCGCGAGTGACTCCAGGTTGGTCATCAGGCTGCGGTCAAACTCGCGACCCGCCACCGCATCATCGATGGCCTGGCGATACACCTGGGTGGTACGCGCGCAGTAGAAGTGGGACTTGGTACGGCCTTCGATCTTCAACGAATGCACACCCATACGCGTCAGGCGCTCCACATGCTGCACTGCGCGCAGGTCCTTGGCGTTCATGATGTAGGTGCCGTGCTCGTCTTCGAAGGCGGGCATCTGTTCATCCGGGCGGTTGGCTTCCTGCAACAGGAACACCTGATCGGTCGGTGCACCAATGCCCAGTGTGGGTTGCGGCCGGTATTGCTGGACGATATCGCCGGTGGCGTTTTCCACTGCCGGCGTGGCCTGGTATTTCCAGCGACAGGCGTTGGTGCAGGTGCCTTGGTTGGCGTCGCGCTTGTTCATATAGCCCGAGAGCAGGCAGCGCCCGGAATAGGCCATGCACAAGGCGCCGTGGACAAACACTTCCAGCTCCATGGCCGGCACCTGCTCACGGATTTCGCCGATCTCTTCCAGGGACAATTCCCGCGACAGAATCACCCGGCAGATCCCTTGCTGTTGCCAGAATTCCACACTGGCCCAGTTCACGGTATTGGCCTGCACCGACAAGTGGATGGGCATCATCGGGAAGTGGCGACGCACCAGCATGATCAGCCCCGGGTCGGACATGATCAGCGCATCCGGGCCCATGGCGATCACCGGGGCCAAGTCCTTGAGGAAGGTCTTCAGCTTGGCGTTGTGCGGCGCGATGTTGACCACCACGTAGAACCGCTTGCCCAGCGCATGGGCTTCCTCGATACCCAGGGCCAGGTTGGCGTGGTCGAATTCGTTGTTGCGCACGCGCAGGCTGTAGCGCGGCTGGCCGGCGTATACCGCATCGGCGCCATAGGCGAAGGCGTAGCGCATGTTTTTCAGGGTGCCAGCGGGGGCGAGCAGTTCGGGGGCAAGGACGAGAGACATGGGGAGGGGACCCAAAAGGTCGCGAGCGTAGCCGAAGGCGTACAGGGATTTATTGATCCAGGTCTACGCTTGCTGCAACAAAGAGGGCACTCCCAGCGATTGCGATGGACTAAGCATTTGGACGCAAACGCGCGTCTGGCTTTTTTGACATGGATCGGACATGAATCAAACCAACCTGCAATTCAAAACGCTGCTGTTACTGCTGGCCCTGGTGACCGTCGCCTTTATCTGGATATTGCTGCCGTTTTACGGCGCGGTGTTCTGGGCAGTCATCCTGGGTATCATCTTTGCCCCGATGCAGCGGCGTCTGCAGGTGAAAGTCGGCTGGAACCGCAACCTGACTTCCCTGGCCACCCTGATGGTGTGCCTGGTGATTGCGATTCTGCCGGTGATCATCACCAGCGCCTTGCTGGTGCAGGAGGGGGCCACGCTGTACAAAAATGTCGAAAGCGGCAAGCTGGACGTGGCCGGGTATATCGAACAGTTCAAGAACTTCCTGCCACCTTACTTTCAGCACCTTCTGGACCGCTTCGGCATGGGCAACCTGGAAGGCCTGCGCGAGAAAATCGTCAAGAGCGCGATGCAGGGCAGCCAGTTCTTTGCCAGCCAGGCGTTCAGCTTTGGCCAGGGTACGTTCGATTTCCTGGTGAGTTTTTTCATCATGCTGTATCTGCTGTTTTTCCTGCTGCGTGACGGCCCGGAGCTGGTGCGTAAAGTCCGCACAGCGGTGCCGCTGGCCGAGCCGCAAAAGCGCCGTCTGCAACTCAAGTTCAACCGCGTGGTGCGCGCCACGGTCAAGGGCAACGTGCTGGTTGCCGTGACCCAAGGGGCGTTGGGCGGTTTGATCTTCTGGTTTCTGGACATTCCCAGCGCGTTGCTCTGGGCGGTGTTGATGGCGTTTCTCTCGCTGCTGCCGGCGGTGGGCGCAGGGATCGTGTGGGGGCCGGTGGCGGCATACTTCCTGTTGAGCGGGGCGATCTGGCAAGGCGTGGTGCTGGGCCTGTTCGGCGTATTCGTCATCGGCCTGGTGGATAACGTGCTGCGCCCGATTCTGGTGGGCAAGGACACCAAGATGCCGGACTACCTGATTCTGATCTCGACCCTGGGCGGCCTGTCGGTGTTCGGCCTGAACGGCTTTGTGATCGGGCCGCTGGTGGCGGCGTTGTTCATGTCCAGCTGGGCGCTATTTGTCGAAAGCAAGCCACGGGTCAAGTTGCCGTTGCCCTAGGCTTCAGGCACGGAGCCTGAAGGTTGCCGCTTGTTGTTCGGCAGCCGATAACGAAGTGAGCGGGCCGCTGACGGGCTCGCCATCGTGCATCAGGTACCAGCAGGCGAGTACACCCAGCTTGCGCAGGGGGGCAGGAACGGCGCTGCCGATGACGGACATGATCTGAACAGTGGGCATAAGGACCTCCAATCGCTATGGGGTCACCTTACGGGGTGCCAGCGTCGAGGAAAAATCACCCGGCTTGATAGTCGACATCAACGCCAGGCGTCACTCCACCACTTGGTCGAGCATGTTCACCACTTCCTGCTCATTGAGCAGGCCTTTGCGCACCAGGCTTTCGGCCAGCAGTGCGAGGAATTTTGCGTTGCGGTGGCCTTCCAGGTGCTTGAGTTCGGTCAGTGCGCTGTAGACCTTGCTGGATGTACAGAGTCCGGCAACGTGGTGTGGGTTTTGGGTGGGCATGGTCAGCCGTCCTTGTTGTTATCGGGTTCAGAGGTGGGATAGTGAAAGTGAGTTGTGACACAAACATGACAGCGCGAGACCCGGTCGGGCAAGTAGACTTTCGGCTTCAATGATGTGGGATTGCGGCGCGGCCATTGTCCTCATAGCGACCTTGGTGCGATCAAACCGGACGATTTGCGATAAACCACCATGCAAAAAAAGGCCCCGCGAGTGGGCGAGGCCTGTTCAGGCAGATCGATTCAAACTTACCAGCCGCGGCCGTAGTAGCCGTGGGGAGGGCCGTAATAGCCACGCGGTGGGCCGTAATACACCGGCGCCGGGCGGTAATAGACCTGTTGTTGCACATATACCGGCGGTGGCGGTGCGTAGTACACCGGCGGTGGTGCAGCGTAAACCGGTTGCGGTTGTACATACACTGGCTGCTGCTGCACGTAGACCTCACGGGGTTGGCTGGCAACCACGGAGCCCACGACAGCGGCGCCGACTAACGCACCCAAGACGGCCGGACCACCCCATCCACCACCGTGGGCGGAGGCTTGGCCTGCCATAGCGAGTGCACCGATAAGCAAGGCGATCTTGGGGATTTTACGAATCATGGTCATTCCTCGGTTAGCCCCTGCGCTTGTGGCCTGCAATCAATGGGCTCAAGTAATGTCGCGGGGATACTTTTAAGACAACGTATTTCTGAAAAACAGCACGGCCGATAGGTAAAGGTTGTGTAAGGTCTGTACCGATTTGCTTACTTCAAGGAGTTACCCATGCAGATGCACCCCAATAAGGATACCCAACTGTGCATGTCACTGTCGGCGCGTCCCGGGAATTTCGGCCTGCGATTTCATAACCATTTGTATGAACAGCTGGGTCTGAACTTCTACTATAAAGCCTTCAGCAGCCAGGATTTAGCTGGCGCGATCGGCGGTATCCGAGCGTTGGGGATTCGCGGTTGCGGGGTGTCGATGCCGTTCAAAGAGGCCAGCATTGCCCTGGTGGACGAACTGGACAGCTCGGTCAAAGCCATCGCATCCCTCAACACCATCGTCAACACGGCCGGCCACCTCAAGGCCTACAACACCGACTACATCGCCATCGAGCAACTGCTGAAAACACACGCAGTACCGACAGAGTCGACCTTTGCCCTGCGCGGCAGCGGCGGCATGGCCAAGGCCGTGGCCAGTGCCCTGCGTGACGGCGGGTACGCCAATGGCGTGATCGTGGCGCGTAACGAAGCGGCGGGCAGGGCGCTGGCGCAGAGCCTGGGCTATCAATGGCAGGCGCAATTGGGCGATCTGCGCCCGCAGATGTTGATCAACGTCACGCCGATCGGCATGACCGGCGGGGCCGAGGCCGATCAGCTGGCTTTCGAGGCTGACGCTGTGGACCAGGCGCAGACGCTGTTCGATGTGGTAGCGATCCCTGCGGAAACGCCGTTGATCGTGCGTGGACGTGCCCAAGGCAAGCGTGTGATCACCGGGCTGGAAGTGATCGCGATCCAGGCTCTGGAGCAGTTTGTGTTGTACACAGGCGTGCGGCCGACCCAGGCACAGTTCGAAAAAGCCGTCGCTTTTGCGCGAGGCTGAAGCACATTGCACATCAACTGTAGGCGCAGGCAAGCCGGCGCCTACAGGGTTTTGACCGTGTCAGGCCTCCAGCTGTGCCAGCCGTTCTTCCAGCGCCGCAATCCGCGCTTCCAGCTCTTCGATGCGCTCGACTGAGACCCCGCCGGCCCCGCGTTCCACCGGGCTGCCGCGCGCCGCGATAATCGCCTCGATATCCGCCGGGTCGCCCAGCGCGTGGGTATAGCGATCCTCGCGCTGCCCCGCCTGGCGCGGCACCAGTACGGCCAATCCGCGCGCAATCAGGCGTTCCAGTTGGTGGACGACCTGCTCGGCGTCTTCGAAATCATGCATGCGCCCGCTGCGGGTCAGCAACTCGTTGACCGTCTGCGGCCCACGCAGAAACAGCAGCCCGGTCAGGATCACCTGGGCCGGCACCAATTCCAGGGCCTTGTCGACCCGGTGTTCCCAACGGTCGGCGCGGCTGCCCATGACCAGGCGGGTGAACCCCTGGCCTTCCAGCACGCGCAGGCTTTGGCCGACCTGGCCTTGGCTGAGGTTCATCACCGGCTCGCGGCTGGTCTTCTGGTTGCAGGCCAGGACCACGGCGTTGAGGGTCAGGGGGTAGGTTTCCGGGTTGGTCGCCTGTTTTTCGATCAGGCAGCCCAGGATGCGGATTTCCGTGCTGTTCAGGCGCGGTTCAGGGGTGTCGGTATCGTGCTCAGCGGTCATCGCGCTTTCCCTATGCAGTGAACGCACTAGCCTAATCCTGAAAAAATAAAAGACAAGCGGCCGGCATGGCTATAATCGCCGCTGGTTCCAACCCCGCCCTTACCGATGAGACCGTCATGACTATTTCCCTTTACGCCGCTTCCGTCCCAGTCTTCAAGCAAATGCTCAGCGCCTTGAGTGGTGTGCTGGAAAAAGCTGAAGCCCACGCCACTGCGAAGAACATCGAACCCAACGCCTTGCTGCAAGCGCGCCTGTTCCCTGACATGTTCCAACTGGTGCGCCAGGTGCAGATCGCCGTCGACTTCGCCAAGGGCGTTTCCGCGCGTCTGGCCGAGATCGAACTGCCGAAATACGAAGACAACGAAGCGACCTTCGCCGACCTGCAGGCGCTGATCGCCAAGGTCCTGGCGTTTATGGACACCATCAAGCCCGAGCAAATCGACGGCAAAGAAGGGATCGAGATCATCACTCGCCCCGGCACCCCGAAAGAAAAGCGCTTCAGCGGCCAGTCCTACCTGCTGACCTACGGCCTGCCGCAGTTCTTCTTCCACGTCACCACCGCCTACGCCCTGCTGCGTCACAACGGTGTGGAAGTGGGCAAGCGTGATTACATGGGCGCTTTCTGAATAGCTGTGTTCTGAGCGCATAGAAAAAAGCCCGGGGTCGTTCCTTTGAGAACGGCCCCGGGCTTTTTTGCGAGCGCTGTTTAAACCGGCTGCTCTTCCTTGCCCAGGCATGCCGCTGCGGTAAACAGCACATCGGTGGACGAGTTGAGTGCGGTTTCCGCAGAGTCCTGCAACACGCCGATGATGAAACCTACAGCGACTACCTGCATGGCGATATCGCTGGGAATGCCGAACAGGCTGCATGCCAGTGGAATCAGCAGCAGCGAACCACCGGCCACGCCCGACGCACCGCACGCGCAAATGGCGGCGACTACGCTGAGCAGCACGGCGGTGGGCAGGTCTACGGTGATGCCCAGGGTGTGCACGGCCGCCAGGGTCAATACGGTGATGGTGATCGCCGCACCCGCCATATTGATGGTGGCGCCCAGGGGGATCGACACCGAGTAGGTGTCTTCATGCAGGCCCAGGCGCTTGCTCAACGCCAGGTTCACCGGAATGTTCGCCGCCGAACTACGGGTGAAGAACGCCGTGATGCCGCTTTCACGCAGGCACAGCAATACCAGCGGGTAGGGGTTGCGGCGCAGTTTCCAGAACACGATGGCCGGGTTGATCACCAGCGCCACGAACAGCATGCAGCCGATCAGCACCACCAACAGGTGGGCGTAGCCGAGCAGGGCACCGAAGCCGGAGGTGGCGAGGGTCGAGGCTACCAGGCCGAAAATCCCCAGGGGGGCGAAGCGGATCACCACGCGCACGATCAAGGTCACGCCGTTGGACAGGTCATCGAGCACCGTGCGGGTGGTTTCGCCAGCATGACGAATCGCTATACCCATGCCGATGGCCCACGCCAGAATGCCGATAAAGTTGGCGTTCATCAGCGCACTCACCGGGTTATCCACCACGCTCAGCAACAGGCTCTGCAACACCTCGCCGATGCCGCCGGGCGCGCTCACGGTGGCGTCGTGGGTAGCGAGCACCAGCGGCGAGGGAAACAGCGTGCTGGCGATCACCGCAACCACGGCGGCCGCGAAGGTGCCCAGCAGGTACAGGAACAGGATCGGCTTGATGTGGGTTTCCTGGCCGTGCTTATGGTTGGCGATCGACGCCATCACCAGCACGAACACCAGGATCGGCGCCACGGCCTTCAGCGCGGTGACAAACACTTTGCCAATGAAACCACTGGCCTTTGCGGCCTCGGGCAGCACGAAGGCCAGCAGAATGCCGGCGATCAGGCCGATGACGATTTGCGTGACCAGGCTGACGCGCGCGAGTCGTTGGAAAAGGGAGGGGGCAGCAGTCATAAACGGTTGTCTCTGGTTTTTTTAGTAGGACGCAGCATTACAGGTGGAGGGCGCTGTAGGAAGCGGGCGCGGAGTCTATCATGCTGTAGGAAATGTCCCGATTGATGCGGCATTCCGTCACCCATTTGCGGCCAATTCGCACAGATTCTGTTAGCATGGCCGCCTCTAATCTTTCCTATCTGTCAGCGGGCCCACGGGCTTTCGTTGATGTCGTCGTTTCTGGAGTTTTCATGTTGTTTCCCATCCTGCTGCTGTCGGCCGCCGGTTTTACCGTGCTGACCACAGAATTCATAATCGTCGGCCTGTTGCCGTCGATCGCCCGGGACCTGAATGTCAGCGTGTCCCAGGCCGGCCTGCTGGTGACGCTGTTTGCGTTCACCGTGGCGGCGTTCGGCCCGTTCCTCACTGCCTACTGCGCGCGGTTCCAGCGCAAGCGCCTGTTCATCACGATTTTGATCATGTTCGCCGTGGCAAATACCGTGGCGGCACTGGCGCCGAACATCTGGGTGATGTCCCTGGCGCGCTTGATTCCAGCGTTGGGCTTGCCGGTGTTCTGGGCCTTGGCCAGTGAAACGGCGGTGGACATCGTCGGCCCGGAATACGCCGGTCGCGCCATCGAGAAGATCGGCTTCGGGATCGTCTGCGCCACCGTCTTCGGCATTCCGGTGGGCACGCTGATTTCCGATATGTTCGGCTGGCGCAGCGCGTTTGCAATCCTCGCGGTGATTGCGTTGGCCAAGGCGCTGCTGCTGTTTATCTACCTGCCGGTGACACAGGCGAAGAACGCGCAGGTGACGTTACGCTCGCAATTCAAGCTGCTGCGCAGCCCGTTGATGCAGGGGCATATCCTGCTGTCGATCCTGGTCTTCAGCGGCATGTTTACCGCCTACACCTACCTGGCGGACATCCTTGAACGCCTGGCCGGGTTCGACGGTACGCTGGTCGGCTGGTGCCTGATGGGTTTTGGCGCGGTCGGGCTGATCGGCAACTCGCTGGGCGGGCGCGCGGTGGATCGCCACCCCTTGATCGCGTCGATGGTGTTCTGCGGGTTCATGATAGCCGGCATGGTCGCCGTGGTGCCCACGATTCACTCCACCATCGGCCTGGCCGCGGCGATGGCCGTGTGGGGCGTGACCCAGGCGGCGATGTTCCTGGTCAGCCACGTGCGGCTGATGAAGGCCGCACCGCATGCGCCGGCGTTTGCCGCGTCGCTGAATATTGCCGGGGCCAACCTGGGTATCGGTCTTGGTGCCTTGGTCGGTGGGCATGTGATCGACACCCTGGGCCTGGCCAGCCTGGGCTTGGCCGCGTCGGGGTTTATCCTGGTGTCGATCCTGCTGGCGCTGTGGCTGATGAGCGCCAAACCGCTGCCGACCAGCGCCTGAACCCTCAGGGCAGAGCGGTGAACAGTTCCCGCCTGGCACCTTCGGTTATCGCCACGATGCCGGGGTGCTTGACCTTGCGTTCTACCGAAATCGCATAGAACGACTCGGTCACCGCATCCGTCTGGCCAATCAGCGCGACGCCATACTGGCGCACCACCTCATCGGCAATCACGCTGGGGGCGATAAAGATCCCGCTGCCGGATTGGCCGAATGCCTGCATCAATGCACTGTCGTCGAACTCGCCGATGATCTTCGGTTGGATCTGCTGCTCGGCAAACCAGCGCAGCAAGCGGCTGCGCACCACCGTCTCCGCCCCCGGAATCAACAATGGCGCCCCCTGCAAACACTGTGGGAAAACGCCGCCGTGCCGGTCAGCCAACGCTTGAGTGGCGAAAAAACTGATGCCGCATTCGCCCAACTTCTGGCTGTAGCCCTTGATGTCCAAATGCGTGGGCATGGGGCTGTCGGAAATCACCAGATCGAGGCGCTGGATCGCCAGATCGGCGAGCAGGCGTTCGAGTTTGTCTTCGCGGCAGGTGATGCGGATTGGCTCGCTGAGCTCCATCGTCGGCGCGATCAGCCGGTAGACGATGGATTTTGGCACCACATCCGCCACCCCGACCCGAAACAAGATCTGCTGTTCATCCGGCTGCGCGCGCAACATCGCCTCCAGTTCATTGCCGGTCTGGAACATCTGCTCGGCGTAGGGCAGGGCCTGGCGCCCGGCCTCGGTCAGCTCCAACTGGCGGCCTACCCGCTGAAACAGGGCGATGCCGAAGGTTTGTTCCAACAGGCTGATCTGTCCGCTGATGGTCTGGGGCGTGAGGTTCAATTGCTCACAGGCGCGCACGATGCTGCCGGTCTTGGCCACCACCCAGAAGTAATGCAACTGTCGGTAATTGAGCATGCCGGCCTACACTTCGTTAAAACCGAAGTATACGCGAGAAAAATACGAATTTTCCTGAAGTGTCCCTCTGCCTAGAATGCGTCGCTATCGAGGGGCCACTATTTGGACCCAATGGTTCTAACGAGGAAAACATCATGAAACTCAATTCCCTGGGCGCGGCATCGTTGCTTGCGCTTTCATTGGTGGTGGTCAGCGGCTGTGATCAGGTCGAAAAAAGCGCACAACAGGTGATGGGCAAGGCCACCGAGTCGGCCAAGCAAGTGATCGACGAAACCCATAAGGCCGCCGAGCAGGCGTTGAGTGAAGCGACCCAAGGCCTGATCAGTCCGCAGAAAAAAGACGATCAGCCGCAAAACGAGTCTGAATCGACGCGTAAAGAAGCCTAATTTCCCAGCACAACGTCAGGATTGATCTATGGACTACCTTGTACAACTGGCCGCCAGCCCCACCGCCTGGGTCGCACTGGCCACCTTGATCGTGATGGAAATCGTGCTGGGCATCGATAACCTGATTTTTATCTCGATCCTCACCAACAAATTGCCCGAGCAGCACCGGGCCAAGGCACGACGCATCGGTATCAGCATGGCGTTGGTATTGCGCCTGGGTCTGTTGAGCACCATTGCGTTCATCGTGCAGTTGACCACGCCGGTGTTTGAAATTTTCGGCCAGGCGTTTTCGTGGAAGGACATGATCCTGATCGCCGGTGGCCTGTTCCTGGTCTGGAAGGCAACCACCGAGATCCATCACAGCATGGACCGTTACTAAATCTTTAGACGAAGCAAGAAGATTTGTAGGAACTCATTGTAAAGA
>ERZ1463034.219-NODE-219-length-15216-cov-21.420421_pt1 | contig 15216 bp, 9 predicted proteins | sample MGYA00564480_ERZ1463034 | MGnify/ENA primary metagenome ERZ1463034 (study PRJEB39244, sample SAMEA3635122) | Helicobacter pylori | study: EMG produced TPA metagenomics assembly of PRJEB11511 data set (Assembly of a 5300-year-old Helicobacter pylori...
ATCTATCACTGCCTCTAAGTCAGGGGCCGTCAACAAGATGGACAGCATCCGGTTCGCCGAGACGGGTCTCGACCACCTTCACGCCTTCGACCCGGTCTTCACCGACAATCGCGATCGGCTGGCGGTTGTAGAGGAATTTCACGCCTTCTTCCTTGGCGTTCTTCACCTCTTTGCGCGAGCCCGGCATGTTCGCTTCGTCACGACGATACGCACAGGTCACCGACTTGGCGCCCTGGCGGATCGAGGTGCGGTTGCAGTCCATCGCGGTGTCGCCACCGCCCAGCACCACGACCTTCTTGCCTTTCATGTCGACGAAGTCTTCCGGCGACTTTTCAAAGCCCAGGTTGCGGTTGACGTTGGCGATCAGGAAATCGAGCGCGTCGTGCACGCCCGGCAGGTCTTCACCGGCAAAGCCGCCTTTCATATAGGTGTAGGTGCCCATGCCCATGAATACGGCATCGTATTCGGCGAGCAGTTGCTCCATGGTCACGTCTTTGCCGACTTCGGTGTTCAGGCGGAACTCGATGCCCATGCCGGTGAACACTTCGCGACGGTGGCTCAGGACGGTTTTTTCCAGCTTGAACTCGGGGATACCGAAGGTCAGTAGGCCGCCGATTTCCGGGTTCTTGTCGAACACCACCGGGGTCACGCCGCCACGCACCAGCACGTCGGCACAGCCCAGACCCGCCGGGCCCGCGCCGATGATCGCGACGCGCTTGCCGTTCGGCTTGACCTTGGACATGTCCGGGCGCCAGCCCATGGCGAAGGCGGTGTCGGTGATGTACTTCTCCACCGAACCGATGGTCACCGCGCCGAAGCCGTCGTTGAGGGTGCAAGCACCCTCGCACAGACGGTCCTGCGGGCACACCCGGCCGCAGACTTCCGGCAGGGTGTTGGTCTGGTGCGACAGCTCGGCGGCGGCGAGGATGTTGCCCTCGGCCACCAGTTTCAGCCAGTTGGGAATGAAGTTGTGCACCGGGCACTTCCATTCGCAATACGGGTTACCGCACCCCAGGCAGCGGTGGGCCTGGTCGGCCGAGTGCTGGGGTTTGAAGGGTTCGTAGATTTCCACGAACTCTTTCTTGCGTTGACGCAACAGTTTCTTCTTCGGATCTTTGCGCCCGACCTCGATGAACTGGAAGTCATTATTTAGACGTTCAGCCATGTTAAAACCTCATCAAACACTTCAGGCGCATATCACTGCGGGTTGGCACGGGTGCTGGAAAGCAACGATTTCAAGCTGGCAGCCTTAGGCTTGACCAACCAGAACCGACGCAGATAGTCATCGAGGTTTTCGGTGAGGTGACGACCCCACTCGCTATTGGTTTCCTCGACGTATTCGGCCAGCACGCGTTGCAGGTGGCTGCGATAAGCCTCCATCGTTTCGCCGCTGATCCGTTGGATTTCCACCAGTTCGTGGTTGACCTTGTCAACGAAGGTGTTGTCTTGGTCCAGCACGTAGGCGAAACCACCGGTCATACCGGAGCCGAAGTTATAGCCCGTTTTACCCAGTACACAGACGAAACCGCCTGTCATGTATTCACAGCAGTGGTCGCCCGTGCCTTCAACGACGGTGTGGGCACCGGAGTTACGCACTGCAAACCGCTCGCCAGCGGTACCGGCCGCGAACAGTTTGCCGCCGGTTGCACCGTACAGACAGGTGTTGCCGATGATGGCGCTGTCCTGAGTCTTGTACGCGCTGCCGACTGGCGGAACGATGACCAGCTTGCCGCCGGTCATGCCCTTGCCGACGTAGTCGTTGGCATCGCCTTCCAGGTACATGTTCAAGCCACCGACGTTCCACACGCCGAAGCTTTGCCCGGCCGTGCCTTTGAAACGGAACGTGATCGGCGCCCTGGCCATGCCCTGGTTGCCGTGCAGCTTGGCGACTTCACCGGAAATCCGCGCGCCGATGGACCGGTCGCAGTTGCAGATATCCATGGAGAAGTCAGCGCCGCTGAGGCCGACGATTGCAGGCTTGGCCATCTCGACCATTTTCTCGGCCAGCAAGCCTTTGTCGAACGGCGGGTTGCGTTCCACCTGACAGAACTGTGGCTTGTCCGCCGGGATATAGTCGCTGCCCAGCAGCGGCGTCAAATCCAGGTGCTGCTGCTTGGCGGTTTCGCCCGGCAGGATTTCCAGCAGGTCAGTACGCCCGATCAGTTCTTCGAGGGTGCGCACGCCCAGCTTGGCCAGCCACTCGCGGGTCTCTTCGGCGACGAAGGTGAAGAAGTTCACCACCATGTCGACGGTGCCGATGTAGTGATCTTTACGCAGCTTCTCGTTCTGCGTCGCCACGCCGGTGGCGCAGTTGTTCAGGTGGCAGATGCGCAGGTATTTGCAGCCCAGGGCGATCATCGGCGCAGTGCCGAAGCCGAAACTTTCGGCGCCGAGGATGGCGGCCTTGATCACGTCGAGGCCGGTTTTCAGGCCGCCGTCGGTCTGCACGCGGACTTTGCCGCGCAGGTCGTTGCCGCGCAGGGTCTGGTGCGTTTCGGCGAGGCCCAGCTCCCACGGTGCGCCGGCGTACTTGATCGAGGTCAGCGGCGAAGCGCCGGTGCCGCCGTCGTAGCCGGAGATGGTGATCAGGTCGGCATAGGCCTTGGCCACACCGGCGGCGATGGTGCCCACGCCGGCTTCCGCGACCAATTTCACCGAGACCAGGGCCTGCGGGTTGACTTGTTTAAGGTCGAAAATCAGCTGCGACAAGTCTTCGATCGAGTAGATGTCGTGGTGCGGCGGCGGCGAAATCAGGGTCACGCCCGGCACCGCATAACGCAGCTTGGCGATCAGACCGTTGACCTTGCCGCCTGGCAGTTGGCCGCCCTCACCGGGCTTGGCACCCTGGGCGACTTTGATCTGCAGCACTTCGGCGTTGACCAGGTATTCGGGGGTTACACCGAAACGGCCAGTCGCCACTTGCTTGATTTTCGAGCTCTTGATCGTGCCGTAGCGCGCCGGGTCTTCACCGCCTTCGCCGGAGTTGGAACGCGCACCCAGGCGGTTCATGGCTTCGGCCAGGGCTTCGTGGGCCTCGGGCGACAAGGCGCCCAGGGAAATACCGGCGGAGTCAAAGCGCTTGAGGACCGATTCCAGCGGTTCGATTTCGCTGATGTCCAGCGGCGTATCCAGGGTTTTCACCTTGAACATGTCGCGGATCATCGACACCGGGCGGTTATCCACCAGCGCGGTATATTCCTTGAACTTGGCGTAGTCGCCCTGCTGCACGGCGGCTTGCAGGGTGCTGACCACGTCCGGGTTGTAGGCGTGATATTCGCCACCGTGTACGAACTTGAGCAGGCCGCCTTGCTGGATCGGCTTGCGCGCACTCCAGGCTTCGGCCGCCAGGGCTTTCTGTTCGGCTTCGATGTCGACGAAACGCGCACCCTTGATGCGGCTCGGCACGCCACGGAAGCTCAGGTCGCAGACTTCTTCCGACAGACCGATGGCCTCGAACAACTGCGCGCCACGGTAGGAAGTGACGGTGGAGATGCCCATCTTCGACAGGATCTTCAGCAGGCCCTTGGTGATGCCTTTGCGGTAGTTCTTGAACACCTCGTAGAGGTCGCCCAGGACTTCGCCGGTACGGATCAGATCACCGAGCACTTCGTAGGCGAGGAACGGGTACACCGCCGAGGCGCCGAAACCGATCAGCACCGCGAAATGGTGCGGGTCGCGGGCGGTGGCGGTTTCCACGAGGATGTTGGAGTCGCAGCGCAGGCCTTTTTCGGTCAGGCGGTGATGGACCGCGCCGGTGGCCAGGGAGGCGTGGATCGGCAGCTTGCCCGGTGCAATGTGACGGTCGGTCAGCACGATCTGGGTACGCCCGGCGCGCACGGCTTCTTCGGCCTGGTCCGCGACATTGCGCACCGCGGCTTCAAGGCCGAGGCTCTCGTCGTAGTTCAGGTCGATGATCTGACGGTCGAAGCCTGGGCGCTCCAGGGTCATCAGCGAGCGCCACTTGGCCGGGGAAATGACCGGCGAGCTGAGGATCACGCGGGAGGCGTGCTCAGGCGATTCCTGGAAGATGTTGCGCTCGGCACCGAGGCACACTTCCAGGGACATCACGATGGCTTCACGCAGCGGGTCGATCGGTGGGTTGGTCACCTGGGCGAACTGCTGGCGGAAGTAGTCGTATGGCGTGCGCACGCGCTGGGACAGCACGGCCATCGGCGTGTCGTCGCCCATCGAGCCGACCGCCTCGTAGCCTTGCTCGCCGAGCGGACGCAGCACCTGATCGCGCTCTTCGAACGTGACCTGGTACATCTTCATGTACTGCTTGAGCTGGTCGATGTCGTAGAACGCCGAACCGTGGTCGTTGTCTTCCATGGTTGCCTGGATGCGCAGGGCGTTCTTGCGCAGCCATTGCTTGTACGGATGACGCGACTTCAAGCGGTTGTCGATCGCATCGGTGTCGAGGATCTGCCCGGTTTCGGTGTCAACGGCAAGGATCTGCCCAGGGCCGACGCGGCCTTTGGCGATCACGTCTTGCGGCTGGTAGTTCCATACGCCGATTTCCGACGCCAGGGTGATGAAACCGTTGGTGGTGGTCACCCAACGCGCCGGGCGCAGGCCGTTACGGTCGAGCAGGCACACCGCGTAGCGGCCGTCGGTCATGACCACGCCGGCCGGGCCGTCCCACGGTTCCATGTGCATCGAGTTGTACTCATAGAACGCCCGCAGATCGGGGTCCATGGTCTCGACGTTCTGCCACGCAGGCGGAATGATCATGCGCACGCCACGGAACAGGTCGATGCCGCCGGTGACCATCAGTTCGAGCATGTTGTCCATGCTGGAGGAGTCGGAGCCGACGCGGTTGACCAGCGGGCCGAGTTCTTCCAGGTCCATCAAATCGTTGGCGAACTTGGTGCGACGGGCCACAGCCCAGTTGCGGTTGCCGGTGATGGTGTTGATCTCGCCGTTGTGGGCGAGGAAGCGGAATGGCTGGGCCAGCGGCCATTTCGGCAAGGTGTTGGTGGAGAAGCGCTGGTGGAACACGCAGATTGCGGTTTGCAGGCGCTCATCGCTCAGGTCCGGATAGAAGGCGGTCAAGTCCGCCGGCATCATCAGGCCTTTATAAATGATGGTCTTGTGCGAAAAGCTGCAGATGTAGTGGTCGGTGTCAGCGGCATTGGACACGGACGAGCGACGACGCGATGTGAACAGCTTGATCGCCATGTCCTGGTCGCTCAGGCCGTCGCCCGCGATGAACACTTGTTCGATCTGCGGCAGGCGCTCCAAGGCCAGGCGGCCGAGCACGCTGGTGTCGATCGGCACTTTGCGCCAGCCGACGAGTTGCAGGCCGGCCGCGAGGATTTCGCGGTTCATGTTCTCGCGAGCGGCTTCGGCTTTGACCGGGTCCTGGTTGAAGAACACCATGCCCACCGCGTACTGCTTGGGCAGGTCGGCCGCGAAATGTTCTTTGGCGACAGCGCGCAGGAACAGGTCGGGCTTTTGAATGAGCAAGCCACACCCGTCACCGGTCTTGCCGTCGGCGTTGATCCCACCACGGTGGGTCATGCAGGTCAGGGCCTCGATGGCCGTTTGCAAAAGGGTATGACTGGGCTCGCCCTGCATATGGGCAATCAGGCCGAAACCGCAGTTATCCTTGAATTCATCGGGTTGGTACAGACCTGCTTTCATAGACGCTTTCTCACCAGGCTGCCTCTTATATCGAGGCAAATTTCTTTTCAATTCAACCAGTTACCTTCCACGCCGAACGTTCGTCGGCTTTGCAGGGGCAAAAGGGAGGTCATTGTACACACCGACACAGACGCTCACAAATTTAGCGACGAGATGTCGCAAATCTATGTCGCATTTATGAAAGGTTTAAAGCGATATGCTGTGCTAGTCAAAACTTTTTTAATTTTGACCGCTACGACTCAAAAGCCACTGTGACGCAGACACCACAACGCGCGCGGCCTTGAAGGCTGCACGCACTTGCGGTTTTTTTTGAGGTGCCGGGAGGGCGGCCTGGGTAAGGCCGCCGGATCTTCAGCGAGTTGCTGCCAGTTCTTGTTGAACGCTGGCAACAGTGCGAGGCCAAGGTTTACCAGCCTGAACCTTCGCTGGCAAGGCTTTGATAGCGGTATCGGCGGCAGCACGGCTTGAGAAGCTGCCGTAAGTGATCACGTAAAGCGGCTTGCCGTTGAGCACTTTCTTGAAATAACGGTACTCGCCGCCCTGCTCCTTGACGAAGGCTTGAGCGTTGGCTTCGGAGCTGGTGCCGAGGATCTGCACCACGAAGTTACCGCTAGGCTGGCCGGTGTACCAACTGCTGCCGGTGGCGCCGGCCTTGGCAACGGTCACGGGTTTTTCAACCGGCTTGGTGACGGGCGCCGGTGCTGGCTTGGCGGCAGGTGCTGGCGCTGGTGCGACCGGTTTGGTGACGGGCGCCGGCTTGGCAGTCGCGACCGTAGGCGCAGGCGTTGGTTTTGCCGCCGGTTGACCGGCGGGGACGCCCGCAGGTGGCGCGGTGGTGGTCACGGTCGGCGGTACGGCGCTGGAGCCTTCCACCGGCACGCCGTCGTCGCCTTCGGAGATACCGCCGGCCGCTTCGGCGAGCGGGCCACGCATGACAGGCTGGCCGACCATCGGCAGGCTGGTCGGTTGGCCGGAGTTGGCGAACTCGACATTTGGCGTCGGTTTACCCAGTGGCAACTGCGCCTGTTCGGTTGGCGCGCCAGCAGTGGTCGGTGCCTTGCTGCGACCCGGGATCAACCAGGCAGCGGCGACAGCGACCACGACAACGGCGGAAATAGCCAATACGTGCTTCTTAGGCATAGTGAACCCCATCTTTGGACGCTTAACCGCAGAGCGGCTGGCAATCATGGCTTCGATCATGGCATCCCGGGCGACCTGATTGATGGTGCCAGGCCAGCCGTCGGAGCTTTCGTGAATATCAGAGATCTGCTGAGCGGAAAAAAGTTCGATGCCCTGCCCGGCGCCTTCGAGACGTTGCGCCAGGTATTCGCGGGTTTCTTCCTCTTCATACGGCTGCAATTCGATGACGTGGAACAGCTCCTGCTCGCCGCTGATCTGCTCCAGAGCGGCGATCAGGGACGATTCACCGAACAGGAACACATGGGGGCGACCTTCGGGCGTGCCCGCCGCCAGCGCCAGCAGCGCTTCGAGGGCAGATTCGTCAAGCTGCTCGGCGTCATCCACCAGCAGGTAGACTTCTTGGCCGGTCAGGCCCAGTTGCACCACTTGCTTGAGGATCGCATTCGGCTCGGCGCTGGAAACATTCAGGGCCTGGGCCACCTGGCGCAGCACACCCGCCGCATCACCGGCGCCACGGGCCGACACCACCACGCTTTGGACCGATTGCTTGTTGGTGCTGGCGACCAGCGCCTGGCGCAACAGGGTCTTGCCACTGCCCAACGGGCCGGTGACGACCAGCAACAGCTGGCTGTAGCGCGCGAGATGATGCAATTGCCCGAGCACCGGTTTGCGCTGCGCAGGGAAAAATTTGAAACCAGGTACCCGTGGAGCAAAAGGGTCGTGGCTTAACTGGTAATGGCCGAGGAACGCCTCGTCGGCATGCAAACTAGTCATCGGGCTCTTATTAACCTTTAAGCTGGGCCAGGGCGCGGTAATCCGCTCCCAGCGTGGCCTGTAAAATCTCTTTCGGATAATCGTCGGTCACTACCGCTTCGCCTATGCGACGCAGGAGCACCAGTCGCAGTCGACCGTCGATCACTTTCTTGTCTATCGCCATATGTTCGAGGAAATCCGCCTCGGTCATCTCCTGAGGCGGGATCACCGGCAATCCTGCGCGCAGGAACAGGCGGATGCCACGATCCCGCTCCTGGGCGCTGATCCAGCCCAGGCGTTGCGACATCTCCAATGCCATCACTGTGCCAGCCGCTACGGCTTCCCCATGCAACCACACACCATAGCCCATGTGCGTTTCGATCGCATGGCCGAAGGTGTGGCCCAGGTTCAGGGTGGCCCGAACGCCGGACTCCCGTTCGTCGGCATTCACCACCAGCGCCTTGGCGGCGCAGGAACGCGAGATCGCCTCGGTCAGCGCCACCTGGTCGAGCGCGCGCAGGGCGTCGACATGTTCTTCCAGCCAGGTCAGGAACGGTTCGTCACAGATCAGCCCGTACTTGATGACTTCCGCCAAGCCCGCCGACAGTTCGCGCGGTGGCAGGGTGTTGAGGGTCGCGGTGTCGATCAGCACGGCCTGGGGCTGATAGAACGCGCCCACCATGTTTTTGCCCAGCGGATGGTTGATGCCGGTCTTGCCACCCACCGACGAATCGACCTGGGACAGCAGGGTGGTCGGCACCTGGATGAAATCCACGCCGCGCTGGTAACAGGCGGCTGCAAAACCGGCCATGTCACCAATCACGCCGCCACCGAGGGCGACCACGGTAGTGCGCCGATCATGGCGTGCGGCCAGCAGGCCATCGAAAATCAGTTGCAGGGTTTCCCAGTTCTTATGGGCTTCGCCGTCGGGCAGCACCACGGAGATCACCGAATACGCCGCCAGGCTACGGCTCAGACGCTCAAGATACAGCGGCGCGACCGTTTCATTGGAGATGATCGCCACTTGCCGACCGGCAATATGCGGTGCGAGCAACTCGGGTTGGTCCAGCAGACCTTCGCCAATATGGATCGGATAGCTGCGCTCGCCTAGATCAACCTTAAGTGTCTGCATGTGTCCCCGCGTTGAAGATGTATTAACGACCGGCAATGTCGCGATCCGACGTCGCCTGATGGCTCTACGCCACACCCCACAGGGTAATAACGCGCCGCCGAGAATAGCGCATTTCGGGCCTGGCTTTAACGGGGTGGCAGCCGTTGCAGGCGCTCAAGAATGTCGAGCACCACCATCCGAGGTGGCCGCTCATCGGTTTCCACCACCAGATCGGCGATTTCCCGATACAGCGGATCGCGCAGCGCCAGCAGATCCCGCAGGGTTTTCGCCGGGTCGGCGGTGCGCAGCAGTGGGCGATTGCGATCGCGCGCGGTGCGCCCTACCTGCTGCTCGACCGACGCATGCAAATAGACCACCCGACCACCGGCATGCAGTGCCCGGCGGTTCTCCTCGCGCATCACGGCACCGCCGCCGGTCGCCAAGACCACGCCGTCGCAGCCGCACAGCTCGGCAATCATCGCCTGCTCACGGTCACGAAAGCCCAGCTCGCCTTCCTTATCGAAGATCCACGGGATATTGGCGCCCGTGCGCAATTCAATTTCCTTATCGGAGTCTTTGAATGGCAGGCGCAGCTCTTTGGCCAGCAAACGGCCGATGGTGCTTTTTCCAGCGCCCATCGGTCCTACAAGAATCAAATTTCGCACAGAATCAATGACTCACAGCAATCGCCTGGTTATTCATAATACGTGGAGTCAGGAATACCAGCAGCTCGGATTTTTTCTCCGCCAGCACATCGCGCCGGAAAAGGCGGCCAAGATACGGCACATCGCCCAAAAATGGCACTTTATCTACCACTTTGCTTTGGGTATTGGAGAAAACTCCGCCAATGACGATGGTCTCGCCGTCCCTGACCAGCACCTTGGCGTTGACCTCGTTTTTCTTGATCGGCGGTACGTCGTTGAGTTTGTTCAGATAATCCGGCTCATCCTTGGTGACTTTCACCGCCATGATCACGCGGTCGTCAGGCGTGATTTGCGGGGTGACTTCCAGGGACAGCGACGCCTCCTTGAACGACACCGAGGTTGCACCGCTGGAGCTGGACTCCTGGTAGGGAATCTCGGTGCCCTTGAGGATGCGTGCAGTTTCCTTGTCGGACGTGACCACCTTGGGCTGCGAGACGATCTCGCCGTTGCCGGTTTTTTCCATGGCGGTCAGTTCCAGGTCCAGCAGCAGGTTGTCGGTGATAAACGCGATACCCAGGCCGGAAGTGCCGGTGAGCGCGCCCAAGTCGACGAAGGGCGCACTGGGCGGATTGTCCACAGGCTCCGTCCCTGGCGCCGGGGGTTGCTGGACACCACCGGCGCCCCAGTTACCGCGATTGACCTGCCCTCCCCAGCGCACGCCCAGGCTTTTGTCGTAGTCGACATTGGCCTCGACAATCCGCGCTTCGATCATCACCTGGCGCACCGGAATGTCCAACTGCGCCACGATGCGTCGCAGCTCTTCCAGGCGCTCGCCGGTCTGGTAGGCAATGATGTTATTGGTGCGGTCATCCACCGCCACCGACCCACGCTCATCGGTGGTGCCTTCAAGGCCCGTCACCGACTGGAACAACTTGGCCAGGTCCGCAGCCTTGGCGTAATTGACCTGCAGCAGCTCGCGACGCAATGGCGCCAGTTCGGCCATCTGCTTGCGCGCCTCCAGCGTCAGCAGTTCGCGCGCGGCCAACTCTTCGGCGGGCGCCACCAACAGCACGCCGGCCTTTACCCGCTTGTCCAGCCCCTTGCTTTGCAACACCAGGTCCAGCGCCTGATCCCAAGGCACGCCCTTGAGCCGCAGGGTGATCGAACCCTGCACATCGTCGCTGGCGACCAGGTTCAGGCCCGCCACATCGGCAATCTGCTGCAATACAGCGCGCAGCTCGATGTTCTGGAAGTTGAGGTTCAGCTTGTCGCCGGTATAGGTGCCTGATGCCGCGCTGCCGGGAGGCGGCAGTTGGATCAGATCCACACGATTGGGCACAGCAGCAGCCATCGGTGCCGTGAACGCTATCCATAGCGCCACACCGAAGGACGAGAAAGTCCTTTTCATTGTTTGATTCCGTTATGAGTTGACGTTTAGCACGAGGGTTCGCGGGCGCTCCAGCCATGCGCCCTGTTCATCGGGAAACAACTCGACCAATTCGACATGGCCTTCATCAATGGCCGTGACCCGACCGTGGTCCGGCCCAAGGTAATCGCCGACCGCCAGCCTGTGGACGGTGGTCGCGGCACGTAGCAGGGCGAAGGTTTGCATGCCTCGGGACAGCGTACCGACCATTTCGAACTGGTCGACGGCGATACCTTCCAGGGCTCCGCGGGCGCGGTCGGGGTCTGGCGCGAGCGCGGGTCGGCCAGGCACGTGATCGACCTGCAAGGCGCGTGGCTGGAACGGATTGCGCAAGGCAAGCGCGTCATAGACAAAGCGCGGCCCCGGCTCGACGGCCTGGCCCGGCTGAGCGCCCGGCGATGGATTGCGATACGTCTTGGCCAGCAACTCCAGGCGCAATGCCGCCCCATCAACTCGCAGCGCGACATCATGCACCGTGACGATGCGCGGCAAGCCGCCCAAGGCGCTCACAAACATCGCCAGGTCGTGATAAGCCCCGGTGACGCGCAGGCGCAACGGCTGCTCGATATAGAGTGGCCGGGGTTGCTCATCCAACAGCACGATATCGTCGACGAGCACCGCATTGGCCGCGCCCAGCCGGGCAATGTCTTCGAGCAAATCAGGCACCTCGGCCGCGCCAGGCAACTGCTGCATCAGCCCGGAAAAGCTCGCCTGCATCGCCTGAAACTGCAGGCTGCGCGCCTCAAGGCTGGCAGCAAGGCCAGCCTTTTCGGCCACTTGGCGCTGCAAAACGGCGCCCTGCGCCTCGATCCCCTCCAGCCGCTCCCGCGATGGGCTCAGGTACATCCCATCGCCCACCCACAGCACCAGGCCGGCGAGCGCGCAGCCAAGCAGGGCCTTGGTGGGCAAGGGCCAGTTCGCAGCGTTATGGGTGAGAGCGAAGAAGTCGAGCCTTGACAGGCTCACGGCTGGGCCTCGACGGACTCTCCCTGGCGCACCATCAATTGAAACTCGTTGCTGCCCTGGCCATCTTCCATCCGCACATGTTGCAGCCGAGTGGCGTGGGCGCCTTCGGACGCTTGCAGGCGGCGCATCAGTTGGGCGATGTCCTGGCTGGAGTCAGCGCTGCCTCGGATGCTGACCGTATCGCCCTTCGCCACAACCTCGTGCAAATGCACCCCGTCAGGCACCGCGCGAGCCAACTGATCCAAGAGCTGGGCACCGGCCGAGCGGGCTTCGTTCAAGTCTTGCACGACCTTCATGCGCTCCGCCAATTGCTGGCTTTGTTCCTGCAGGTCATCGATGGTCTTGATGCGCGAGTCGAGGACGGCAACGTCGTTGTCCAAGTGGCTATTGCGCGTCACTTGTCGATTGATCGCCTGGTCGATCACCTGATCGGCCAGCCACACGGCAGCGAGCGCCACGCAGGCAAACGCCAGCAGCAGCACCAGGAAGAATTTGCGCCGCCGTTCCGCCAGCGCCTGGCGCCAGGGCAAAAGGTTGATTCGTGTCATCAAGCGAAACTCCTCAGGGCCAACCCGCAAGCAATTCCCATCCCGTGGGCATCCACGGCCCATTGTGCGCCATCGACTCGATGGCCCGGCGTGAAGCTGGCGAAATCCTGACTGCAAGCGCGCGCCAATGCAAATGCTTCCACATCCACCACCGTCGGCACCAGCCCAGCCAGGCTCAAAACCGCGACCCGAGCCTCTACCTGGGCCTTATGGCACGCCGCGAGCAATACATCAACCCGCGCCAGGTTCTGGGCCGATGGCCCGCGAACCTGGAAATCCAGGGCCATCTCATCCAGCGGGTACGGGATGTACTGGTCGGCCTCCATCTGGATCATCCAGGTCATTTCTTCCTCACTAAGCCCTGCCTCCAACTCGATCACCCGCGTAATCACCGAGGGGCCCGACACGGCCACGGCCGCTTGCCGGGCCGAGGTGCGCAACCGGGCTAACGCCTGGGACAACGCCTGCCCGACGCCGTCGAGGTCGAGCATGCTGCTATCGACCACGGCTTGGGCCGGTAGCGTCTGCGTGGCGTAGCGTTGTACGGTGTAGCCAGTGGGCGAGCGGCCGAGTTCGATCAGCCGGATGCCCGTGTCCTGAATGTCGACACCCAGGACGGTCTCGACTTTTTGCCTGAAAAATCCCTTTCTCATAAAACTCCCTAAAACTTTCCCTGTCATACCGCCTGATTGGCGCGGGGCACCGTGCATTCGGTCGCCTTGTTTGCGAGGCGCGAATGACGCCCCAAGCTGAAAAATGCTTTAATGCCCAGCGTTTTTTCCCGCTTTTTATCTGCAGCTCGGGGCGATTCATCGTTTGCCATGCATGCCCCGGCGCCTAACCCATTCTTTTCTCTGGAAATCCAAAAGCCTTGATTCGTCTGCTGAAGTTTTTCGGGTACTCCATTGTCGCCATGGTTTGCGGGCTGCTGCTCGTCCTCAGCGGCGCCTACCTCTACCTTAGTCCGGGTTTGCCCTCCGTAGAGGCCCTGAGAAGCATCCAGTTGCAGATTCCTTTGCGGGTCTACAGCAGCGATGAAAAACTGATCGCGGAGTTCGGCGAAATGCGCCGCACCCCGATCCGTTTCGCGGATATTCCGCCCAATTTCATCAACGCCCTGCTGTCGGCCGAGGACGATAATTTCGCCAACCACTACGGCGTCGACCCCAGCAGCCTGGTGCGGGCCGCCACGCAATTGGTAAAAAGCGGACACATTCAATCCGGCGGCAGCACGATCACCATGCAGGTGGCGAAGAACTTCTTCCTCACCAGCGAGCGCAGCTTTTCGCGCAAAGCCACCGAGATCCTGCTGGCACTGCAGATCGAACGTCAGCTGACCAAGGACGAGATCCTTGAGCTGTACGTCAACAAGATCTACCTGGGCAACCGCGCCTACGGCATCGAAGCCGCGTCCCAGGTCTACTATGGCAAGTCGATTCGTGATGCCAGCCTGGCGCAGATGGCCATGATTGCCGGCCTGCCCAAGGCGCCATCGCGCTTCAACCCGCTGGCCAACCCGGCGCGCAGCAAAGAGCGGCGCGACTGGATTCTGGGGCGCATGTACAAGCTGGGTAAAATCGACCAGAGCGCCTATGAAAGCGCGGTGGCCGAGCCGTTGAACGCCAGCTACCACGTACCGACCCCGGAAGTGAACGCCCCGTATATTGCGGAGATGGCGCGGGCCGAGATGGTCGGCCGTTATGGCAGCGAGGCTTACACCGAAGGCTTTCGCGTAACCACGACCGTTCCGAGCAACTTGCAGGAAATCGCCAACAGCGCGGTGCATGAAGGCCTGATCACCTACGACCAGCGCCACGGCTACCGCGGCCCCGAATCACGCCTGCCGGGCAAGACCCTGAGCGCCTGGACCACCGAACTCGGCAAGCAGCGCACGATTAGCGGCCTCGAACCGGCCATCGTCACCCAGGTGAAGAAGGACGGCGTGCAGGTACTGACCCGCACCGGCGAAGCGCATGTGGCGTGGGACAGCATGAAATGGGCGCGCCCATTCCTGAATACCAACAGCATGGGCCCGATGCCCAAGCAGCCGTCGGACGTGGCGCAGGTGGGCGACTTGATACGCGTGCAACGCCAGAAAGACGACAACCTGAAATTCAGCCAGGTGCCGGTCGCCCAAGGCGCGCTGGTTTCCCTCGACCCACAGAACGGTGCGATCCGCGCCCTGGTCGGCGGCTTCGCGTTCGAGCAGAGCAACTACAACCGTGCCACCCAGGCCAAGCGCCAGCCGGGCTCGAGCTTCAAGCCGTTCGTCTACAGTGCCGCCCTGGACAATGGCTACACGGCCGCCAGCCTGGTCAACGATGCCCCGATCGTGTTTGTCGACGAGTACCTGGACAAGGTCTGGCGCCCGAAGAACGACACCAATACCTTCCTCGGCCCGATCCGCATCCGCGAGGCGCTGTACAAGTCGCGCAACCTGGTGTCGATCCGCTTGCTGCAGGCGATGGGCGTGAGCAAGACCATCGACTACATCACGCGCTTTGGCTTCAACAAGTCGGACCTGCCGCCGAACCTGTCCCTGGCCCTGGGGACGGCGACCCTCACGCCGATGGAAATCGCCACCGGCTGGAGCACGTTTGCCAACGGCGGTTACAAGATCACGCCGTACCTGATCGACAAGATTGAAAGCCGCAATGGCGACACCCTCTTCACCGCCAACCCGCCACGGGTGCCAGGGGATGTGGTCAACGGCGTGGTAGCCAGCGATGGCCTGGCCGCACCGAGCAACGGCGGTATCACCATCGAGCCGACCCCAGGCGCCACGCCCGCGGCAAACCCGGCGGCCGCACCTGAACCGCAAGCGCCGGCGGTGGCCGAGCGCGTGGTGGATGGCCGCACCACCTACATCCTCAACAGCATCCTGGAAGACGTGATCAAGAAAGGTACCGGCCGCCGCGCACTGGCCCTGGGCCGCGCGGACATCGCGGGCAAGACCGGTACCACCAACGAATCCAAGGACGCCTG
>ERZ1463034.220-NODE-220-length-15104-cov-37.589408_pt1 | contig 15104 bp, 14 predicted proteins | sample MGYA00564480_ERZ1463034 | MGnify/ENA primary metagenome ERZ1463034 (study PRJEB39244, sample SAMEA3635122) | Helicobacter pylori | study: EMG produced TPA metagenomics assembly of PRJEB11511 data set (Assembly of a 5300-year-old Helicobacter pylori...
TTGAGTTCCAGTTCTTCAACGTCGGCTGGCAAACCGTGATACCAACTGGCGGTGCCGGGCTCGATCTGGAACAGCAGAGAGCGCTCTTCGTGCTTTAGCACCGAGCAACTTAACGGCATGCCGAGGATCACCAACGTCATGCATAGCAGCCTCAACCAGTGGGCTTTGATGCGCGAAAAATATAACGTCGGCATGGCAGCTCTTTGCGTTGTGGGTCGTCAGTCGACAGGTTGGCCTTAGTGCGCAGGCTTAACCTGTTTTGGGTTGGCGTACAGCTCTTTTCAACGTAAATCGAGAAACGTGTTATCAGTAGTGCCATTCGTGCCTTCTATCCGAGTCTTCACCATGGGTAAACACACAATCGGCGATTCATCCACCGCGCCTGGAAAAGACTGGGTGCTGCGCGCCACACAATCGCCAAAGCTGGAGCGGATTGAAGCATTTTTTCACGGCCATGGTTATGAGATGCATCGGCACGATACCTACGCTATAGGCCGGACCTTGTCCGGTGTGCAAAGCTTCAATTATGGCAAAAAGTTGCAGCACAGCTTGCCTGGCCGGACGATGGTGTTGCATCCCGATGAACCCCATGACGGGCACGCCGGTACCGAGGACGGTTTCCACTACCGCATGTTTTATGTTGAACCGGCACACTTGCAGCAGGTGCTGGGAGGCAAACCGTTGCCGTTTATCAAGGGCGGGATCAGCGGCGATCCGGGTCTTTTTGCGGCGACTCAGGTTTTGCTTCAGGACATGGACTGCGCGATTGATCCGCTGGAAATGGACGATGCCTTGTTCGACCTGGCCACGGCGCTGCAGGTCGCGTCGGGCGTGCACGCGGTCAGGCAAATCGTGGATTACCCGGCCGCGCAAAAGGCGCGTGAATTTCTTCTGGCTTCATGGCAGCACACCGTCACCCTCAGTGAATTGGAGGCTGTTAGCGGCCGGGATCGCTGGCGCCTGTCACGAGATTTTCGTGCACTGTTCGGCACCAGTCCCTACCGTTACCTGACCCTGCGCCGTCTCGATCAGGTTCGGCGCATGATGACTCAGGGCTATTCGCTGACTGATGCAGCAGCGCTAGCCGGGTTCTCTGATCAAAGCCATATGACTCGGCATTTTGTCAGAACCTACGGCATTTCGCCGGGGCGCTGGTTGAAGATGCTCGGCGCTCGATAGCGGGCAGCGCACTACGCTCAACGCTGCACGATCATACAAGACGAGGCCAACCTGGCGCTCTTAAGCTTAGGGTTCATTGACCATGGGAAGCGTCGCCATGCACACGGAATCCTCTAGCCAGACCCCGTATAAAGCCATCAATCTTGCTGAAAAACTCAGTCTGTTCAGTGAACACTGGACACCCAAAGTCGTTGCGCAGATGAACGATTACCAATTCAAGGTGGTGAAAATCCAGGGTGATTTTGTCTGGCATTCTCATGTCGATACCGATGAGACGTTCATCGTCCTTGAAGGCCAGTTGCGTATCGATTTCCGCGATGGAGTGGTGCGGCTGTCGGCAGGCGAGCTATATGTCGTACGCAAGGGTGTCGAGCACAAACCCTACGCCGAACATGAAGTGAAACTGATGTTGATCGAGCCAACCGGCGTGCTCAATACCGGGGCCGAGGGTGGCGACAGGACGGCGCAGAATGATGTGTGGATCTAGGGTCAGGTCGCCAGCCCTCGGTTTCACGAGCTACACGTTTACTTTGCTATGCTAACGAGTACTGGATCGGCCCTGTAGAGGGTCGGCTCCATCTGCTTGAGATTCTCTACTTTCGGCAGGTCATTGATGGCGATGTAGGGACTGCTCGGGTGCAGGGTCAGGTAGTTCTGATGGTATTCCTCGGCCGGGTAGAAGCTTTTGTTGGTTTCAATTCGGGTGATGATCGGTGCGTTGAACGCTTTGGATGCATCAAGCTGGATGATGTAGGCCTTGGCGATTTTTTCCTGCAGCGGGTTCTGCGGGAAAATCGCTGACCGGTATTGGGTGCCGCTATCAGGGCCTTGTCTGTTCAATTCGGTTGGGTTGTGGGCCACCGAGAAAAATACCTGCAGCAAGCGTCCATAAGTGATTGTTGTCGGGTCGTAGGTGATCTGTACCGACTCCGCATGCCCGGTATTGCCGGAACTGACCTGTCCATATTCTGCCGTGTTGGCGGCGCCGCCCGCGTAGCCGGACACTGCGTTCTCGACGCCGCGTACGTGCTGGAATACGCCTTGAACCCCCCAAAAACATCCGCCAGCGATTACGGCTACTTCGTGGTGGGCGGTGCCGACAGGTTCATCCAGAGCGGGTGGGGCGATGGCAACGGCTTTTTCGGCTGAACACGCTGATTGCGACAGGCCTAGTAGCGCCGTGATCAAGCTGATGCCAGCCAGTTTCAACGGCAACCACGAAGCCGATTTCTTTTCGCCCACTGTAGAAGTACTCATTTCTTTCATCCTCACGTTCATCATTGAGAAAATCGCACGCTGCGAAGGCAGAACCACGTGATCAACCGAATGTAAATGCGTAGGCCTGCACGCCGGGGTCCATGAACTCAATGGCAAAGGTGTGATCGATAATGGGGCCGGTCTGGCGTATCAGTTGATAAAGGCGCTGTTCGGTCACCGTGCCGTCACCATTGGGCGCACTGTCAGTGCCGTGATCCTCACCGGGTGCTGCGCCGTCGATGCTGACCCGAAAGCGCACAGGTTTGCCGTCGGGCCCAGGCCCGAGAACCAGATGCAGGTCCCGCGCATGAAAACGATAGATGATACGGCCGGGGGCATGTTCGAGCCTGACCTGCTCGGGCTCGGCGGTCCATTTACCCGCCAGGCCCCATTGGTTCAGATTCAGTTGCGCCGGAGCGGCATAGGTCTGCGCCTTGTCGGCTACCTCATCGCCCCCGGATGTGAAGTTCTGCGCCCGCGCGTAACCCAGGTAGGTTTCAGGAGAGCTTACCTCCGCATCATCTGCGGCCATCTGGACGCCTTGAGCATCGGCCGCGGTGACCATGTCACTGGCAACATTTTTATGACCTGCTTCTGCCAGTAATTGTTGGATAACGTGCTCTGACTGCGCGTAATCACCCTCGCCAAAATGGTGGTAACGAATGTTTCCTTGAGCGTCGATAAAGTAATGCGCGGGCCAATACTGATTGTTGAAATCACGCCAGATCGCGTAGTCGTTGTCGAGGGCAACCGGGTAATGTATGCCCAGATCACGCACCGCCTTGCGCACGTTGTCGACGTCTCGTTCAAAGGCAAACTCGGGCGCGTGCACGCCGATCACCACCAAACCCTGATCATGGTATTTCTTTGCCCATGCGTTAACGTAAGGCAGGCTGCGCAGGCAGTTGATGCAGGAATACGTCCAGAAGTCGATGACCACGACTTTGCCCTTCAGCTCTGCGGCGGTGAGCGGGGCAGAGTTCAGCCATGTAACTGCGCCGGAGAGGTCGGGCAACGAGCCTTCTACTGGCAGTTTCAGGGCTGAGTCGGCGACGTCCTTAAGACTCACGTTCATCGTGGCGCCGCTCGGACTGCTGTCACTCGGTGCAACCGGCGACAGGGTATTGAGCAGCTTTTGCTCGAGTCCGGCTGTCGCCACGCTGGATACGTTGCTCAGCAGCCCTGTGTCCAGCCCCGTAGCGATAGCGACGACGCCGATTAGCATGGCGATACCCAGGCCTCGACGCAGCCATTCGCCTGCACCCAATGAGCGTTTCATGGCTGTAAACAGTTTGCCGCCAATCAGCAAGGCAAAGGCGAGGGAGGTCGCAGCCCCGGCAGCATAGGCCAGCAGCAACAGGGTTGTGCCAACGCTGGCGCCATGCAGCGCCGCGCCGGTGAGTACTAGGCCGAGGATGGGACCGGCACAAGGTGCCCATAACAGACCGGTGGCAACCCCGAGCAAAAACGATGACTTGATGCTGGGTGGGCCGCCCGCTGTTTGTGCCGATTGGGAAAGACGGTCTCCTGCCGAGACCAGCGGGCGTGTCAAACGCTCGGTCAAATGGGGCATCAACAGGGTCAAGCTGAAGAATGCCATCAGCGCGACTGCCAGCCAGCGACCATATTGGTTGGCCTGCACCACCCATCCACCGCCGACAGCTGCCAGGGTCGCGACCGCCGCGAACGTCAACGCCATGCCGCACAATAGTGGTAGGCCACTGCGCCGGAACGGCTCGCCTGAGCGGGCGAAGACGAAGGGCAGCACCGGCAGAATGCAGGGGCTGAGAATGGTCAGCACGCCCCCTAGATACGACAAGATGATTAATAGCATTGGGCTGAATCCTGTTTAGTCGCTGTGGGCTGAGTCATGGCTCATGCCGAACCTGGCTTGAATGTCATGGCCACGCCGTTCATGCAGTAGCGCAGCCCGGTCGGTTCGGGGCCATCATCGAACACATGGCCAAGATGGCCGCCGCAACGACGGCAGTGCACTTCGGTGCGGACCATGCCAAGCGCCATGTCGCGTGTTTCTGCGACGGCATGTTCGAGCGGGGCATAAAAGCTTGGCCAGCCGGTGTGACTGTCGAATTTGGTGCGGGAAGAAAACAACTCAAGCTGGCACCCTGCACAGGCAAAACGGCCGGTCCGGTGTTCGTTGTTGAGCGGGCTGCTGCCCGGCCGTTCGGTTGCACTGTGGCGCAGTACCTTGAATTGATTCGCCGTCAGTAGCGCGCGCCACTCGGCCTCGGTGTGCGACACCTCGAAGACTTCACCGGTATTGGCCATTCCGCCCGACGTCGCGGCCAGGGCGCGCCAGTCGAGGAGTCCTGTCGCCGCCAAGGCGACGCCAGCCGTGCCGCAAAAAAGAAACCATCGTCTGGATTGCATAGGGTTCACTTGGAAGGAGTGGGCGTTGTGTCATTGTTTTTCGCGGGCAGTCACCAAGTCCTCACGCAAAGTTAAATTAATTGTGATAAATGGATTCGATGGAATCTTGCACAATGGCTTTCCCGTCGCGTCCCCCGCGCGTCGGCGTCACCCATTCCAGAAGGCTGATAATGGATACGCCCAAACGTGTATTGATTGTCGAAGATGATCTGCAGCTCGCAGGCTTGTTGCGCCTGCATTTGCAGGACGAGGGCTACGCAGTGACGCATTGCGCCGATGGCAATGCCGGGCTGGCGCAGCTTGAGCAGGGCGGCTGGGATGCCCTGATCCTGGATTTGATGCTGCCGGGCGTGGACGGTCTGGAAATCTGCCGGCAAGCCCGTGCCATGGCTCGCTATACGCCAATCATTATCACCAGTGCCCGCTCCAGCGAGATGCATCGGGTGCTTGGGCTCGAACTGGGCGCTGACGATTATCTGGCCAAACCCTTTTCGATGCTGGAACTGGCGGCAAGGGTCAAGGCGCTGTTGCGCAGGGTGGACGCCCTGGAAAAAAACATGAGAACCGTCGCTGGCAAGATTGAGCTCAACGGGCTGTCGCTCGATCCCGTGACGCGTCAGGCCGAGGTCGATGGTAAATACCTCGAACTCACGCCGCGTGAATTCGACCTGTTGTATTTCTTTGTGAAAAATCCTGGAAAGGTATTTTCACGCATGGACTTACTCAATCAGGTGTGGGGCTACAAGCACGATGGCTATGAACATACCGTCAACACCCACATCAATCGTCTGCGCGCAAAAGTCGAGGTTGATCCGGCGGAACCCAGCCGCATCCTGACCGTTTGGGGCCTGGGTTATCGCTTTTCGCCGGACCGCGTGAGGCCTCCTGAATGAACCTGACGCTATTACAACGCCTGTCCGTGGCGTTCGCGATCTTGCTGTTGGCCTGTTGTGGGGCGTCGGCGTGGTTGCAGATCCGGGCCAACGACCTGCATGAAAAGGAAGTGGTGCAAGGCTTGTCGCGTGGCTTGGCTGACAGTATCGCCCGCGACAACAACATGATTGGTCCCGGTACTCTCAAGGTTGAGGACATCCGCAGGCTGTTCAGCAAGCTAATGAACGTCAATCCCAGCGTCGAAGTCTATTTGCTGGACAGCGCGGGCCGTATCACGGGCGACGATGCGCCAGCCGGGCACCTGAAGCGCGACCGCGTCGACCTCAATCCTCTGCACCGCTTGCTAGACGGGCAGCCACTGCCAATCCTCGGCGAGGATCCGCGCAGTGTCGACGGCCAAAAGGTTTTCAGCGTCGCCGCGCTGCACGATGGGAGCCAGGATTTGGGCTACCTCTACGTGGTATTGATGGGCGAGGCGCATGACCTCATTTCTGCTCAGGTGGCTGCCAGTTCGGTGTTGCGCACGACGTTATGGTCGATGGCGCTGGTTGCACTGCTGGGGCTTGTGGCGGGGCTGATGGCATTTCGGATGATTACCCGGCCACTGCGCCGACTGACCGACACTATGCGCCACTTCGATACCCAGGCGGAACCGGTCGCGTTGCCGGTAACCGCAGAAGATGGCGCCAGTCGACGCGATGAAATAGCCGTGCTTGAGGCCAGTTTTAGCCAGATGGCTGCTCGGATTGCCGAGCAATGGCGCACCCTGACGCAGCTGGATCAAGACCGACGCGAACTGGTGGCGAATATTTCCCATGACTTGCGCACGCCGCTGGCGTCGTTGCATGGCTATCTGGAAACCCTCTCGTTCAAGGGCGCAACGCTGAGCGAGGTCGAGCGGCAGCGCTATCTCGCTGCGGCCCTGAGTCAGAGCGATAACGTACGTCAACTGGCGCAGGCGTTGTTCGAGCTGGCCCGGCTGGAGCATGGCGCTGTGCAACTGGTGGTCGAAGATTTTTCGCTCTCCGACTTGATTCAGGACGTCTTTCAGAAATTCGAATTGATGGCCGAAGCCAGACAGTCGCGGCTGGTGGCGGTATTACCGCGCTCGTCGTCCATGGTGTCGGCCGACCTGGGCATGATCGAGCGGGTACTGACTAACCTGATCGACAACGCGATCCGGCATACCCCGTCGGGCGGGACCATTGAGGTGGCGCTCAAGCATGAGGCGGGCAAAGTAATTGTCACGGTCAGCGATACCGGGCCGGGTATTCCTGCGCGACTGCTGGAAAACCTGTTCCGCCGGCCTTTCAGTCAGGCGGGCGACCGGCGCTCGGGAGGGCTCGGCCTGCTGATCGTGCGGCGCATTTTGCAATTGCACGACGCTCAGATTCGTCTGCTGTCGGCGCCCGGAAAAGGCGCGATTTTTTGTTTCGAACTCACGGCGGCGGGGGCTTAGCCGAGCGCCGGTACCGCGTCGTCGGTTGTCACTTCGGGCGCATCCGGCATCAAGGTTGCGATCAGCGCGCGCACCGTGCCTGGCAAGGCGTCCAGTTCGCGGACCAGAATACTGCGTTCGCGAATCGCCCAGGGTTCGTCGAGTTCGACAATCGCCAGTTGCATGGTGCGGCTGTGCCGGGCAGCGGCGGACTCGGGAATAATGCCAATGCCCACGCCAGCTTCGACCATGCGGCAGATGGCCTCGAAGCTGGACACCTGAATCCGCAGCGACAGGTTTTGCCCCAGTCGCTCGACATGATCACGCAGGAAACTCAGGAGCGTGCTGCCTTCGTGCAGGCCTATATGCTGGAAGGCCAGGGTCTGTTTAAGGGTGACCGGTTTCGGGCTGGCCAGCGCATGCCCTACGGGGACGGCCAGCACCAGACGGTCGGTGCTGAAGTGCATCACCTGTAAGCCAGCGGCTTCCACCGGACCGGCAATGATGCCCATGTCGGTGGTGCCATCAAGCACGCCGCGCACGATGTCCCGTGACAGGCGCTCCTGCAGGTCGACGGTTACCCCCGGTCTTTTCGCCAGAAAACCTGCCAGCACTTCCGGCAGAAACTCGGTCACTGCTGTGGTGTTGGCGAAGATGCGGATGTGCCCGGCGGAATCGGTGCCGTAGCGGGTGAACTCGGATTTCAGGTAATCCACCTGACGCATCACCAGTCGCGCATGCTTGAGCAGGCGGTGACCGGCGGGTGTCAGCTCTACACCACGGCTGTCACGGTACAGCAGGCGAGTATCGAATTGGCTTTCCAGCGCCTTGATCCGGGCGCTGGCCGCCGCCGGTGACAGAAACGCCCGCCGCGCACCCTGGGTCAGGCTCGGCGATTCGCCAATGTGGATGAACAGGCGCAGGTCAGCCAGATCGAAGTGCATCATCGTCTCCCATTTTTATTAGCGTTCAGCATTTATGAACGCTGGCTTACGAAAATGCAAATTCTCAGAATGCCCAGCGCCTTGCATTATCCCGGCATAACAACAACTGCCCAGGGGTAACCCGCATGAGCGTTTCAGCTAGCAGCACCGATTTCACTGCGTGGATCGGTCGCACCGAAGAAGCCCAGGATCACCTGAGTCGCAATTTGATCAAACGTATTGCTGCCACCTTCGGTGAAGATATTCCCACCGATGGCGATGCTCTACCGCCACTGTGGGCGTGGTGCTTCTTTCAGGAACCATTGGCAGAGTCCCTGCTGGGCACTGACGGTCATCCAGCACGCGGCGGCTTTCTGCCACCGGCCGATAACCGCAATCGCATGTGGGCGGGCGGTCGTATCGAGTTCTTCGAACCGCTGCGGGTTGGCGCCGACGCCCATAGGCTGTCGACCATCACCCACATCGAAGAAAAGCACGGCCGTACTGGCGCGTTGTTGTTCGTCACCGTGCGCCACGATTATTCCCAGGACGGGCGATTGGCGATTCGCGAAGAACAGGACATCGTTTACCGCGAGCCCAACCCGCCGAAGCAAAGCAGCGGCGAAGCCGTCCCCGGGGGCGACTGGAGTGAGACTGTCGTGCCGACCTCGACGTTGCTGTTCCGCTATTCCGCCGTGACCTTCAACGGCCACCGTATTCATTACGACTACCCCTACGTCACCGGCACCGAAGGCTATTCCGGCCTGGTGGTGCACGGTCCGATGATCGCCACCTTGAGCTTGCGTGCGTTCTGCCGGGCCAACCCCGAGGCGCGTCTGCGCCGTTTCGCCTATCGCGGCGTGCGCCCGTTGATTGCCCCGCAACCGTTCAGCGTGGGCGGCCGCTTGCTTGAACCTGGCAAGGCGCAGTTATGGGCCGGCAATGACGCCGGTATCGCCCAAAGCGCTGAAGTCGATTTCGACTAAATCCAGTGGACAGTCCCGTTAGATAAGCCCGTGTCCGTGCGGACCCATGAGAGCCAATCGATGAACCCCAACGATAACGAAGAACTGAATGCCATCCGCGAAGGCGTGCGCGCCCTGTGTGCCGAATTCGATGCGGCTTACTGGCGCAAGGTCGATGAAGAGAAGGGCTTCCCTGAAGCGTTCGTCAAGGCGCTGACCGATGCCGGCTGGCTGGCGGCGCTGATCCCGACCGAATACGGCGGCTCGGGTCTGGGCCTGGCCGAAGCGTCAGTGATCCTTGAAGAAGTGAACCGCTGCGGCGGTAACTCTGGCACCGTTCACGGCCAGATGTACAACATGTTCACCCTGTTGCGTCACGGCAGTGAGGCACAGAAGAGCTATTACCTGCCGAAGCTGGCCAGCGGTGAATTACGCCTGCAATCCATGGCCGTCACCGAGCCCACCACGGGTACCGACACCACCAAGATCAAGACCACTGCGGTGAAGCAGGGTGACAAGTACGTGATCAACGGTCAGAAAGTCTGGATCTCGCGGGTCCAGCATTCGGACCTGATGATCCTGCTGGCGCGCACCACACCGCTGACTGAAGTGAAGAAGAAATCCGAAGGCATGTCGATCTTTCTCGTCGACCTGCGCGAGGCCATTGGCAACGGCCTGACCGTTCAGCCCATCGCCAACATGGTCAACCATGAAACGAACGAACTGTTCTTCGACAACCTGGAACTGCCCCTCGACAGCCTGATCGGCGAGGAAGGTAAAGGCTTTCGCTACATCCTTGATGGCTTGAATGCCGAGCGTACGCTGATTGCCGCCGAATGCATCGGCGACGGCCGCTGGTTCATCGAAAAAGCCAGCGCCTATGCCCGTGATCGGGTGGTGTTCGGGCGACCCATCGGCCAGAACCAGGGGGTGCAGTTCCCGATTGCCGAAGCGCACATCGAGATCGAAGCTGCCGACCTGATGCGCTGGCGTGCCTGCGAGGAATACGACAGCGGCAAGAATGCCGGAGCCAGCGCCAACATGGCCAAATATCTGGCGGCCAAAGCATCCTGGGAAGCGGCTAACGCCTGCCTGCAAACCCATGGGGGTTTTGGCTTTGCCTGCGAATACGACGTCGAGCGCAAGTTCCGTGAAACCCGTCTATATCAGGTCGCGCCGATCTCGACCAACCTGATTTTGTCCTACGTCGCCGAGCATTTGCTCGAACTGCCACGCAGTTTCTGAGGAGCCGATCATGAGCCATACCCAAGCATTGGCCGGCTTCCTGGCCGACCTGAACTACGAGCAGGTGCCAGACGCCGTGCTCGACCGCACCGAAGACTTGTTTCTCGACTGGCTGGGCTCGGCGCTGGCCAGCCAGGGTTCGCACCCAATTCCGCTGTTCGAGCGTTATGCGCAGCACATGGGGCCAGCCGATGGCCCGGCGAAAATACTGGTGAGCGGCCGTGGTACCTCGGCGTATTTCGCCGCGCTGGTCAACGCAGCGTCCTCGCACCTGGTCGAGCAGGACGACCTGCACAACAGCTCGGTGCTGCATCCGGCCACGGTGGTGTTCCCCGCCGTGCTGGCGGCGGCTCAGGACCTGGGCAAGTCCGGTCGCGAATTGTTGCTGGCCTCAGTGGCCGGTTATGAGGCCGGGATTCGCATCGGCGAGTTCATGGGTCGTTCTCACTACAAGATTTTCCATACCACGGCCACGGTCGGTACCCTCGCGGCAGCCGTTGCGGTCGGCAAGTTGCTGGGCTTCGATAAAGAGCAATTCATCAACCTGTTTGGCAACGCGGGCACTCAGGCTGCCGGGTTGTGGGAGTTTTTGCGAGACGCCGCCGACTCGAAACAGCTGCACACCGCCAAAGCCGCTGCCGATGGTTTACTCGCAGCGTACATGACCCTCGATGGCCTGACCGGTGCACGCAATATCCTCGAAGGCGATCAAGGCATGGCCGCAGGCATGTCCAGCGATGCTGATCCGAGCAAGCTGTCCGACCGGTTGGGCAGCCGTTGGGCGCTGGCCGAGACCTCGTTCAAGTTCCACGCCTCGTGCCGCCATACTCATCCGGCTGCCGATGCGTTGCTCCTTTTGATGCAGAGCGAGGGGCTGACTCATGATCAGATCGAGCATGTCACCACCCGTGTGCATCAGGCCGCTATCGATGTGCTTGGGCGGGTTGTGGTTCCGCAGACGGTGCATCAGGCCAAGTTTTCGATGGGCGCAGTACTCGGTTTAATTGCAGTGCACGGCAAGGCCCAATTGACCGAGTTCCAAGCGTTTGCCCTGACTGATCCTGCCGTGGCAGCGTTCCGCGAGAAAGTCAGCATGGCGCTGGACAGTGAAGTCGACGGTGCCTATCCGGCGCGCTGGTTGGGCCGTGTGGTGGTCACCACGACGGACGGCCGCACCCTATCCGCAGCTATCGACGAGCCCAAGGGCGATCCGGGCAACACCCTGTCGCGTCCTGAACTGGAAGAAAAATTTCAGCGTCTGTTGGCGTTCTCTGGCGCACGCACGCCGGAGCAGGGCCGAGCGCTGATTGAAAAGGTCTGGCAGCTGCGCAATGCGGCGGAGGTAACCCTATGACGACTCAACCAGCCAATCCTCGTCCGCTGGACGGGATTACCGTGGTCAGCCTCGAACACGCGATTGCAGCGCCTTTCTGCACCCGGCAACTGGCTGATCTGGGGGCGCGAGTGGTGAAAGTCGAACGTCCCGGCAGCGGCGATTTTGCTCGGGGCTACGACGAGCGCGTGCGTGGCCTGGCATCGCACTTTGTCTGGACCAACCGCTCCAAGGAAAGCCTGACCCTGGACCTCAAACAGGACGAGGCGGAGGACATTCTTCAGGCCCTGCTTGGCAAGGCCGATGTTTTGGTGCAGAACCTGGCACCGGGTGCTGCGGCGCGCATGGGGTTGTCGTTCGAAGCGCTGCACGAGCGCTTCCCTAGGCTGATCGTCTGCGACATTTCCGGCTACGGTGAAGGCGGGCCTTATGAAAAGAAAAAGGCCTACGACCTGCTGATTCAGAGCGAGGGTGGCTTCCTGTCGGTGACCGGCGGGCCGGGCGAAGACCAGATGGCCAAAGCCGGTTGTTCCATCGCCGACATCTCGGCGGGCATGTATGCCTACAGCGGGATTCTGTCGGCGCTGTTGCTGCGCGACAAAACCGGTGTGGGTAGTCGCATTGACGTGAGCATGCTGGAAAGTCTGGTGGAGTGGATGGGCTACCCGATGTACTACGCCTTCGAAGGCGCCCAGCCGCCACCGCGTGCTGGAGCTTCGCACTCGACAATTTACCCGTATGGTCCGTTCCCGACCAAGGGCGGCGACACGGTGATGCTGGGTTTGCAGAACGAACGCGAGTGGGCGCTGTTCTGCGAGAAGGTGTTGCTCGACACTGCGCTGACCACCGATGAGCGTTTTTCGGCGAACTTCAAACGATCGGAAAATCGTGAGGCGCTACGCCAGATCATTGTCGATGGTTTCGCCCAACTGACGGTGGAAGAGGTCGTGACCCGGCTGGAAGTGGCGCAGATCGCCAACGCCCGGGTCAACGATATGCAGGGTGTGTGGGAACACCCGCAACTCAAGGCCCGCGACAGCTGGCGCGAAGTGGACAGCCCGGCCGGCAAGCTGCCGGCATTGCTGCCGCCAGGGCGCAACGCTGCCTTTACCCCGCGCATGGACCCGGTGCCGGGGCTGGGCGAACACACCGGTAGTATTTTGGGTGAGCTGGGCTTTTCGGCTGAAGATCAGGCGCGGCTGCAAGCGGCAGGGGTGGTCTGAGACCTCCACACCGTGCTCCCACAGATTAATTGGGCCTCCCCAAGAAAGAGGAAATAGCCATGTCCGGTTCCATTGTCCGCTCTGCACTGTTTGTGCCCGGTAGCCGACCCGAGCGATTCGCCAAGGCGCTGGCTGCGGGTGCCGATGCGGTGATTGTCGATTTCGAAGATGCAGTGGAAGAATCGCTCAAGCGCCAGGCTCGGGATAACCTGGCGGCTTTTCTGCAAAGCACTCCGCAGGCCTCGGTCTGGGTTCGGGTCAATGCCCCGGAGCACGCCGAACACCTCGCTGATCTGGCGTTCTGCCAACGCCATTCAGGGGTTATCGGGGTGTTGCTGCCCAAGGTCGAGAGTTCTGCCCAGGTAGCTGCAGTGGCGGCCACCGGCAAGCTGATCTGGCCGATCATCGAGAGCGCTCGTGGCCTGTTGGCGCTGGCCGAGATTGCTTGTGCCAAAGGCGTTCAGCGCTTGTCGTTTGGCAGCCTGGACCTGGCGCTGGACCTGAATTTGAGCAACGGCACTCGGGCTGCACAATGTGTACTCGATCAGGCGCGCGTCTTGTTGTTGCTGCATTCGCGTGGCGCGGGGTTGTTGCCTCCCCTTGATGGCGTGCACCCGGCCATCGACGACCCAGAGGGGCTGCACCAGTCCGTTCGTCATGCTTATGAGATGGGTTTTGCGGGCGCCTTGTGCATTCACCCGAAACAGATTTCGGTGATTCACCAGGCTTTGGCCCCGTGTGCTGAAGACCTGGCTTGGGCGCAACGCGTGCTGGACGCGGGTGCTGATGGCGCAGGCGTATTTCAAGTCGACGGGCAAATGGTCGACGCGCCGGTCTTGCTGCGCGCTCAACGATTATTGGCCCTGACGCTTATCTAGAGGGTAAGAGCTGTCTACGACTTTAGTCGTAACCTCGTTGTACGATAACTGCTTTGGGTCAATAGTCTTCGAGGGTTTATCCCCACGCCACAGGGGCTTCAGAGTCGACCATGGGTACAAAGTGCCAGCGTTCAGCTAAACCAAACGCTGGATTATAAAAATGCAAATTCTCTAAACGCGCGGCCTTGTGCATCTTTGTACCAGCGCTTTAAAAGCTCCCTCAAAAATAATCACAACAATAAAAAGGTGAAATCGATGTTGAAGGTGACCCGCGCGCTCCTATGCGCCGCCGCAGTGTCCATCGCCAGCCTGACGCAGGCAGCCGACCCCATAATTATCAAGTTCGCTCACGTCGTGGCTGAAAATACGCCCAAAGGGCAGGGCGCTTTGCTGTTCAAGAAACTCGCCGAGGAACGTCTGGCGGGCAAGGTGAAAGTCGAGGTCTATGCGAACTCGTCCCTGTTCGGCGACGGCAAGGAAATGGAAGCATTGCTCTTGGGTGATGTGCAGTTATTGGCTCCGTCCCTGGCCAAGTTTGAGCAGTACACCAAACAGGTGCAAATCTTCGACCTGCCATTCCTGTTCAATGACCTGGCAGCGGTCGACCGTTTTCAGCAAGGTCCGCAGGGCAAAGCGTTGTTGACCTCCATGGACGACAAAGGCATTCACGGGCTGGCCTATTGGCACAACGGCCTGAAACAACTCTCCTCCAACCAGCCTTTGCGCGTGCCTAAAGATGCACGCGGCCTGAAGTTCCGGGTCCAGGCGTCCAGCGTGCTCGAAGAGCAATTCAAGGCCGTACACGCCAACCCGCGTAAGTTGAGCTTCGCCGAAGTCTATCAAGCGTTGCAGACCGGTACGGTCAATGGCACCGAGAACACGTGGTCGAATTATGAAAGCCAAAAGGTCAATGAAGTGCAGAAGTACTTCACTGAATCCAACCATGGCTTGATCGACTACATGGTCATCACCAACTCCAGGTTCTGGAACGGCCTGCCAGTAGATATCCGCACCGAGTTGCAAAAAATCCTCGACGAGGTCTCGATTGAAGTGAACAGGCAAGCTGAAGCGCTGAACCAGAGCGCCAAGCAAAAAATCATCGACGCCAAAACCAGCGAAGTCATCGAACTGACCTCTGAGCAACGCGCGGAATGGCGAAAAGCGATGCGTCCAGTATGGGAAAAGTTCTCGGCTGAAATTGGTCCCGATCTGATCAAAGCTGCTGACGACTCCAACAAAGCACCTTGATGTTTACCGACAACTGATCGGTACAGACAGCAATGTCTGCGCGGCCGTTCTGATCTGAGCGGCTGCTCTCTCTACGTTCGGAGAACTTCTATGCAATCGCTGACGCGACTTTGGGAGCATCTGGAGGAAG
>ERZ1463034.222-NODE-222-length-14936-cov-14.247967_pt1 | contig 14936 bp, 13 predicted proteins | sample MGYA00564480_ERZ1463034 | MGnify/ENA primary metagenome ERZ1463034 (study PRJEB39244, sample SAMEA3635122) | Helicobacter pylori | study: EMG produced TPA metagenomics assembly of PRJEB11511 data set (Assembly of a 5300-year-old Helicobacter pylori...
ATGGGCTTCGCTTGGTCGTCAAACCTACCGGGCGTAAATCCTGGCTACTTCGCTTTCAATTGGCAGGCCGTCGTAGGGAGATGGGCTTGGGCTCATTTCCTGAAGTGAGTCTCAAGAAAGCAAGGCTTGAAGCCAGCGCCAAACGCAGCCAGTTGAGCGACGGTGTAGATCCTCTAGCCGCTCGCGACATCGAACGCGCAGCTCTACGCGAAGCTCAGAGAGCCAGCGAGGCAAAACAGCTGAAGTTCGAGACACTTGCGAAAGACTACTGCAAGGCTCACGGGGGTACGTGGTCAGAGAAGTGGCGCAAAGGCTGGCTGCGAAAGCTGGAGCTGTATGCGTTTGACCACATTGGCAAGCTGTCGGCTGAAGAGATCGGTACACCTCAGGTGCTCAAGGTACTGCAACCGATCTGGGCCACCAAGACCAGAACCGCCGACGAGGTACGTGGGCAAATTGAGCAGGTTTTGGACGCCGCCAAGGCACGCAACCTGCGGGAAGGTGAAAACCCAGCTCGCTGGCGCGGACACCTGGACAATCTGTTGAGTCGTGCCGAAAAGAAGAAGGCTCGGAAGCGCGAACACTTTGAAGCTTTGCGTTGGCAGGACGTGCCAGCCCTGATGACCAAACTCAGTACAAACATCACCCCAGCGTCGTTAGCTGCTCAGCTGCTTATTATGACCAGCGCACGTGCCCACATGGTGAGGTTTGCTCGTTGGGATGAGTTTGATTTGGAAGCCGGCACTTGGTCTCTGCCGGATGAACGCATGAAGATGCGCGTGGCCTTCGTCATCCCGCTCGCGAAGGAAGTCATAGAGTTGGTGAAGAACATTCCGCGAGATGAAGTAAGCCCTTATCTATTTCCAGGTCAAGGCAAGACAGGGGTCATGCATGCAAATGCAGTACGAACACTCCTACATGACATGGAATACCAGCATATCACGCGACACGGCTTTCGCTCTTCATTTCGTGATTGGGCTGGAGAGTGCACGCACTACCCACGCGAGGTATGCGAAATGGCGTTGGCACATGACGAGCGTGATCAGACTGAGGGGGCGTACTCTCGTTCCGACTTCCTCGACAAGCGACGCGCGCTCATGACCGATTGGACCGACTTCATTTGCAAGTCGATGATTGAAAACACCACAGTTCCGCCCCTGCATAAAGAAGCAGCGGCTACAAATTAACCACGTCAACGACTAACCTAGGAAAATTAAACCTTGCTCACTAAACGTAAAAAAATAACATTTCACCCACAAACATCTGAAAACCCTACAATCATCAACCCAGTCGCCGTAGAAATTCATTTAGACGTCTACAGTTGGGTAATGCAACCCAAATCTGAACTAGAGCTTATTATTGAAAAAATCACTCCTGAAAAAAGATCCACTTTCAACAGACTGGAGGCCTACCCCGAATACAAGTATCTAATCCCTCTTGGCATGGAGAACGCCTCGAACGAAGTTTTAGATATGGTATTCAATCGATACATGACACTTCGGAGATCTCTTACAACCGAAAAGAAAACCCAGCTTGATGAGATATTCATAGCATCTTTACAGCCAGATCCCTATCCACACCCACACGCAAAAACAAAACTAAAAAGCAGACTACATTTAATTCTTGGAAAGGATAAGATTGCCGCATTCCACCACATCCAGAACTCCTGCTCAAGCATTTATTACGCGATAGGCCACTATCAGGAGTTTGGAATAAACGCTGGCGTAAAGCTTTTGTACGCTGCTTTATATGAGCTTTATCTAGGTGACCAGCGATTCTTTAACGATAAAACAAAAACACGGTCACAGGTCGCCAAAGAAGGCGGTGTAGCACGCCAGGACCGGCATTTAGAGGTCAAACGGAAAGCTTGCGAGCTACTTAACACCCTCACACCACAAGAAGGCTGGCCTAGAGACCTGGATGCGTTTAAAGCAATACTAGCTGAAGTCCAAAATTACATGAAGGAAAACAACATAAGAAATCCTGTACAACACAACATAAATAGAACCCTCAGAAACTGGATCAAAAAAGACCCTCTAGTTTCAGCATCCGTTAGGATTTCCCAAACTACGACCTATAGCAAGCCCGGCTGATGATAATATTTTCTCGGCCTTCCAAGTGATCGCTCGTCTACCCTAGGCGAGTTCCCTTTACCAAAGGTTCTCTTTCCCCCAGGCATACAGGCACTTACGTACAGATCTACCTTGGTAAGGTAGGCGGCTGCTTTTTCTTTAAGATTATTAAGCTTTTCCGCGTCATGATAGTTAATCATACCCACCCCACAAAACTTATATCTGCTCTTATCACCATTGCAGTTGTAATACACCCCTTGCCCTTCGGTAATCACATTATTCCAGTGTTCACCTATCAACTTTGCAATGACGATATCTTGTCGAACCCTTGTACCATCCAAAAAGAACATCATGTGATAATGGTGCCCCTTCTCCTTCCCATACTCAAGCTTCCACACATACCCCATCAACCCCAGATCAGGGCACTTGTTCTTTAGATAGCCTAGCAGCTCTGTACGGTGCCGAATAACCTTCTCTGAAACTAGCTTAAGCAGATCAAGCCTATCATCCCTGTCAGGGCAGCCCTCGATTTCAAGCTTCCCCTCCCCATAAGCGAAATCAATCCTCAAAACCAGTAATCGAGAATACCGTGCAAATAAATCATCTATATAACCCAGCAATCCAGCGTAATTCTTATTCGTCGCACGTATATGTGACGATAATTTTCGCTTAAATGTCGAACTAGAGAGTCGCACTCTCAACGCAGCAACAAACTTATTTAGCCCCCGAAAACACTCTGGCAATTCTATCCTGTCAACCCTATCAGGATTTGAAGGCCTCATGCTTGCATAGCACTCATAAAAGGCACTAACGTAAGGGTTTACCTTGAATAAGACCATAGACCTTTCAAGCTCGGGGTAGTCAATTGCGACCGCTGCGACAATCAACCTCTGCGCGTCGCTTAATACCAATTGATCTTTACGCTTGAGCGATTGCTCTTTGAAAATATCCCCCGAGGTTTTTTCCAATACGCTCACTGCCCTCATGATCCGGCTGACAGAATTGAACAACATGCCATCTGCATCAAAGCATGAAAATTCGTGACCAGTTATCGAATCACAAAACGTTTCAAGCCTCTTCTCCTTATATACATCGCCCCATGCCAGCTTATCAAAATCCATAACATACCCAACCATAAATAATTTAAAAGCGTCGAGACAACTCTCTTGCCAACACGTTGACTAAAGTCCACTCCCTTCAAACGAATACAGCCTGTAGGCAACACCACCATTCAGTGCGCACTGATCGAGCCATACTCAATTATGATGCAGTCCCTGTAGGTTGATACATCCATATTTCATCAGCTTATATATTACGTATTCTACCAATAACATATAAACCAATATTCACTCGCCCCCTTCACGCCACGATCTCAGCGAATAAAACTCATCATTTCACCAGAGCAGGGGCTCAACACCCTCAACCTTCTCTTAAAAGTTAGATCACGGATTAATTATAACTAGACGAAAAATGAGTCGAGATACATCCGGGGATTAATGTTACTTGAACTGGGTAGTTACCAATGACTCAATCCATTTGTTAATGCTCGATTCCAACCAACCTACCGCTGAGCTACCAATCTTTATTGGCTTAGGAAACGAATCGTCGTAGCGCGGTGATGCTGGATTCATACGGTCATAAATTGTTGATCGGGACAGCCCTACACGATCAAGCACCTGCTTAAGCCGTAATACCTTGTGGTGGGTGGGGTTGCTTTCTGCCATTTGGTTAGCTCCAGGCTGCATTGGTACGCGTTGGAGCCACTTTAGAGGCTTTCCTTTGCTCTGAAAATTACCTGTGCTTCGGTAGATGTTTTACGGAAATCATCTGCGCGCTCAGCAGTAATCCGCGTATCGACAGTTGGTTGGTTACAGCTGATTACCTCGCGCACGTGCGCGCAGGCGTGTGCGAACGCCATCCTCGCCAAAAAGTTAGTTTTCAAGCCAGCGACTTAGTTCCTAGGCCTATTCGCAGAGGAAAACGCCTACACCACCGCTTGTCCAACCCGATCTATGGCAGTTCCATCCCGTCCAACCAGGCTCTTTGCTGAAAATCTCATGCATATATCAGGCCAATTATATCGCGCTTACTGATATTCAGACATATGGTCATCTACCAGTTAAAAAGATTTCAATCACACATTACGACCTGGACTTATCGTCAAGGCCCGACAGATGCACTCTCCAAACAGGTAGGCCGCACTTGCGGCCTACCTGCCGAGTTTATGCCGCACGATGACGTCGTCCGATTTATCTCTACAGGAAAGCCGCATGACCATTCAATGTCCACGCTGCCAATCAGCGTCTGTAATCACCAAAGATACCGCCAGGAAGATTGGTGCCCTCATAGGCACCGTTGGCGGTGCTGCCCAAGGTGTCACCGGAGCCATGGCAGGAGCAGAGGTGGGTGCTGTAATAGGGCTCATCGCCGGCCCTCCAGGCGTCTTAGCGGGAGGGATGGCGGGTGCCATTCTCGGTGGCTTAGCCGGAGCCGCAACCGGATGTATCGCAGGTGCAAAACTCGGTGAGGTCATCGATGAGCGAGTTTTGGACAATTACCGTTGTCTCGACTGTGGATTGTCGTTCAGCGGACGTCATCACGCTTGATCTCTCCGCTACAGCGAACCTAACTCGTTTGAAGCAACTGCACTTCCACGCCTGATCCATCACTAACCCCTCCCTGTGAAATCCCGCACGCCGGCTGATCCCTGCTGAACACTCAGCGGCTTCGCCGTGCGCAAATGAAAAGGAAGCTCTTCATGGCACATCTAATCGAACAAATGGCTTACGTTGGCGCTACTCCCTGGCATGGCCTGGGAAGTCAGCTCTCACCCAAACAACCACTAGAAGTCTGGCAGCAAGAAGCTGGCATGAACTGGCAGATCCAAGAATCGCCGGTACATTTCATGGCTGACGCCGCCGGCCATCTAGGCACCATCCATACATTTCCCGAGCAAAAGGTGCTGTATCGCTCAGATACAAAGGCCGCGTTATCCGTAGTCTCGCAACGCTATCAGGTGGTACAGCCCCGTGATGTCCTGGAGTTCTATCGGGACCTGACCGAACGCTCGGGTTATGAGCTGGAAACTGCTGGCGTGCTGAAAGGCGGGCGCAAGCTCTGGGCACTGGCGCGGACTGGGCAATCCGCCGTGCTCAAGGGCAATGACGTGGTCAATGGCTATCTGCTGTTGGCGACTTCCTGCGACGGCACGCTGGCCACTACCGCGACGCCGACCACCATCCGCGTCGTCTGCAATAACACCCTGACGATTGCAGTCAATGGCGCCAGTCAGGCGATCAAGGTGCCGCACAGCACGCGCTTCGATCCACGTGCAGTTAAACAGCAATTGGGCATTACCGTTTCTCAATGGGACGACTTCATGTATCGCATGCGCACACTCGCCGCCCGCCCCGTCAAAACCCATGAAGCCAAGGACTACCTGCGTAGCGTGCTGTGTGAAGCCTTGGCAGCTAACCCAGAGCGGCCCGGCATTTCGAATGAAAGGGCCTTAACCAAGGTGCTGAGTATGTATGAAGGGCATGGCCGAGGGGCCGAACTGGAAGCAGCCAAAGGCACCGCCTGGGGCTTGCTCAACGCGGTCACCGAGTATGTCGATCACGAACGCCGCGCTCGCAGCAACGAGTACCGGATGGACACCGCATGGTTCGGCCAAGGTGCCGCCATCAAACAACGAGCGCTTAACACCGCCCTGCAACTGGTGGCCTGAGGAGTTCACAGCATAAAGGGAGGCTCATGCCTCCCTCATGCAACACATTATCTCAGTGGTTAACCCTTTTACGGAGCTACACCATGCCCCTACGCTGCCTGATCTGCGAGTCAAAGGCTGTGCTGTCCAAGGAGGCCGCCAACACAGCCGTCCTGCTCATCGGAACCATTGATACCTTTCTGCTCGGCGTTCGCCAGGTATACATCCAAGATTCAGGAATCGACTCGGAAATCAAACACGAAAGCCTGCTCATGCAATTGCTCGACCTGATCGGTGAGAGCGTTTCCAGTGCGACATCTGGCTACACCGCCATGGCAGCCTTTACCAGGGATGTGCAGAGATATCAGTTCGGCCACTATGACTATCTCTGCTTACGCTGCGGTGCCAAGTTCGATCAGAACGCTAGTGCCTGAAAGCACAGAGCTAAACTAGTCGCCTCGACGATCAAGCTTTCCCTAGCCGTTTCGTCAGGTGTTCAACCAGGTCCACGATCAGCTGCCGATCCTCCTGACTCAGTGGTTTCAATAACTGACTAATACGGATCGCCTGATCGTCCGGGCGTGAGCTCGCCTCGGTCAACAGTTCTGCCGCCTCACAATTAAAGATTGCCGCAAACTCCATCAGACGCGAAATGTTGGGAATCACCACGCCTCGCTCGATACGCGAAACCGCTTCATTGCCCACGCCCAGCCGCTCGGCGACCTCCTCCTGAGTCAGTCCGCAACGTATGCGCTGCTTAGAAATGGCACGCCCTACCCGGCCTGCTAGCTGCTGCTGATGGATCTCTGTCACGACGCCCTCCCAATCCGACCTAAATGGTTGGGCATCACCTCATTGACATGAAGAACTCTACAGGTTGAGAATCAACCTATTAGGTTGCTTTCCATCCATTTATACCCGAAGTACACAAAGGGATTTTTCATGCAGGAAATGAACGGCTACTACAAGTGCTTCTGCGACGGAAAAGGTGAGCTTATTAGAGGGATAGATACGCAGCAGATCATCGCTCACTTTCTGGCGTGTGTCAGCCGCTCTTGCTCCAGAACCTCGATATGATAAGGGCTTAAAATGTTTTCCTACATTTTGAAACGGCTTGAGGAAGCAGAGTCGCTGCTTATTGAACTTGGGGCTTCGGGATCTGACCTAGACGCTAAAATCGAATCGGTACAACACATCCTTAACCCGGAGACAGCTAATGCACTGACCAAAGTAAGCCATGCAGTTAAGTTATCTCCGGAATTCTTTTCAGAAAGCGAAATCGAGGATTTGGAGGCACTCATGGGAGAAACTGTAAGTGCACTGACTAAGCAGGCATTCGAAAAAAGCTCCGATGAGCTTAGAGAACAGCTTGAAGAAACTCTAGACTTTTGTGAGCCAAGTATGCTTGAACGTATAAAAAACTTTTTTGCCGTCGACCCAGTGGCGCAAAGTCGGAAAATGGAGCCTTCAAAAATAATACTAATAAATTTGCTGAAACGACAATCACTCTCCTGCGACAGATGTAATAGCTTATCCGTACCGATTCTCGATACGGCAGACCGTTACAAATGCATTAAATGCGAAAGGCAATTCATCAGCGCAAAACACCATATTCGACATGCAGTTTTAGACAACTTTAAAGATAACTTTTCGGCGCAGCGATTGATTTTAAAATACTACGCCGAATGTGTTGAGCGAATTACCGATCAAGAGTAGAGAGCAATCGTCTGCACCTAATTAATTGCCCACATCTGCATGCCCTAACGCATGAGTTTCGGCATCACCTGTTCAAATAATTCCGACCTATAATTTAGTGAGTCCGCGATGATACTCAAACAATGGATTTCGGCTTTGATACTACTCGGAAGTTTATTTATCGCCACAGCGGCTTATTCCTGGCAATTGAACGAAGTACAAGATTGCCCGGTCAGCCAACGGAATAAAAATTGGTTGGACTGTACGGTGGCAGACGTTCCTTCTCGTCTGCCTTACAAGATGGATGACGGTAGCACGAAGCTCCTAGACAGTCGCGCAACCGTTATATGCCGCCAAGGAATGTGCGACTTTGAGACACAAAGCGCGAGCGGCCTTTGGAATTCGACAAACGAATATGCGGGACAAATTCAGCAGATGGACTCGACGCCTGTGGTGATACACCGTGGCTATTATCTAGGTAACGCAGCAGACGGAAGAGTGGTTGCATATCTCAAGGGAACAGGGCCAGAAAACGGTGGGGTAGCCGCGCCAGCTAAAGCCTCTGACTCCGTCAGGTCAGCAGACTCGGAAGTCGACCAATGCGTAGACGACTGGGGTAAAGCCTATCGTAAGGAGGCCGGCGAAGAGGCGTTAATCATTAACGATCAACTTGACGAATGGGAAAACTGGTGCAAAGACGGACGCCAACCTGCTGGCAAGTAGCAGCGCCGGTTAAAATATGCCACCCCAGTTCGCACTAGCGAACTGGGATGGCATGAGACTCGCTTTTGTCTAAATTTTCTAATAATAAGTATATATTGAAATACAGATGAAATATTTAGCAAATAATTTCGTGCGCCATACACTTTTTTCCCACCATAGGTATACCGCGCATCCACACTGTCAACAGGCCGGTTATCGAAATAGACTTAGGACTCATGCCGCGCAGGTCCGCCAAGCGCGCAGCGGCCTAGTAAAATAACTTCACACGCCCTACGTCCGCAGAATCGGCTAAACGGCGCGCCTCTCAGAGAGGCGCCACCTACCTCCACTACATACTCGGAAAACCGCTTCACACACACGCGCCATCGCCTTCATCCACCTTGCCCTAGGCTTTTTTTGCTACCATCCTGCATCGTAAATTCAGATGGAGACTGGTGGATGGCCGTTAGCGATAAAACGATAATCATCGAACGGATATTCGATACGCTTTATGACGAGAACACCCAGACGTTTTCGCGCACTTTGGTGAGCAACGTGGACGTCCAAGAGGCGAAGCGCTATTGCGCAGAGCACCACGGAACCAAGCTGAAGCCGGACGGCAACGCTTATAATTTCATGAAGGACATAGTCAGAGGCAAAAGCGCATCGAAAATTTGGCCACAACGCCTGAAGGATCTAAAGATCGGTGGAGCCCAAAGGACTGGTGATGGAGCAATTTTTGAATTCGTTCACGGGGTGGATGGAGCATTGGACAGTCTCGATGAAGACTTTCTTCCATCTGACGCAACGCCTAGTTTCCCTGTTCAAAGCCTCAGCTTACCCCTTGCATCGAAGGCGCTAGGGCGTACAGATGAGTCTTGGTTACTACAGGTAGCGGTGAACCTTAGAATTATAGAAAGTCACTTTGCTAACGCTACAAACAGCCAGATTGATGCATTGGAGCTCACCCATCTTCAAATGGACATCAAGCTGAGAAGAGTTCAGATAGATGCTTTGTTTCGAGCGCTCCACGCGGCACCTGATGGTGCCCAATCAGATGTGCTCATTACAGTTGAAGCTAAACAAGGTAATCAGCGCATTTTAACCGAACAAATTGGCCGTCAAGTGATAGCAGCTTTTGAGTCGACTGATACTGAACTCGTAATCCCAGTCGCAATTGCAGCGATCAAGAATAAAGGGATTTACGTGGTCGAGTTCGCAGCAGTGACCAGGGATACGTTAGGTCAGTTTAGCGTCCCGACATTCCATCGAGACGCTATGTTCGTGCTTCAGCCGAAGGTAAAGGGCATTTAACTAAGCGGGCTGAGTGGCTGACTGCCTAGGTTTCGGTGTCCCCTTGCGATCTCGCTGCTTGATCGGAACATTGATTTCGAAATGGCGAGAGGCTTGGCCCATGTCCATCGAAAGTAGTCTCTCATCCCCCATCAAAATGGCGCCGGTTGGACTGGAGGGTTCCCAGCCAATGGCGTCAATGATGCTTGCCGCTACTGCTCGCGCCAATGGAGGGGGAACAGCGTTCCCGACTTGTCTTGCGCCGTGCCATTTCGTTACGTGCGTGCGGAACCAGTCAGGAAAACCATGTAAACGAAGCATTTCACGCACAGTTATGCAGCGCGGATACTTGTAGTGGATGGGTCTGGGACTGGTGAATGCACCACGCGCAGAGTCGGTGCCCGCACGAAGCGTATTAGATACCCCATTAGCGTGCAGCTTGAAGAATCGAGAGGTTGGTTCTACCTGGCCCATCTCGGTAGATGCAAATCGAGCACGAGATATTTCAGAGTGGTTCGTGCGGAGGCTGCTTGTGAGTAACTCTTTGCTCCATTTTCTTTTGTAGCCGTAGTAGGTCGACTCGGCAACCATGTCGCGAAGAATTTTGGCATAGGCACTCGGACGTCCCCACTTGACGGCTGTTGAATCATTTTCAATTAAGGCGTCGTAGTCTTCTGCGTCAGGAATATCTCCCAGAGCATCTTGGCAAGACGGTCCCTCTGGCAACTGCGCATCGAGTAGCAGAGATGATCTAGGTGACCTAGTTGTCGGCTCTGGGTACTCAGGAAGCTTTAGTCCACGCTTCGCCCCAATCAAAATCAAACGCTCTCGTTCCTGCGGTACGCCATAGTTTGCTGCATTGAGTACTCTCCAAGGCAGAACGTCATAGCCGTTGCTCTCAAACTCTTCGATGAGCTCCGCAAGAAACTGTTTGTGTCGGCCAACCGTAATGCCTTTAACATTCTCAAAAACAAAGTATGAGGATTCCAAGCCTACGACAATACGAACAAAGTCTTTGACCAGAGAGTTACGCGGATCATCAAGGGCGCGCTGCCCCATTAAGCTAAAGCCTTGGCATGGAGCGCCACCAAAGACGATATCTACATTTCGGCGGCCAATGTTAGCTGCGTCACGAATATCCTCAGCAGCTAACGAGGATACCGATTGAGGAATCACCACACAGTTGGGAAAATTGTAAGAGTGCACGGCTGCATGGATTGGGTCGATCTCAACGGCAGCTACCACGTCAAAGCCCGCCTGCTCGAAGCCCAGGGACATTCCACCGGCCCCTGCAAAGAGATCTATTCCAATTGGTCGTGTCATCTGCATTCCTCCCTCGGCGAGAAAAATCATCGCCTTCATACGAGGCGAGGAATTTACTCGATTCCGGGGCAGATGTCGATCGGTTTTTTACCGGGCCCAAGAAACGCCGACAGACGACACCGTAAAAGGTGAAGGTCTTTAAGCTCGCATTGCCACACGGTCAGAACATCCCACCCCAGCGTCCCTAAGGCGCTCTCAGTCTCACTATCCCGTTGGCGATTGCGCTCAATTTTAGGTTTCCAGTAATCGAGTCTACTTTTAGGTAAGCGCACCTTGGGACATTCATGTCCGTGCCAAAAGCAGCCGTGGACGAAGATTACCTTACGTTTTTTTGCAAAAACGATATCGGGTTTTCCAGGCAAGTCTTGTCGGTGCAATCTGTACCTATAGCCCAAGGCGAACAGTGTTCGACGCACGACCATCTCCGGCCCGGTATGAGCCGTTCCAACGGACTGCATGATTTTGCGGCGCTGCTCTACAGAACGAAGGTCAATCATTGGTCCTCCGTAACCCAGCAAGGAGTGTTACCGCGCACCGAGGATCAAAAAAAGGTTACGACAGCCTGCGATGATCACCAAGTCTGGACTGCAGGCAATCCTTCCAACGGTCGAACCCAACCAGCAGTCGCTCACAAACAGTAGCCGAAGTGTCCGAGTGGGTATTTTCACGCCCAAACCTTGGGTCTACTCCTTGTGTCCCAAGAGCAGATCTCCAAAAGCTACACAAGCTAGCAGCTAACGCTCAAATATTGGCCGTGGACACACCTTGGGACTCGCTATTCGTAGTGATAGGCTCGGACTCAACACCCAGTTGTCCTGTAGATTTCAAGACACCCCAATGACACCGACTACCTCACTGCAAGTATCCTGAACGGTTGCGGCAACTGCTGCCCCCGTACTGTCCGGGCTAAGCGCAGCCCCGGTGAGGCCCATTTGATCATCGAGTTCTGACTCTAAAGAAGAGCAACAGTACCTCGCTTAGAAAAGGCACCTTCTCGAGTATGCAAGACCCTTATATCTATCGACATGACAAGACACACAAACTGAAGGCATTTCTGGGGGATTGTCATCGCGCTCCACGCTGGCGTGGCGGACCCGACTCGTACCCTCACAACCTCTTGAGGAGCCGCCTGAATCTTTTGAGTTCGACCCAGGGTATCTACCGCATTTGCTTCTGGACGGATCTGAGCCTTGCATTAAAGGAGGTTCATTCTTACTCGCAACCCTGGGCCAACACACACACTATTGCACGGTGCCGAAAATCGGACGTAATGACTAAGGGTTTTACAGACAGTTGGGACGACGGCCTCCCCCTAGGCCAAGCCCATTTGTTCTGGATCGAGGAAAACCTCTCATCACATAACGAGGACATTTCTACAGCAGCAATACCGTTCGAGGCCTTTGAGGCGTACGTGAATGGAAACTGGATCCCACTGACTGATCACATATTCCCTGTAACTGCGCCAACCGTGCCAACCGCGCCGGGGAGCACTGTACGCTCAGAAGTCAATACACGCAGACGATTCCACTGGCTAAAATCCCTTTTCGGTAGGTAGTGAGCCATTCATTATCGAATACTGACACTATTTACCGTGAGTGTGCACAAGGTACGATCCAAAGCGACCGTAGCGGCGCTACGGTCATTGCGGAGTCAAAAGGAAGGTTGGCCTATAGATCAGCAAAATTACTTCCTATCGGGGTCAACAAGTGCAGGCCCACACGGAGTGTTCATGCAAACTATTCTGCCAGCTTCATCCAGACCAACACCTCTGCACAGGTGGCCGGATCACCGATGTCTGCAAGAAACGCATCGTCCAGCGTTACTGGTTTATGGCCGAACGCCCAAGCCACCGCCGGATGCCCTTGAGGCAATAATTTCTCTATGGAGTGGGCAGTCGCTTCATCCCGCCCTGCCAAGATCCAAATCATAAGCACCAGGAGCACCCGCCGTTTGGCGTCTGGGGCAATTATTCGCGCCATCTCGGCCACTGCTGCGAGATCAGCCCTGACGGAGAATAGGAGGACTAGCCTAGTAGCAACCGCAGGGGGCTGTGTAGTCAGGATTTCGGGCGTGATACGCGCGGTGATTTTCGGAACAACTGCATCAGCCGCCAACAGTAAACCCGTCGCCGCAGCTTTATGCAGTTCCGACCGACCGGGCGCTACGGTCATATCAAATAGTCGCTCCTGCATCGTCTGCTGGCCAACTGTAGTAAGCAATCTGAAGATGTCGATTTGCAGCTGCTTGTCGCTGGTGGCAATCGCGACGGCATAAAGCTCTTCCGCATCGTTTGTCGATAGGGCATCCAGCAGACTTATCGCCTTAACAGCTGCTTGGGCAATAGGGAAAGTATCATCGTCCCCATAATAACGAGAGCTGCTTGACCAATGATCCTTAGCTAGTCGCAAGAGCGTTGGCAGATGGCCGGGATGAGGCTTAGCTGCCAAAAGCGTAACAAGCGCCTTGCGAATCGGGCTACCGTCCGAGCCGGCCTTGGCGAGCAGCCGCTCGGGCAAGGGCTGCTCTGCATTTTCGCCAATCGCCGCCAACGCGCGAGCACCGACCTTAGCAAACCGATGGTCGAGTGCCGCCTCCACCTGGCGATCTATTTTCTGCAGAATCGCTTCCTCAATTGCCTCCACAGCGACTATGTCGTCATCACTATTGCCCAAAATCCAACAGATATCTTCCTGAACTGACAATCCCACATGTCTAGCGACCCGGATTCTGAAGCGTCGCACATCCTCACTACCATGTTTCGCCGCTACAAGCGCCGCATTAGCCGCCGGCGAAAAATGCGGCGGCGTGCCACGTTCATACGTGAGTGCCACCGAAAAAATTTCTGCATAGGTAGGTGGTATCGTCGCGCCTACGTCAGTAGCGGCTCCATGTTGCTCATCATCTCTGCTGCGGCAGCTCTGCAAGCGAGCGAGGTCCAAAGCAAGTTCTACGGGCTGCTCACTGCGACCTTCGGCTAGCCAATCGCTGACGATCTCGGGCAACTCGTCTGACGCCTGCTCTACAAGACAGGCCAGGGCTGCATGCCGAACAGTGCGTTCAAGATGGCCATCGTGTACTCGCTTTCTTAGAACTGCTCGATATCTGTCGTCCCACCAGCGCAGCAAAACAGACCATAGGTATTCCTCGTCCCTTCCTCCATAGCAAGCTAAAAAGACAGCAGCAAACTCGTCGGAGTCAGGGGCCTTGTGTTGAGTCTCATGTGCGACAGCGCGCATCCAATAACGATTCAAATGCTCCGCGTGGCGATGCTGGGCAAGATGCCGCCAACCTTTCACATCGCGCACGCGCTTCACATATGCCTGCAGAAACTCGTCTGCAGTGTATCCAGAGTCGTCATCAGCCAAGTGTTCTGCGTAATCGTGAGGATACACTTCGTTCATAATTGCTAGCTGCGTCTCGGCATTCTTGCGTCGCTCACCATCTGACGGCGTCAGAACTGCGACGGCCGCGTCGACAACTAGCTCAAACCCATCTAAGTCCCGAAGCGCACCCTCCGCAATAACATCGGCGGAAGGAATAACGCCGTAGCTCACAACATGCTGCGCCGCGTCTAAGAAAGCCGGAGTAAGGTCCGAAGCGATCCGCTCAATATCGGCGATGATCGATATTGGATAATCGTCCCGATCCATCGGGAGGACTTGGCGTATGAAGAGATCCAGAAGCGGCTTGGTAGTCTGGTCCGCGCGCAGACGTGCATACCAGGCATCGTCCCTCTTTGGCGGCTCCCAACAATGAAAGTAACCAAATCTCTTGTCAGGCCGGTACAAAAGGTAGCGCGCCAGTTCAGATACGTTGCTGTAGGACGAACCAACAGCGGCAGCGAGCTTGAGATCGCCCTCAAAAGATCTACCACCTTGAGCAAGTTGTGAGGTGAGCCAACTGTCGATTTTGCCGACTGATGCAGGTGATGGTTTTACAATTGAGTCCGGCAGCCGTTCCTTTAATGCTGCAAGGATTCGAGCACTCGCACCAGCGCCCCAAATCTCACCCGGGCCATCCGGATCGACAAGAAGATCGATGAGAGTGCGCAAGGTCCGTCCTACTACAACCGGATGAAGCTTAAGGGTGCACTCAATCCCTGCTTCAACGCGCGGATGGTAGTAGGTCACTACGCCCTCACCCGC
>ERZ1463034.225-NODE-225-length-14620-cov-13.980844_pt1 | contig 14620 bp, 9 predicted proteins | sample MGYA00564480_ERZ1463034 | MGnify/ENA primary metagenome ERZ1463034 (study PRJEB39244, sample SAMEA3635122) | Helicobacter pylori | study: EMG produced TPA metagenomics assembly of PRJEB11511 data set (Assembly of a 5300-year-old Helicobacter pylori...
ACTATCTGGCGGGATGACCTGGCAAGAGAGTGGTGTAACCTGGCAAGAGAGTGGTATGACCTGGCAAGAGAGTGGTCGGCTGTGGGTCGAGCTTTTCTATCAAGGGCTTTCTTTTAGCAGCGGCATGCCGGATGTTTTTCCATTGCCGTTAGTGTTGGCGATGGTGTTGTTTGTTTGTGCGCTTGACACGTTGGTTATGCACTTATTCCAACGATCTACAGCCGCAACTTGCCTGGTGGTATTACCACTGTGGTACAGCCCTTTTTTCCTGCAAAACCTTTCCTATCACTATGATGGCCCGACAACGGCTTTTGGGGTGGCGGCTGCTATTTATGCAATTACGTTTCGTCATCGCTCAATGATTTTGCGACAGGCCGTGGCGGGGCTGTTAATGGCGTTGGGGTTGGGTTTTTATCAAATGGTCATCAACGTATACATCGGATTGTGTTGTGTTGAATTGATTCGGGAAGTGGACAGGAACCTATCGTTACGTCGCAGTTTGCTGTTATTGCTCGATCAATGTTTGAAGTTGACCTTGGGGGTTCTGATTTATGTGCTGACGGCCTATCAGTTCACGGTTGCGGAACGAAAGGCTTTGCGCGTCCTTGACGGCGACTGGTTACGGCTTTTGAGCAATGACCTGCTGACGTGCGTGCAGCACATTGCATTGTTGGTTCACGACGGAAACCGTTGGTTAATAGCTCTGGTGCTCGCGCTCGCGGCGTGCGGCTTTTGCTTGAGCCTTTATCGCATTTTCAAAAGCGATAACACGTTTTTCCAAAGGCTTATGTTGAGCCTGATCTGCCTTATTGCCCTTGCAGTGGCCTTTCTTGCGATTCCGGGCTTGGCACTGGTTTTCAGGTTTTTTGACAGCAATGCCAGGTTGATGATGGGGATGTCGACATTTCTGGTACTGGTGTTTTATTTGTCCCGAAACGTGCTGGTGCTGGGCGGGGAGAAATGGGGACTGCTATTGCTGCTGCCGTTACTGGCAATGCTGGCTTTTTCTTATGCCTATGGGCGTGTATTAACGTTACAGAAGGAACTGGAAAACAGTGTCGTTCACTACCTGTCTTATGAGTTGATAACCAACGAGCGACTATCGGGTATCGAGCACGTTCAGATGGTCAATAACTTCAGCAACGATTGGTATGGTGGCGCTGAGGGCGCAATGAAGATAATGCCTGCTTTGAGGTATGTGCTTAACGTTCATGTCCTGCTCCAGCCAGAGTTACTGAGCCGTTCGGGAGTAATAGTACCGTTCCCACCTACTCAGAGCTTTGATTGGTGGGGCCGACAGCAGCAGGGAGAACGTCTGATCGAGAACCGCTTTTACAGTGTGTATCTTCAGGACAAGACTGCAGTTGTCGTGATGAAAGATATATCTGCCGACGGGAGGGTTCGTTAAGGGGCGCCTGAGCTCCAGGCGCCGTTTGGACTACGCAGCCACCACCTCATGCGGCTCAAAACTATCCGCCCGCGCCATCTGCCACATGCGCGAATAAAACTCGCCGTTCACTTCCCCGGTTAGCAACTCCCCGGGCTTGAGGAACACATGCAGCTGCGAGAACAGCTTGATTTCGGTGGCTGACATACGTCGCACCAAATGCTTGGCCGACAGTTGCGACGGGTGCTCCAGGCCCGCTGCCGCGAGCATTTCGGCCAGGGCCTTGAGGGTGTTGCGGTGGAAGTTGAACACGCGCTGGGCCTTGTCGGGCACGACCAGGGCGCGTTGGCGCAGGGGGTCCTGGGTGGCGACGCCGGTCGGGCATTTGTTGGTGTGGCAGCTTTGCGACTGGATGCAGCCGATGGCGAACATGAAGCCGCGCGCCGAGTTGGCCCAGTCGGCGCCGATGGCCAGGACGCTGGCGATGTCGAAGGCGCTGACGATCTTGCCGCTGGCGCCGAGTTTGATCTTGTCACGCAGGTTCAAGCCCACCAGGGTGTTGTGGACGAACAGCAGGCCGTCGCGCAGCGGCACGCCGATGTGGTCGGTGAACTCCACGGGCGCGGCGCCGGTGCCGCCTTCCTTGCCGTCGACCACGATAAAGTCGGGGAGGATGCCGGTTTCGAGCATGGCCTTGGCGATGCCCATGAATTCCCACGGATGGCCCAGGCAGAACTTGAAGCCAACCGGTTTGCCGCCGGACAGCTCGCGCAATTGGGCGATGAAGTGCATCAGCTCGATCGGGGTGGAAAACGCACTGTGGCGCGATGGCGAGACGCAGTCTTCGCCCATCAGAATGCCGCGTGTATCGGCGATTTCCTGGGTGACCTTGTGCTTGGGCAGGATGCCGCCATGGCCAGGCTTGGCGCCCTGGCTCATTTTGATTTCGATCATGCGCACTTGCGGGTTCTGCGCCTGCTCGGCGAAGCGCTCCGGGTCGAAACGGCCATCGCGGGTGCGGCAGCCGAAGTAGCCGCTGCCCAGCTCCCAGGTCAGGTCGCCACCGTTTTCGCGGTGATAGGGGCTGATGCTGCCTTCGCCGGTGTCATGGGCGAAGTTGCCCAGCTTGGCGCCCTGGTTGAGCGCGCGGATCGCATTGGCGCTCAGAGAGCCGAAGCTCATGGCCGAGATATTGAAGACCGAGGCCGAGTACGGCCGCTTGCATTGCGGGCCGCCGACCATCACGCGAAACGAGTTCGGGTCAGTCAACGGAGCGGGGCGCATGGAGTGGCTGATGAATTCGAAGCCCGACTGGTACACGTCGATCAAGGTGCCGAAGGGTTTGTCGGCGGTTTCGTTCTTGGCGCGCGAGTAGACCAATGAGCGTTGTGCACGGGAGAAGGGCAGGGCGTCGCTGTCGGACTCGAGCAGGTACTGGCGGATTTCCGGGCGAATGCCTTCGACCAGGTAACGGATATTGCCCAGGATCGGATAGTTGCGACGTATCGCGTGAGGGCTTTGCAGCAGGTCGAAGAGGCCGAGCAGGCTGAGGAGGCCGGTGACCAGGGTAATGGGCCATAACCATTCATGTTCGATGAAAGGCAGGCTGGCGAGGGTGAAAATGACGCACACGGCAAACACCGCGTAACGGCTTAGCAAGGACAGGCTCATACGGTTACCTTGGGGTCGGACTCTTCTGGTCGGTGCGGCATTCTGCGCCAGTAAGGAAACCCTGAACAACCTGTAGGTGCATTCGCTTGGGTCGCATAGACACGGCGGACTGGCCCGATATAGACAGTTGGCGTGAGGCGTTCAGGCCTTACCTCTAAGGCCGTTCCAGTGTCTGGAGCGGCTTTTTTGACTGCGGCACTGACCGCTCGTCGCCATCCCTCAGGGCCTATTCAACTGTCGGTTGAATACATCGACAGCCCATGTAGAGCTGGTCCTTAATGAATAACGTTAAGCATTAAGCGAGGATAAGAAGCTTTAAATGCGCCGAAACCCAAAACCTGTTTGAAACCGGTCGAATCCGACGCTGGTCCGCTGTCGTTTCCGTGGTGGAACGAAAGCTGAGCATGCTGGATGCAGCGGTTGACCTCGCTGACTTGCGTTCACCGCCCGGGAATCGGCTGGAACCGTTATACGGTGACAGGGAGGGACAACACAGTATCCGAATCAATGGTCAATTCCGGGTCTGTTTCATTTGGGGGCCTCACGGCCCTGAAAATGTTGAAATTGTGGATTACCACTGAGGTGAATCATGTTTAAGAATGGTATGCGGCCTGTACACCCTGGGGAAATACTCAAGGAAGAGTACCTGGAACCGCTGGGCCTGACCGCAGCCGCTCTCGCTTGCGCCCCTACGGTGAATGACATTGTGTTGATGCGTCGGAGCATCAGTGCGGACGTTGCATTACGCCTGGCAGTCGCGTTGGAAACATCTGCACAGTTCTGGCTGAACCTGCAGACCGCCTATGATCTGCGCACTGCGGAAATTGCCAAAGGCGCCCAGATTTACAAAGAAGTCGAGAGAGTTGCGCATTGCGCATGAGGTCGTATCGGGTCCTATTCGAACTCGATGGAAAGTTCGGGAGTTGATCCGACCGTTGCGTGATGCTTTTTCGAACGGGCCTACACCGCTGTTTGGCGAATGGGCAGCACCACCCGAAACGTGGTGCCTTTGCCCAACTCGCTGCTGACGGAGATTTCACCATGGTGTTTCTTGACGATGCCGTAGGAGAGTGACAGCCCCAACCCCGTGCCTTCGCCCACTGGCTTGGTGGTGAAGAACGGGTCGAAGATATTCTGCAGGGCGTCCGGGGCAATTCCGCAGCCGTTGTCCGCGACTTCCAGCCAGATGCTCTCGCCTTCCACGCCGTTGCTGATGGTAATGGTGCCGCGCTCCGGCCCGATGGCTTGCGCTGCGTTGATCACCAAATTCATCACCACCTGGTTGAGCTGCGAGGCCAGGCATTCGATTTCCGGCAAGGGCGCATAGTGCTTGATCACGTCGGCTTTGTACTTGAGCTCGCTGGCGACGATGTTCAGGGTCGAATCGATGCCTTGTTGCAGGTTGGCCCACTGCCAGGTCTGGTCGGTGTCCACCCGCGAAAAGTCTTTCAAGTCCTTGACGATTTGCGCCACACGGCCGATGCCTTCCTTGGATTCGCGAATCAGCGTCGGAATATCTTCCCTGAGAAAGTCCAGGTCCAGGCGATGGCGCAGGGCTTGGAACTGATCATCGCCGATCGCGGTTTCAGCCTGGCGGTAGGCATCGAGCATCTGCTGCAACTGCGTGAAATAGCCCTCGAGGGTGCCGAGGTTGGAGGAAATGAACCCCACCGGGTTGTTGATCTCGTGCGCCACGCCCGCAGCCAGTTGCCCCAGGGACGCCAGTTTTTCCGATTGCACCAGTTGGCTTTCCAACTGCTTGCGCTCGTCGATCTCCAGTTGCAGGGCCTGGCTGGCGTGGGTCAGCGCTTGGGTACGTTGTTCCACCAACAGTTCCAGCTGGCTGGTTTGCAAGGACGCGCGCCGGGCCATGTCCCATTTGGCAGTCAGGGTGTTGGCCATTTGCTGGACTTCGATGTTGTCAAACGGCTTTTTCAGGATCAGCAGCCGGTCATGGGCGTGCAGGCGAAACAGCAGCTCTTCCCAGGAATAATCCGAGTACGCGGTACACACCACCACCTGCAGGTTCGGGTCGACCTTCCACAGTTCTTCGATGGTTTGCGCGCCGTCCCAACCCTGGGGCATGCGCATGTCGACAAAGGCCAGGGCGTAGGGCCGTTGCGCGGCCATGGCGGCCTCGAGCAGTTGTAAACCTTCCTGGCCACCGTAGGCAGAGTCCAGCTCGAACAGCGGGCCTTGCGGTTTGTCGCTGGCGCCGAACAGCGTGGCTTCCATAGCGTCCAGGGCCTGGTTCTGTTCCAGGGGCGGCTTGAGGATCTTGCGGAAATCTTCGTGAATCGAGGGCGTGTCATCGATCAGCAGAATCCGCCGGTTCGGTGGTTGGTTCATGCGGGGCCTGCTGCATCGTTGAGGGGGATTTGCAAAGTGAACAGCGCACCCTTGCCCGGGCCGTCGCTATGGGCGGTCAGCCTTCCATTCATTTCAATGGCTGCCAGGGCACAGCTGTGCAGGCCGAAGCCATGGCCTTCCTTGCGCGTGGTGAAGCCGTGGGTGAAGATCCGCGTCATGTTTTCGGCGGGGATGCCTTCACCTTCGTCTTTGACGCTGATTTGCAGGATGCTGTCCTCCACGGTCGTGATCGACAACGTAATCTGCCGAGGCCTGTCGCTCAGGTTGGACATGGCGTACTTGGCGTTGCTGATCAGGTTGACCATGATCAGCAGCAGCCGGTGTTTGTCGGCCATGATCTCAGGCACCTGGGCATATTCCTTGACCACCGTCACATGATGGCGATTCAGTGCGCCGGAATTCATGCGCAGCGCGTCGTCCATCAGGGCGCTGACCTGCAAGGGCTCCAGCACGCTGGAAACCCCGGCGTAGGATTGCTGGGTGGAGACGATGTCCTTGATGTGGTCGACGCTTTTGCTCAATTGCGCCAACTCATCGCTCATGCCCTGTTGCTCGACGGCGATGGCTTCCACCAATTGGTTGAGGTAGCCGGGCAGCAGTTTGCCTTTTTCGTCTTCGCGCAGGTAAGTGCCCAGGTCATCAGGGTGTTCGTTGATCAACTGCATGGCCTTGCCCAGCCCCGATGCTTTGCTGGTGCGCAGCTTGCGCGCGACCAGTTCGGCGGAGATGTTCACGCTGTTGAGCACGTTGCCCACGTTGTGCAACACGTTGGTCGCGATCTCCGCCATGCCGGCCTGGCGTGCGCTGTCGAGCAGTTCGCTTTGCGCATCCTTGAGCTGGCGGGTGCGTTTTTCCACGCGCTGTTCCAGGCTCGCGTTGGCGGTGTGCAGGGCGCGATTGACCCGGTTGATCTCGGCGAAACTGCGCAGCAGCCGAATGGCCAGGTACAGCAGCAACGCCACCAGCAGGGTGGAGAACACCAGTAAGTAGTTGTGATACTTCTGCTCGATCAGGTCGGAGGCCTGCTGATCCTGATTGAGGTGGGTGGTCAGCTCGTCCAGGCGCTCGGCCACCGGAACTGCGGCGATCTGTTCCAGCAGGGTGTTGACCAGCGGCTGTTCGCGCAGGATCAGCGCAATGTGGTTGCTGAGAATGTCCACCGGCAGATGGAAGTCAGCCGGCAAGCGTTCTTTGTTCACGGCCAGCAGGTTCAGGCCCAGCAGGATCTCGGCCGCGCGGTCGTCACTGGCGACCTGGGCGAATTCCATGCTGCTGAGCAACAGGTCATAGGTGTCGGTGGCCACGTTTTGCAGGGGCAGCCGGCCCTCGTCGTCGAGCCGGGAGAACGCAGCCTGGATATCGTCTTCGGCGGTCGGCAGGAACGCCAGGGAGTTGCGCAGCACCGCGTTATGGGATTTGAACTGGTCGATCCGCCGCGCTTTGTCCTGGATCGCCGCCTCGCCGGCGTCCAGGCTGGCTTGCCAGCCGGGCAGGTCTTTAGGCGCGTGGTATGACTCGTGGTGGCGCAGTTCCTCCCAGAGTCGGGTGATCTGCGTCAGTGGCGTCACCAGGGGATCGTAGTTGTGGGTCAGGGCGATTCTGGCCTTGAGCACTTCACTGTCCCACTGCGCATTGAGCTGCTGCATCTGGCGGATCAGGTCACGGGACTCGGTATAGCGGCTGGTCTGGTCGGAGGTTGACTTGATGTACAGGAACACCAGTACCGATGCCAGCAGCACGGTCGCGGTGGCCAGCAGCAATTGGACGACGTTGTGGCGGGAGAGTCTCATGACCGTCTGCTCATAGAGGTTTGCCCGCCCATTGGCCGGTCAGGGTCTTGAGAAATTTGATGATCTGGTCCTTGTCTTCTGCTGAGGGAATGCGCCCCAACTGGAAGGTGAACATCACGTCCACGGCTTCTTCCAGGGTTTTTGCTGAGGCATTGTGAAAATACGGCGCGGTGACGGCGACGTTACGCAAGCTGGGCACCTTGAACACGTTACGATCTTCGTCGTCGTGGGTAACGAGGTAGCGGCCCAGGTCGGTCTCGGCGGGAGGGCGGTCCTTGAAATAATCCCCCATGACGCCGAATTTCTGGAACATGTTGCCGCCGATATTCATGCCTTGATGGCAGGCGATGCAGCCATATTCCTTGAAACGTTGGTAGCCGTATTTTTCTTCGCGGGTGAGGATCTCGGTATTGCCTTGCAGGTATTGGTCGAAGCGTGAGTTGGGCGTGAGCAATGTGCGCTCATAAGTCGCCAGGGCATTTTGCACATTGGCCGCCGTTACGCCGTCGGGGTACACCTGGGTGAACTGGGCCTTGTAATGCGGCATGGCCGCGAGGTTGTCGACCACGGTCTTCCAGTCGCTGCCCATTTCCCGCGGGCTGATGACCACCTGTTCGACCTGAGCCTCGAGGGTGTCGACCCGGCCATCCCAGAACTGCTTGAAGTTCAGGCTGGCGTTGAACACCGTGGGCGTGTTGATCTTGGCCGGTTGGCCATCAACGCCCAGGGAAAACGGCTTGTCGTCGGCCCCGCCCGTCTCCAGTCGATGGCAACTGGCACAGGACAGGCTGCCATTGACCGACAGGCGTTTCTCGTTGAATAACTGGCGCCCCAGCTCAACCGTTGCCGCATCCAGCAGCGGCACCGGCGGCAGCGGTTTGAGCGGTTCATCCAGCGGCGCGGCCAACACGGGCAGGGCGCCGCCATACCCCAGGACGACGGCAAAGCCGAGTGCCCGAGGGGACAGGCGAGGAGAGCGAGAGGGGAGACGGCTCAAGCGTTCGTTCCTTGATAGACAGTTATTGGTCAGGCATCAGGCTGGGGTGCCCGGCCTGCATCAATTGAGCGAAGTCATCGGCAGCCACGGCTTTGCTGAACAGGAAACCCTGACCCTCCTCACAGCGGTGGGCTTTGAGAAATGCCAACTGCTCCAGCGTCTCGACGCCTTCGGCAACGATGTTCAAGTCCAGACTCTTGCCCAGGCTGATGATGGCACTGATCAGTTGTGCGTCCTGGCTGTTTTCGCTCAAACCGCGCACGAAGGATTGATCGATCTTCAGCACATCGATGGGAAACCGTCGCAAGTAACTGAGGCTGGAATAGCCGGTGCCGAAATCGTCGATCGACAGCCGCACGCCCAGGGCCTTGATGCCTCGCAGGGTGACGAGCGTGTCCTCGACGTTCTGCATCAGCACGCTCTCGGTGATTTCCAGTTCAAGCAAACCGGGCGCCAGGCCCGTGCGCTCCAGAATAGCCGCCAGGTTCGCGACAAAATTGCGCTGGCGAAAATCAATCGCCGAAATATTCACCGAGATACACAGCGCAGGCAGGCCGGCGGCGCTCCAGGCCTGCGCTTGCTCGCAGGCTTGGCGCAACACCCATTGGCTCAAGGGGACGATCAGGCCGCTGTCTTCGGCCACGGGAATGAAGGCTGACGGGTAGATCCAGCCGTGGTCGGGCTGGTGCCAGCGAATCAGCGCTTCGGCGCCGACGATCTGGCCGCTGTTCAAATCCAGTTTCGGTTGGTAGTGCAAAATAAACTCATCGCGCTGCAAGCCCAGCCGGATCGCGGTTTCCAGACTCTGCTGGGCCTGGGCGCGCAGGTTCATCTCGTTGATGAAGAAACTGAAGTCGTTGGGGCCACGGGCTTTGATGGTGTGCATGGCGGTTTCGGCGTTCTTGATCAACTCCACCGCGTTGAAACTGTCGTTGGGGTAAATACTGATGCCCAGGCTCGCGGTGACGCTCAAGTCATGCCCGGCCACATAGCGTGTCGCGCTGATGGCACCGAGCAGTTTTTCGGCAATGTACTGGGTTTGCTGAGGGTGCTTGATGTCGTTGAGGATCAGCACAAACTGGTCGGAGCCATAGCGAAACACCGAATCGGACTCGCGCACCGTGGCCACCAGGCTTTGGCTGACCTGCTTGAGCATGTCATCGCCGACCGGGTAGCCCAGGGCATTGTTGATGCGCTTGAAGCGGTCCAGTCCGATAAATATCACGGCCAACTGAGTGTCATGGCGCCTGCAGACGGCGATCGCCTGCGTCAGCCGGTCGCCCACCAGGGCGCTGTTGGGCAGTTCGGTCAGGGCGTCGTATTGCAGCAGGTGCGAGACCTTGAGCAGTTCCTGCACGCGTTCTTCAATTGTGCGCTCCAACCCCATCAGTTTGAGCGCCGCGTCCTGGGCCAACTGCCATTTCCAGGTCAGCGCACTGGCCATTTGGCGGATTTCCAGGTTGTCGAACGGCTTTTTCAGGATCAGCAACTGGTCGCTGTATTGGATGCGCGCTTCGATGGCTTCGAAGGAATAGTCCGAGTAGGCCGTGCACAGGGCGATCTGCAGGTTTGGGTCGACGTTCCACAGCTGTTCGATGGTCTCCAGGCCGTCCCAGCCCGGCGGCATGCGCATATCGATGAACACCAAGGCGTAGGGCGCCTTGTCAGCCACGGCCTGGTTGACCAGGGCCAGCGCTTCCTGGCCCTGGTAGGCGGAGTCCAGTTCAAAGGTCTGGCGCACGGTGGGGGCGGTGCCGAACAGGGTTTCTTCGATGCTGTCCAGGGACTGGCCGCCATTGGCATCGGCGCACAGGATCTTGCGGAAATCCTCGTGGATGGAGGCCGTGTCATCGACGATCAGGATTCGTCGGTTGGCCCGTCCCGAGCACGGGTTCATGACTGACACCGGGGCGCGGGCAACTGGAAATTCTTACGCATCGGGCTTCCTTACCTTGAATGCTTCGGTAAACCGGGACGAGTCATGGCTTCATGCTACTAGCATAGTCGGGTCCCTTGAATAAGTACGCCAGTTGGCGTCAAATCAACCTCAATTACCCCAGCGTGCATCTAGCGCTCATCGCTTGTGCAAGTACAGCGATGGATTACGCCGGGGCGCGATGAAGCAACTGTGTGCCATTGTCAGGAGGTGTCGCCATGGATGAACAAACTGCTACGACGTCCCCTTACAGGCCAACTGTTTTGCTGGTCGACGATGAAGAGTCGATCCTCAACAGCCTGCGCCGCCTGCTGCGGGGCCAGCCTTATGATGTATTGCTGGCCGGCAGCGGTGCCCAGGCTCTGGAAATCATGGCTGCCCAGCCCGTCGACCTGCTTATGACCGACGCGCGCATGCCTTCGATGGACGGGGCGATGCTGCTGGCCGAGACCCACCGCCTGTACCCGGCCACCACGCGCATCCTGCTGACCGGCTATGCCGACATGACCATGATGATCAAGGCGATCAACGAAGGTCAGATCCACCGCTATATCAGCAAGCCCTGGAACGACGAGGAAATGCTCCTGACCTTGCGCCAGTCCCTGGAACACCAGCATTCCGAACGCGAGCGCGTGCGCCTTGAGCGGTTGACCCGCGATCAGAACGAGCAGTTGAAGGCCCTCAACGCCACCCTGGAAAAACGCGTCGCAGCCCGCACCAGTGAGTTGCAGCAAACCGCCGACATGCTCGACCTGGCCTACGATGAGCTAAAGCGCAGCTATGTGACCGGCACCGAAGTGTTTTCGCTGCTGGCCAACCTGCGCCTGCCCAAGCATAAGCAGACCAACCGCCAGTTGATCGAGCTGATCCGCGTGTACTGCAAAGCCCAGGCGGTGGACGAAGCCAGCGCCCGTGACCTGGCCATGGCGGCGGCGCTCTACAACATTGGCAAGTTGAGCTGGAGCGACGGCATGATGGCCGCGCCGTCGGACCTGCTGCACAGCAACGACCGCGAACGCTATCGGGTCTACCCGACGCAAAGCGAATCGTTATTGATGACCCTGGAACCGATGAAGGACGCCGCCCGGCTGATCCGCCATCACCAGGAACGCTGGGACGGCACCGGGTTTCCCGATCACCTCAAGGGCGATGCGATTCCCGAAGGCGCGCGGTTGCTCAAACTGGCGGTGGACTTCATCGAACTGCAGAAAGGCCTGATCCTGGAGCGGCAGATGAACAGCGGTGAAGCACTGCTGTACATCCGCAAGTACGCGGGGCGGCTCTATGATCCGGATATGGTCGAAAACTTCGTCCTGGCCTGCGCCACGTTCCTCAGCGACGTGACCCTGGGCGACCCCAACGTCAAAGTGCTAAGCACCCGTGAACTGGCCGAAGGCATGGTCCTGGCGCGCAACCTCAACGCCGATAACGGCATGTTGCTGCTCAATGCCGGCAAGGTGCTCAACCTGCCGCTGGTGGACAAGCTGATCGCGTTTGAAGCGATGGAGGGCGCCAAGTACAGCGTGTTTATCAAGGAGCCGGAAGAGCCGCAGCTTTTAGGCTGAGGCGCTTCATGGGATTATTGTGCCTTTGCATTCAAGGTGATTTTGTCCATGCCAACCACTATCCGCATCGCCGCCGCGCTCCTGATCGGCGGCGACGGCCAGACTTTGCTGGTGCGCAAGCGCGGCACCCAGGCGTTCATGCAACCGGGCGGCAAGATCGATGCCGGTGAACAACCGGTCGAGGCGCTGGCCCGTGAGCTGCACGAAGAACTGAACGTGCGTATTGAGCCGAGCCAGGCGGTCTACCTCGGCCGCTTCTCGGCCCCGGCCGCCAACGAACCGGGCTTCACGGTGCAAGCTGAACTGTTCCAGGTGCAGATCGATGTGCCGGTGACGCCGGCGGCCGAGATCGAAGAAGTGCGCTGGATCGACCCGGCCGGTGACGGCGGCCTGCACTTGGCGCCCTTGACGCGTGAGCTGATCCTGCCGTTTTATCGCCAATCGCTGACCACCACCGCCTGATTGGCGCGCTCAAAGGACTGAGCCGTGCGCCCCTCAACGCACGGCGCTGACCCCATCCAATGTGGAAAACGACGTGTCCTTGGCCGTGAGCAGAAAGTCGCGCATGTAGGGCGCGTCCAGCATGTCTGCACGAATCCCCGCATACAGCGTCGCAAACAGGCCTTTTTCACCCAGGCGCTTGGCCTTGACGTAACCGCGCGAGCTGTATTCATGCAGGGCCCAATGCGGCATGCCGCACACGCCACGACCGCTGGCGACCAGTTGCATCATCATCACTGTCAGCTCCGAGGTGCGCACCTGGGCCGGTTCCACATCGGCGGGTTCGAGGAACCGCGTGAAAATGTCCAGGCGGTCGCGTTCCACCGGGTAGGTGATCAGGGTTTCGCTGAGCAGGTCTTGCGGCACGATGTACGACTTGTTCGCCAGCGGGTGCTGGTTGGCCACGGCCAGCATGGCTTCGTAGGTGAACAGCGGCACATACGTGATGCCCGGCAGCTCCAGCGGGTCGGAGGTGACCACCAGGTCCAGGTCGCCACGGGCCAGGGCCGGCAGCGGGGCGAAGGCGAAACCGGACGCCAGGTCCAGCTCGACTTCGGGCCAGGCGTCGCGGAACTGGTCGATGGTCGGCATCAGCCATTGGAAGCAACTGTGGCATTCGATGGCCATGTGCAGGCGTCCGGCGGTGCCGCCGGCCAGGCGCGCGATGTCACGCTCGGCGCCGCGCAGCAGGGGCAGGGTGGCGTCCGCCAGTTGCAACAGGCGTAAGCCGGCGCTGGTGAAACGCACGGGTTTGGTCTTGCGCACGAACAACTGCATGCCCAATCGCTCCTCCAGCTCTTTGAACTGGTGGGACAGGGCGGACTGGGTCAAGTGCAGGCGTTCGGCGGCTTCGACCAGGCTGTCGGCTTCGCGCAAGGCGTGCAGGGTTTTCAGGTGGCGGATTTCCAGCACCGTGGCCTCCATGAGCAATATTGATGAACAATTGGAATGGGGTGAGTTTGTCTCATGTTGCTCGGACTGTCGACAGACAGGCCAAGGGCACGACGTTCATATCCAGCCATACATTACGAAAAGGCGCTGACCCGGAGCCCTGGCGGATGACGCGTGGGTGGACATAGTCAATTACGCATTTCTTATTTCACCGTAGGGGGGAGTGGGTATTTTGGCGCGAGACTCGTCCCGAAGGGCACTTCATACGTCGTTGGGATGACACCGTATTTCCACGCCAAGGATGTGCCCCATGACCGCTAGCAACGCTGCAAGTCCCTTCATCCCTCATCTGTACCCTGCGGCACCGCCGGCCAATCCGGCTCCTGCGCCAAACGCATTTGCGACAACCTCGCGGGGCAGTGCCGGCGTCGAGCCCAGGGCCATTGCCGATGTGCAACCCCTTCCCACCGCCACCCACCTCGCCGCCCACGCCGTCAGCAGCCAGTTCGCGACACGGCCCGGCGTGCGCTCGGTCGTCAGGGAAATGCTCGGCGAGGCGATCAAAAGCCTGTATCCCACGCCGGAACTCGACGTAGCTCAGACCTCGGTGGCAGAGCCCATCGCGCAAAACCCGGTTCAATACCGATTGACCCCGCTGATGGATGTCGCCCTCAACCATCTGGCCGCCGGGGCCGAAATCGATTTCACCGACAAGTATTCGTGGCCGCAGAAACTCGTCAAACAAGGCACAGGCACCACCCTCAGGGTTCCGCACCCATCAGGCGACCGGCGCGACGATATCGACATGTCGGCCATCGAACTGGTGATTCGCAGCCTTCGGCCCAGCCTCAGAGACGGTTTTGCACGGGCCTTGACGCGCTATTGGGGACAAAGTGCCGCCGGCGCCACCGGCCCTGTCGCAGGCAATCGCTGGTTGTGGCTCAGCGGCATGCTCAGCGACAGCCTGCGCAGTGCGTCGCTGAAACAGCCCGGCCTCACGGATGCGCAACGCGCTACGCTTGATCAGGTGGTTGCCTGGCCCGAGCGTGCGCAACGTGTGAGTGCCAAAGGCGACGACGCGGCCCGGGTTTTCGTGCTCGACGCCACCGTCCGTTTCAGTGGCGGTTCGTCCACGCAGCTCAGTCCCGATCTGCTGATCACCCGCCAGATCGGCGGCAGCACCCAGGTCCTGCATGCCGCTGCCAACGGCCTGATTACCCCTTACGACTCGCTGGAAGCCTTCGGCAAGGCATGGGGCGAGACGCTGGAGAACGACTTCGTCTTCGACAATTTGACCTGGAAGCGTCAGGAGCCGGACGCGCATATCTTCGATACGCAAGCGGGCATCATTCTAAATAATCAGTTGCAGGCGATAGACGCCCTCGAGCTGCCGGAAGCCGGCGGCCTCAACGCTCTGGAGCAGCGCTTCTCCCTGGTCAGCGATCCGAGCCCATGGTTTGTCGGCGCCTACGCCCCGGATTCCGCGCAACTGGCGCGGCTGCGGGAAAAACT
>ERZ1463034.227-NODE-227-length-14590-cov-6.003371_pt1 | contig 14590 bp, 22 predicted proteins | sample MGYA00564480_ERZ1463034 | MGnify/ENA primary metagenome ERZ1463034 (study PRJEB39244, sample SAMEA3635122) | Helicobacter pylori | study: EMG produced TPA metagenomics assembly of PRJEB11511 data set (Assembly of a 5300-year-old Helicobacter pylori...
ATCCGCAAGGTGACTGGAGTTCAGACGTGTGCTCTTCCGATCCCTCTCCTGCTGCCTGCTGCCAGACCATGCCTTCCACCCGTGCGTTCGCCTCTCCATTTGCCTCAGGACACCGCTGACCAAATTTTCCCACCTCTCCCTCGCTCCTCCGCCTGTCCCCTCGCGTCCCTACCCCTCCGACGACACCACGCCCCCCGCCCCTCTCTCCCTTCTCGATCGAACCCGACTACGCACTCGACAGGATTGTATGCCAAGGGACGTGTGACGGGCTTCAAGCGTGGAAAGCGGAACCAGCGCGTACACACGTCGCTCGTCCAAATCGAGGGCGTCGCCAACAAGGAGGAGGCGCAGTTCTACCTCGGAAAGGTGGGTCATTGGTTGGGCTAGGCAGGTCGTGAAGGAGGAGGGGAGTGCAGTTGAGCAGGGAGCGGTGGACTTGGAGGAGGAGGAGTGGGGGACGAGCGGTGGGATGGGGAGGACGCATCGACGAAAGCCAGGGAAGGGTTTGCTAACAGGACCTTTGCTGCAGCGCATCGCCTACGTCTACACGGCGCAGCGACCGATCAAGGGCTCCAAGGTCCGCATCATTTGGGGCAAGGTCACTCGTTCGCACGGAAACTCGGGAATGGTTCGCAGCAAGTTCAGGACCAACCTCCCCGCAAAGAGCTTCGGTCACGGCGTCCGCGTCGTGCGTCCCTCATCCCTCCCTCCTGTCTTGCGGTGGGCACAGCGCTGACGATCTTGTTCCGCCCTCTCCCGCGTCTTCCCTCGTGCAGATGATGTACCCCAGCACTCGTGAGCCCTACTCGACCTACCTCCCCCTGCGCATCCTTATTGACCTGGCCTTCTCGCAGTTTAAGCACCCGACTCCGACTCCCGCATTACCGACCACCCTCCCCTCTCCCACCATGACCTTTTTGGATCGATGATATTCAAACTGGCCCGTGATGAGGACAACCTTTTCGGGCAGGGGATGAGAGATGGCTGCTCGACTTCTGCTTGAGACGACGAGGGAGAACGGAGTATCGAAGACGAGGGTTTTGAGATCTCGCTCGCTGCTTGCCGAACCGCTGCTCCGTCACGGATGTACTCTGCCCACTCTACACTCTGCCCGCGCTCTCCTCCTCTACAGTCCCGACCGCAACCGCTGCGTACCCCGTCCCTCCACCGCTCTCGACATCCTCCCGCCCCCATTCTCCGCGTTCAAACAGCGCCCGCGTCGCCTCGAGGTCCAGTCCTTTCGTCTCTGCTCTCCTGCATCAGTACCGTTCTTGCGCGTTCTAGAAAGGACGGACCAGGAAGGTAAAAGTACGTGAAGAGCCAGGCGAGGATGGCGATGGCGCCGTAGAGCCAGAAAGCTCCTGAGGGGGTGCTGGCTGTGCGAAGGCGTTAGCTGGGTTGATGGGAGAAGAGGCAGCAGGGACCTTTCGAGAGGTGGAGGAAAGTGGCGGCGACGATGAGGTTTGCTGTCCACTGCGAGGAGATCAGTGGCGGCACGAGCAGAGCGAGCAAAGTCAGCGTACGTTCGTCGCTGCGTCGCCCTTTCATCAGTAGATTTCTCATTCGAGAGGAACGAGGACGTACCGGTAGCTATCCCATTCCCTATCGCCCTCAGCTCGTGCGTAAAGATCTCGCTCTGTACGACCCACGGCACGTTCCCCAACCCCAACGCGTAGCTCGAACAAAATACAATCATGGCCGCCAACGCGACGTACGCCCATCCTCCCGCATCAGCACCACCATCTTCGGAAGCAGGAATGAAGAGGAACGCGAGGCCGAGGATGAACATCCCCAGGACCATGCCGAGGAGGGAGCGGAGGAGGAGGGTCCGCCGCCCGACGTGATCGATTAGGCGGAGGGCGATAATGGTGCAGATACTGGTGAGGGGGTTAACGAGGGAGGAGGTAGAGCTGGGAGAGGACGCACAAGTTGGAGAGGGCGATGCAGAGTGCGAAGACGACTGGGTTGGCGAAGTGAGCCGATTCGAGGATTCGGCCGCTGTAGTAGATGAGCGTGTCTGCTCGGAGTATTAGGTATGATGAAGAGAATGAGAGGGAGGGCCTACTGAAGCCCGTTGCCTGCTGCGCCGCCTGCAGCGTACAAGCTACGATCAACGCTTTCCGATTCGCGTGATCCCTCCAGAGCTTCTGCACCAACCCCTCCTTCACTCCCGCCACTCCTCCCTCGACATCCAACGCAATCCCTTCTCCATTCACCAGCAACTCGGCCTGGATCCGCTCAATGCGTCGCTGGATCGCCGAGTCGCTCGATAGAGGGTAGATGAGCTTGAGCGTCGCTCGAGCGGGAGGGATCCGATTGTGCAGAATCAGGTAGCGGGGTGATTCGGGGAGGGAGAAGGCGAGGAAGAGCTGGATGAGGGAGGGAAGAGCGCCGAGACCGGTCATCCAGCGCCACCCGTGCGGCACTGAGAAGAAGATGGCGTCGACGACGTAGGCGAGGACTTGACCTGTTGCGAGTGGGGTTAGATGGGATGCTGGAGGAAGGGAATACGCACCTAGCGTGATTAAAATCACGAGAGAACCGACGAGACGGCCACGGAACTTGGCTGGGGAGAGCTCGGCGAGGAAGATGGGAATGACCTAGGTCGAATCGTCAGCTGCGTCAAATGGATCTCTTCGTCCCCACGCACCATGGATGCCAGTCCCACGCCTATTCCAACGACAACTCGTCCCAGCAGTAACTCCCTGTACACCGTCGCAGCTGCCTGTTCGAGCGCGCCGAGCGTGAACAGCACCGCTGCGAGGACGATGACCCTCTTCCTTCCCCACCAATCCGCAAGTCTTCCGGCGGCCAGAGACCCAATGAGCGCACCGACGAGAGCAGAGCTGACGATAGCCTCTTCCTGGAACGTCGAGAGCAACTCGCCGCCAAAATCGCGGCCGATCACCAGCAGGGCCCCTGAAACTACTCCGGTATCGTAGCCACTGTCAAGAGCAGCTGAGCTTAGAGGCAAGGGAGAGATTATTGAGAGCTGGGACGAACAAGAGAAGCCCTGCGGAGGAAGGTCAGCCCCACCTTGGTGAGGTTCCTGGACGCAGCTCACCTCCGAGCCCTGCAACGACCGTGATTCGTAGGAGAGCAGGCGTAACTACAACATCAATCTCCTCCTCCTCCTCTTCAGTCTGTCGGGTCGGAAGCGCACGGCGTGAGCTGAGTCCTACGAGAGGCAGCACGGGTGCTCACGAGGAGAGAAGCGGCAGATTCAGCGCTCAGTCGTCGAGCAGTTGTTGAAGTACGAGCTTTGACTGCTGGAGGTGGTAGAGGAGCTATCATCCGTCGTTCTGGAGCATTCCAGGTTGACGGCTGTCGAGGGAGTTGCCGGGAGGAGGACAACCCGAACTCGCTCCCCGCGGTGCTCTTTCGACTCCAACCTTCCGCGTGGGCTTACTCCGCCAGCTTCTCCTCAGCCCTTTCGAGCACGTGGAAACTAGCAGAGACTTAGGCGACATAGGCACACTCGACCGGAGCGCAACCAGCTCGACCGGCCCGCAGACCTCGACCTCCTCCCTCCTTCCAACTACCCCCCTCAGTTGTCTATACCTGCAAACTCTGCCTCCAAACTCTCCACGTACACCCCGCCTGAATCCGACTCGCCTTCTCATCTCGGCAAGGTCCCTGTCCCGACTGTTTTCTGCGCCCTCATTCTCCTCGCCATGACCATCAACGACTTCCAGCGGTTCGGATACGCCAACAGCTACATCGCCAGCAGCCAAGCACGACCGCCGCAGGACGACCCGCGGTACTCCTTGGGACAGGCTGGCCCCTCCTCCCTCCCTCCCCAGTATCCCACCATCCCTCTACATGCTGCACCTGTCCCCTCCACGACCAACTCTGGAACTCCTCCCGCGGCATCTGTCCCAATTACAGCTCGTGTTCGGAGTGCTATGGCGTGCATTCTCTGTGTGAGTCGAGTGGAGGCTTCAGGAGGATGGATGGCGCTGACGACTGGGACTTGGCTGCAGCGACGACAAAAGATGAAGGTACGCGCCTGGGGAGCACGAACCGGCCAGAAGGGAAGCTAACGTGTGTACAGTGCGAAGGGCCTACTTTTGCGCCGTGCAAGAGGTGTGCTTGGAACTGCATCACGCGAGCAGGAGGGCCTCCAGCTGACCACGCGCCTTTTCCAGGTGTCGCAACGCCAAAGTGGAGTGCATCTTCGAGCAGACGGCCGAGGGAAAGGGAAAAGATGAAGCCAGCATCGAGAAGTGCGTCCTCTCTGCCTCTTCTCTGACCTCGGAACCTCCGCTGACCACTTCGCACGCAGTCGCACTCTGGAGCTCGAACGACGCGTCGCAAGCTTGGAGAACGAAAAGACGGCTGCGCTCGAGTCTCGGATAGCCTATCTCGAAGGCGAACTTGCCGTCCTCCGCAGCCGCTCCCACCCACAACAGCAACAACACGCCCTCTCCCCTTCCTTGGGCTACTCACGCCGCAACTCCGAAGGTTTTCGCCACGCTCTTCAACCTCAGCATCCGCACCAACCCTACGAAGCTACCCCCGGCTCCTATCCTACCGCCGCCAGCTCTTGCAGCGCTCCCTCCTGGCCCTCTCCGCATCAGCCGTACCCTCTTCAACCCGAACCTCACCCCTCTCGCCCGTCCAGCATCCATAGCTCTCCCAATCTCTCTCGACCTCCCTCTTCGTATATTGAGGGGCTCCCCATCAACGCACTCGCACGCGAGGTCACCCAGCCGTCGTCGAGCATTTCCCATCTCCTCACCGGGAGCGAACGATGGAGATCTGACGAGTCAGGGAGGCGACTTAACGACGAGGACGAGCAGGCTGGCAGGCCGAGGAAGGTACGGAGGGTGGACCAGGAAGGAGGCGACCAAGGCGACGAACAGGACCTGGTAACTTCGGGCCTCGTTAGTGCGGAGGAGGCCATGACCTGTTTCGCAGGGTCAGTCCTCGTCCCTCTCTCTCTCTCGACTCGAGCCAACCTCACTCTCCGTCTCTTCCCAGGTACTTTGCGTCTGGCTCGACCGTCGCTCCCTACAGCGCCGAAGGAGGGCCGTACGAACTCGTCCGCACGAACTCGCCTCTCCTCTTCGCCACCCTCATCGCCATCGGCGCGCGCATCCTCAGCCGCGTCCAGTCTCTCGAGATCGCCCACACCGAAGCCCTTCGACTGGTCGAGCTCGTCTTTCGCCCCGTCAAGTCGTCGAGTCTGTGGGACCTCAAGGCTCTCGTTCTCCTCGGGCTCTACTTTGGGTCGCCCTTGCTCGTGCCGAGGATTGTGGCGCTCGCGACGGAGCATCGACTGCCGGAGGCGTTCAGCGACTTGATGGACGGGACGGAGAAGACTGAGGAGGAGGAGATGGCGTTGATTGAAAAGGGGCGGCTGGCCTTGATGATCTGGACGTACGAGCGATTGTGCGTCTCTCCTCTCTTCGTCTATGAGGATCCCACTGATCCCGCTGTCCTTGTTCGCAGCTACACGACGTCGCGTGGCAAGCCCGCCCTGAGTAGGATCCCATCTGCCGTACGCCGTCCCCCCTTCTCCGCAGCATGCACGCTGACAAGTCAAGCATGCAGGTGATTGCAGATCACGTTCGCATCTTGCGCGCATCGCGCTTCACCCGTCCTCAAGTGGACGTCCTCCTCGACGTCTACATCGAGAACCTTTGCATCGTGGCGACCGCTCAAGCCCGCCTCGACCGCGTCACCCGACTTAATCCTCTGCACCGAGACGAGCTGGTGTCGATCGTCGACGAGCTTCTCGAACAACTGGATCAGTGGTGGCGTCGGCACGGCGATTGGCTCGACGCCTCGACCAGGGCGCTGGACGACCATACGCGCGCAGCGATCCCCTTCCACCATGCCCGGTTCTTCATCCTTGATTCGGCTTTCGCGCGCATGCCGACGGAGGAGCAGTTCGCCGCGGATCCGCACCTCCTGGGCTACGCGCTCGATGCCTATGGGCAGGGGAAGGCGGTCCTCGACCTCGCTTCGCAGAGCAAGATCTGGCACTCGCACTTGCCCTTTGCAGGTCCGTATTTCCTCCCGCTTCCTCTCGATAGCTCTACTGACGCCATACTCTCCAGTGCACTTCCCGTCCGTCTCCCTCGCCGTCATCCCCCTCCGTCTCGTCGCCTTCGCCTCCGCCCTCCCCTCGCGCGTCGACCTCTCCGCCCTCCGCAAGACGTTCAACCGAACGGCTCTGATGCTCGAACGCTTCTCTTCGGCACTCTCGACGCCCGAGCAGCGAGGGCAGGCGGGACAGATTCGCATGCTCGTGCGGCAGCTCGAAGCCCTCCGCGGAACGGAGAGGTCGGCGGACGAGGACGAGTTTCCTGACGAGGCCAAGACGATGGACCAGATGTGAGATCTTTGTTTCGACGCGTCTGGAGTCTGGAGCTGATGGACTTTTCTAGTGTTGCGGAGGTTTCCGCCTCGTCTGAGGTGCTGCACATTGATGTGTCGTTCTGGCACGAGGTGCTGGGAGGAGAGCTGGTCCCAAGGGTGTAAGAGTTTTATACGCGTACAAGTCGAATGCACAACTTGCATCGAGTGGTTTGCAAGAGCGGTGGAGAGATGGTCAGAGCCCTTCTATTTGCCTCATCTGCCGAAACTGAGCAACCCCAGCATCAGCGATATCCCCAACCCAGCTACTGCACCTCCGGCTCCAACCATCCAAAGCTCCTTCTCCCGCTCCTTCCTCACCGCTTCGACATCTATCGGCGGAGCGACAGGGAGCAAGACCTCCGGCTGTTCCGGTTCCGCCTCCCTCTCCAGACTTCGGTCCTCCGCAAAGGGGTAGAGAGTTGGGTCTTCTGGTCCCTGAGTCTGGGACGATTCGACGGGAGTTATTGGTAGGAGTTCGGTGGGAGCGGGAGCGGGAGGGACGAGGAGGTCGAGTTTCGCTTGTGCGTCGGCCAGGAGGGATTGGAGGATCATGAGCGAGGCAAGAGTGGCTTCGTGTCCTTGGTTGGTGTTGGTTCGAAGGCTATAAATGGGGTTAGGGAGGACTGGAATCGAGGAAGGAGGAGTCGTACCGAGCTTCGACGCCTTCGACGAGACGCTTCCGTTTCCAGGGCTCGACGAGAAGGATCGTGATGATAAATAAAAGCACGTTGAGGGAAGTGATGGCCAAGGAGCCGTACGTAGATAGCGAGCGAATCTAGGAGCAAAGGAAGTAAGAAAGCCCATCGACGCAAGCAGAGAAGTCGCGCACCTTGTCGCTCCAGACTTGCTCCTCGTGATATCGTTCGAGGATGGCCTGCATAAGGTCTGGTGAAGGTCGTTAGATAGGTTTGGGGACCCTGGAGTGGGCACGACTCACCTGAGAAGCCCTTCTCAACGCCCTCCTCGCCGGAGTCCATCGCTTCCTTCGCGCGCTGCTCCGCCCGCTCATTCTCGTGATCCTGCTGCACCAGCTCCGTGAACCTTGCACACAGACATTATCAGTATCATGCTATTCCTGCCTCCAGCTCTCAAGCCTACCTCATCACGTCGGCCGACGACCAGGTTGACTTGCGCTGAAGCAAGTCGTTGACCTCGCGCTGCGATCCTCCTCTGAGCGCCACGGCCGCCGTGTACGCCTTCTTCGACAGCCCAGCATGCTCCCGAACCTCCAACAGCGCCTTCTCTGTTCCCATACAAGCCAGTCAGCGCCCAGTCCAATACCCGCACCCGACACTCCGCACCTCTCTCCGCAACGCCCTTCCGCAGCCTCTCAATCTCCTCGTACCCCGTCGCCTTGTTGATCTTTGCTCCCGCCTGCCCCAGCTTCCGTTCCAGCTCTAGCGCCGCAAGGGCGGAGGAGAAGACGCGTGCTCGAGCGCGCGCAGAGAGGTTGAGGGTGGAGAGGACTGAGGTGAGCTGTTTCTGGGCTTGGGTGCGGGCGGCTTCGAGGGGAGAGGAGTGGGCACCGCACGGAGGAGTGGACGACGAGAAAGGCGGGGGAGGCGAGGAGGGAGGGGTCGAGAGGAGATGAGATGTTGAGGCGAAGGCGCGACGAGAGGGTGGTGGCCGCTGGGCGGGAAGAGGCCGGAGAGCTTGGACGCAGGCCTTGCAGCTACGCGGAGGACGCTGTGAAAGCATTCCCAGAGCGGCGAAGGAGGAGGCAGAGGAGTCTCGACGAGCTCGACGCCCGAATCTCGCCAAGTCCCTTTCCTCTCCTCGGTTCTCTCGAAGGCACGACGACGCGCACAAAGTCCGGAGGCAAAGAGTTGCGGGTTCATAGTGCATGCTCGCATATTTCTCCCGACTCGCCGTCCTCCACCCCAACCAACAGAAAGCCAACACGAGTTTAAGCGCGCTCCTTCTCCTTGATCTTGCGTCGCTGGTCACGCTCCTCGGAAATCTGTTCGGACCCAGAGTCGTCAGGCTGGGTCTTCGGAAAAGAAGGAAGGAAACGCACGGAAAGCTTGACACCCTTGCCCTTGGGCATAGAGACCCACGCCTTGTTGCCCTCTCCCGTCACGAACACGTTTCCGATGCGAGTGGCGAACTCGCGGTCGAGCACGTCACGAATGCGGACAATGTCGAAGCCTCCGAGGTGGCGCTCGCGGTGGACAATCGTGCCCACGCGTCCCATGTTGCGTCCTCCAGTAGCCATGACAAGATTTCCGGCCTCGAACTTGACAAAGTCGACGATCCTGCAACAGTTGCGCGGTTAGCACGTCGTCCAAAGCTTCACGAACGAGAAGTGCGCACTTGTTCTCCACGAGGTCGAACTTGACGCTGTCGTTCACCTTGATGGCGGGGTCGGGGTAACGGATGGTGCGGCCGTCGTGGGTGACGATGAGAGGAACGCCCTTGGCGCCGAGCTGCACCTTCTTGACCTTGAGGAGCTTGTAGGTAGCCTCCTCGGCGGTGATGCGGTGGATGGCGAAGCGGCCCTTGATGTCGTAAAGGAGGCGGAAGTGCTCGCCGGACTTCTCGATAGAGACGACGTCTGCGGCGATTTGAGTCAGCACCGTCCTTTGCGTAGGTCCTCTTCAAGTCCCTCGTAGCCCTCCTGGGTGGGGCAACAGAGACTCACCCATGAATCCAGCAGGGTAGGTCTCATCGGTGCGAACCTTGTTGTCAATGGCGACGAGGCGCTGCTTGACGATAAGGGTGACCTCGCGACCGGTAAGGGCGTACTTAAGACGGTTGCGAAGGAAGATCTGCGAGCGAGAAGAAGCGTCAGTTCCTCATATCCTTCCGAAGCCTGGTCGCCGCTCTTCCTTCCCAACGCCCATCCCGCTTCTCCACGCCGCTCCCTTCTATTCCAGCCTTCTGTAGCGATCAAAGCACACTTACGGAGAGGGGAAGGCACTCCCTCAGCTTGTGGGGACCAGGGGAAGGACCTGTTTTTCGATGGCGTTAGCTACGACGCTCTCGACGTTGCCAGAGCTGTCTAACTCACGCGGCGCGTAGGCACCGCCGAGCTTGTCTAGCATCCACGCAGAGGGAGCTGCAAGGCGCTTGAGATGCTTCTTAGGACCACGACCCCTACAGAGAAGAAGCGCGGAAGTCAGCGAGCCGTCCCCGAGCGCCGTACGTTGTTCCTCTGCTCCCCCGGTCTCCCACTTCGCCCAGTGCTATCCCCTAACCCTCCCCTGCCTCCCATGCACCTCCAATCAACCCTCCATTCGTGTAGGTCGATGGCGACTTGGGCGAAAATGAAAAGTCGCGGCGGTTCGGCGCTACGCCAGCGAGGACGGCAGGGAGAGTCGCCCAGTCTTGGGAATGGGTACCAGGCACAAGAGCAGGCGGTAAGCACGTTCGCAGGGCCTCACATGATGAAGTTTCTTGAGGAGTAGGACGGCAAAGGGTAATCCTCTCCGAGTCGAAAGCGTCAAAAACTGAAGTTGGGGCGATGCCCCGAACGAAGCTCGACTTTTTGGCGGGGTTGGCCCTTTTTATCTTGTTCTCATCCTCCTGTTTCTCCCTCTCCCTGGGAGACGCGCTGATAGCGCACAAGGAAGTTCTATAGCTTGCGCGCACCACGAGCAGCCGCGAGCGAACCTCTCAACGACGCCTTCTGGCCACCTGGACTCCCCATCTCGTTCGCTGCCACGGCTTCGCTCCAATCGTGTGGTTTCGAGGCGGCCACTGATCTTGCAGATTATGGAGCAGTACCCTCGTGATACCCTCGACAACCAGTTTGCGCCAAATCCTTGTCCCTTGACTTCTCTTCCATTCCACCGAGGGAAGGGCCAGCCTCGCGGAGTCGCCTCGAGCCTGTTCCTCGTACTGCCCACCTTCGGTGCCGCACCCCATCGAAGTTTTGCCTCGTGCCGTCTCCTTCAGGCAATCTCTTTTTCCGCTGCTCGTGCTCGTGGAGAAGCGCCCAAATCTCGCTTCTTGTCGGGTCCCTGTTCTCCTCTCTCGCTCGGCGATTTCTGCTGAATAGACCATCCTATCTTGAACCTCGAAACGGCTGCAATGGTTAGAACTGGCCGCGACGGACGATGCTAACAAACGGCCTAGTAGCGATGCCGCAGGTTTTTTGCGGTGTCGTTTCCCTGCTGCTCCCCTCAGCCCACCTGGCACCTACCCCTTCCGGTCACTAACCGCCTTAGCTGTCTTCCGGGTGGGAGCCGAAGTAAAGAGAGTGAACTAGCGAGGACCAGGGCGCGTTCAGTGTTTTTCGATCACAAATTTCCCGCCCCCTTCTCAATCCGGGCGCGAGCGCGTTCCTTTTTATTGAATCCCGTCCCCTCTCACCTCTGCGTCTCACTCTGGCGATCCTCTGTCTTGAGTTGTTGTGCATAATGTGCACGATAGTATCGACTGATCAGAAAACTGGCAGCTAGCTACTGGATCGCTAGGCTTCTTTACCGGATCGACAGGAACCCACGTCCTCCCAATCCTCCCAGTGCTTGGCTTCCGGTGCCTGGTGCTTCGCTCAGTAGTTTGGACATAGCTAGTTGCCTGTCTCTCTGCTTCTCTCTGCCTTCGACTCCAACGCGATGGCCGCCTCCGCACCGTACACCCGCCTACCCCAGTCGCCTCCGCACTACGACCTTCCCATGTTCTTCGACGAAAAAGGCTCACCTCGTCAAGCCTCTCTCCACGACGTTCTTATCAGCGTCTGGAGCCGTCGACGCGCAAGCTTTCGCAGGCTCCTTAAAGGGCTCACCCTCGCAGGCTGCGTCCTCCTCGTGGTGCAAGTCTCGTCGTCGCCAGTCGTTTCAGAGATGGGAGGTCGGGGTGTCTCCTGGAACTCGCTAAGATCAAAGCATTTGGCAAGGGAGAAGCGGCGAGTCGATTTCGAGACGAGCGAGGTGCCCGAGGAATGGAGGTGCAACCCTTTCAAGGCGGCCGGACGGTTATTGGTCGACACCAGGGAGCCTGTGAGTTCAGAAAGAGGCAGCAGAGAGGCAGGGCCTGAGCTGAGAACTTGCTCGCAGACCAACAACCTCTGGAAGCCCTTTGACGAAGGCTGCCTGCCGTCGTCCCTGATGACGGGCCTCTACGTTCCGAATAGCTCCGTCGCTCCCATCAACTCGCCCAGCAGCGGTCCCTTACGAACAAACGACGCCTCAGTCAGAAACGACGATCAACTCGCCGAGCAGCCTGCGCGTCCTCACTACCCCTGGCTCGTCAACGCGACGATTCTCCTTCAAGGTGTGTTCCTTTCTCTCTCTTCGCACGAGAATCTCGCTAACGGAGGACTCGTCCAGGGGACTCGATGGAACGGCTTCACCTCAACGACTTCTGCAACCTCGTCGGCGGAGTCCTCACCAACATCGTCCCCTCCCACCCCGCCTCGCCTCCAATCTACCGCAAGCAGCTTCCGACGTTTCTGGGACCGGATGGGATCGAGACTGCACAGTCTATAGAGGCGAAGCGACTTCGAGTCATGTACGAGAATATATGGGACGACAGACCCTCGAGCTGGCCAATCACTCGGCCCAACGTGTGCGATGTCAAGGAGTACGGCGCAACGATCATCAGTGTCTTCACTTGGGTGCGTTTCTCCTCGAGGCAGTGCTTCCGGACCCGCGCTGACTTCTCGTCGCAGGGTCTGCGAGATATGGAGCCCGTCTTTCAGAGCGAGGACTTCTTCCACGGTCCTTGTGCGCCTTTCTCTCATCGCACTCTCGGTCGTGCTCTTCTAACCGCGACATTACAGCCACGTGGGTCGACCGATTCCACCACATCACCCTCCCACTTCTCCACAACCTTGCTACTCTCCTCGAACGTCCCCAAATCCTCCACCCTTCCTTTATCGAGCTCGCTTCCGGCTTTTGGGACCTACGAGGCTTCACCGAGGAGGACTTTGTCCTCGCCGGAGTGAACAAGCCGTACCCAAAGGACAGCGAGATCCCGTTCAAGAACCTCGACGAGGTGCGCGAGAATATGTGGGCCGAACAGGCGCAGGAGGTCCTCAAGCTCGTCGCCGAGACGTTTCCCGACGACAAGGGAGTTCGCGCTGGTCCCGTCATCTCGTGGCGGACTCTTCATCACCCTCACAAGAACAGTGCGTCGCTTTCTATTCCTCCTACTAGCAAAGATTGACGCTAACGTCGTCGCTTTCCAGACTACACACCGTACTCCCGCGTCTTCGGCCTCGACAACCTCGCTCGCAAGACCCTTCACGACCTCCGCGTCTCCTCCCTCGCCACTCGTCCTTCCACCCTTCGATCCGCCAAAGACGCCCTCCACAGCGCTAAAGCACGCCTACTCGCGTACGGCGGCAAGAGCGAGCCCTTCGACGAGGCGCCAGCAGCGATCGATTACGGCTTCGACGAGCGGATTCGGGTCAGCGAGTTTGGCGCGCTCCTCGTCGGTCAAGAGAGTCACTTTAATGACTTCTTGCACCCTGCTGTGCTGCCTGGGAGCTATCTCTGGTCCGACATGATGCTGTACGAGTGAGTCCGGCTCGACCGTGCGAGCGAGGGTTGGTTTCTGACGAGTCCCGCCTCGGCAGACTCAAACGAGCTGTTGCGCGAGTAGGAAGGAGTTCCGGAATGATGAAAGAGGGCCGCGAGTAGAAGCTTCAGACGTGGCCTTGGTAGTATCGGTTGGAATGCTTGCTTGTTGTTTATCGGGCGCCGCGTGCGGACTTGAAACAGCCTCGAGCGCCGTTTCTCTGCAGCTTGTTCTTGCTTCCTTCGAGAAGCAGTTTGTATCCCATCACTGCTCATGCCAGGTGAGCCAGGTGAACGTACGCTGAGAGGCTGATCGCAGGAACGATGGTCAGCAGCGCAGTCTTCCCCTTCCTCCGCCCTCCTGACGACGCGTCCGCCCCTCTTCGCCTTATACGCAGATGAGCACAATAAGTTCAAGCCTGTGGAGGTGGACGCGCACTGTCCCGTTCCTCACGCGCAAAGTGGAGTCGCCGAGCGAAGTCTTCGCAAGCTCGAAAGGGTCAAGAAGAGCGGGTCCGGCCGTCGAGCAGATTTGTTAATCGAGCATACAATAGAGAGGGAGCACTCGAATACCCTGGGAATCGGTCAATCCGGGAGAGAAGTTGTCGGCCGGCGCGAGGAGAGAGAAGGTCAGGAATTCGAAGGTGACGAGGCAGCGAGCGGTCGGTGTCGGAGTTTGAGAGAGGTGGCGCCAAGTAGAGCACGCGAGCAGTACACAGGAGCGCCAGAGTACACTGTCCGTCCCCGAAGAGCAGAAGTCCTGGCGCACGACTGCGCCGGGTCATCGAGAGGACTGCAGAGCTGCACAGGACGAGACGCGAGGAGTAGGGTGATGCCCGCTGGAGGGCTGCGGAATCCCTGAGCAGTCAGTTACACCCCTTTCACCTCAGAGTAAGCCGCAAACATCGGGAGTGAGTGGTAGAAGGAAGAGAGACGTCGAGGAGGATCGACGTCCTCCTCTTGACTTCCTCCCTCCGACAACCATGGTCGACTCAACAAAGGAGAAGGCAAAGCTCCTTGCGCCACGGAACGCAGTGCTGCCGCACGCCCTGAAGCTCCCCGCCTTTAACAAGCTTGCCGGTTGAGCTCCTCTCCTCTCTTCCTCCCGCACGTCCACTGACACCCGCACGTCTAGGAAAGCGTGTCGTACTCGCTTCAGCATCCCCCAGGCGTGCTGATATCCTTCGGACCTTTGTGCGTTGCGATCTCTCGAGAGCGACGGAGCTGATCCAGCACAGGGTCTTGCGCCGGAGATCGTCCCTTCCACCTTCCCCGAGGAGCTCAGTCACAGCGCCTACGATGATCCTGGACAGTATGCGGTGGCTACTGGAACAGCCAAAGTGCGTGGAGGAAGATAACAGCGAGGAGGGGGAGCTGACGCTGCTCTGGTGAGGCGATTGAGGTGTACGAGCGACTTGTGACAGAGTCGCCTGAGGATCCTCCGGACTTGGTTATTGGTGGTACGTTATTGCTGATCTCTGGAAGTCACAGCTGCTAGCTGACGAGCACTGGAGCCGATACGATTGTCGTGCTCCCTCCTCCAAGCCTTGCGATCCTCGAGAAGCCGAGGAACATTATCGACCAGCATGGGATGCTGCAGGATCTTAACGGAGCTAGGGTGGACGTGGTGACTGCTGTTACGCTCGGTGAGCTGCTCAGGGTGGCTGCTCCCTAGCTTAGGCTTGCTGACGCCGCTATTCCTTCAGTGCAGCCTCAGCTCGCTAATCCAGGCTACTCACTGCGGTCGCTCGTGGTAGCAA
>ERZ1463034.230-NODE-230-length-14551-cov-5.890453_pt1 | contig 14551 bp, 25 predicted proteins | sample MGYA00564480_ERZ1463034 | MGnify/ENA primary metagenome ERZ1463034 (study PRJEB39244, sample SAMEA3635122) | Helicobacter pylori | study: EMG produced TPA metagenomics assembly of PRJEB11511 data set (Assembly of a 5300-year-old Helicobacter pylori...
ACACCCTGCGAACACTCTTTCCCTACACGACGCTCTTCCGATCTAAGGATCGAATCCCCCTCGCGTCCCCAGCTTCCAGCGTCTCTCGCAGCACCGGCGACTGCTTGAGGAGCACGTTAGCAGACGCAAAAGTAAGCACGTTTGAGTTTGATTGTGATCCCTGGTCTGCGAGCCTCCTCTGCGCAAGGACTCCACGCGGGATCATCAGCTCTGGCGGTTCGCTCGCTGACCATTTCGCACCCCAGTGGCATCACTCTCCTCTCTTCCCGCCGAACTTATCCGCACCATCCTCGAGCTAGCCGTCGAGAAGGAAGCTATCGCCTACGTCCGCATCTGGCGTTCCTACGCACACCTGCGCGCATTCGCCCTCGTCGCTCGAGCATGGTCGTCGCCTGCGCAAGCTCTTCTCTGGTGTGACTCTGGTTCGCGAGTCCTTGATAGGACGGTGGCGTACGCACATGGTGATTCTGTTTGGGGACGACTATGCCGCAACTGCACCTCGCAACGGTGTATCTGTCGTGAACGTCGGCAAGTTGCTGAACGCGCTTCGAAGCGACGGACTTCGTTATCTGTGGATTGAGCGTTGCTCGAGAAGCTTGATCTTCGCGACTGACCACCTCGTCTCGAATCAGCTCACACAACTTGTCACGCGGTCGCCGCCCCGCTCTCCTCTCCTCTCCTCCTTCTCCTGACTGCTGCCTCGGCACCGGTATCTTGCTTCAGATCGAGTACGAGCGCGAGCACGAGACCATGCGAAAGTGCTTTCGAAGCCTGCCTTGGAAACGCGCGACTCGAACTACCCAGCTTGTATCCTTCCCAATCTACTCGATATCCTGCTCGCCAGCGTACGCCGGCAGGCGCTTCGACCCCTCCTTCCAAGTAACAGTGCCCTTGCACAAATCCTGCACGAGGTTGATGACTTCGTCGAACGTGCCGATGACTTGGGCGGTGGTGTCGCGTTCACTGCGGTGGGCGAGATCAGTACGCGCTCAGGAAGGAGATGAGGGAGACGAACCGGAGAGTCATGGTGCCGTTCTTGACCGCTGTTGAGATGGTCAGTACGAGGAGCCGGTAGGAGGAGAGAAGAACGAACAGGCAAAATCGAGCGTGACGCCGAAAGGAGTACCGAGCTCGTCGTTACGTGCGTACCGCCTTCCGATGCTGGCACCCGAATCGTCGACCCGACTTGCGAGACCAGCACTGCGAAGCTTTTGAGCTGCACCCGAAGTTTCGTCAGCGTCTCGCGCGTTGTGAGGAAAGGAACGACGACGCACAGATCTCGCGGACGAGAGGACGGAACTCGGCGTTACCACTGAGAGGGACGATAAGGACTTTGATTGGCGCGATGGAGGGGGGGAGCGAGAGGACGCCGCGAGCGACATCCGACTCGCGAGCCCAGTACGAGTGCTCGAGGAGAGAGTAGAGGATGCGACCGATTCCAAATGAGGGCTCGATGACGTTGGGGGTGTACTCGCGGACTGTGGAGAAGGAAGTGAGCTAGGAAGAAGGGCTGGAGGAGGAGGACGAACCGGATTCGCGGAATGTGGTCATGTTGACGGCAAAGATTGAGCTGGGGACCTCGTAGTCCTGTCCGTTCGCTGCACGGATCGACGTCTTCCTGTTCACAATACCGCATCAGCTCTCCGTCCCCTTGGACGAACAAAAAACGCACCCGTTCTCCGCCAACTCCTTGGACACGACCGCGAGCTTCTCCTCGTCCAACGCCATGATGGCGTCCTCGACCAGCTTGGCCTCCTTCTTGAAGAAGGGTCCGAAGAGCTTCTTCTCGATGACGGGGACGTTCTTAGAGTAAACCTTGGGCTCCTTGAGCTGCTCGCGGACGACCATCTTGACCTGCGTCTTAGCCGCGTGAACGGTGAGATCGTACGCCGAACGGTCGGCGCAGCCACAGCACTCGATCCAGCCGAACGAGGTCTCGATCTCGCCATCCCAGCAGTCCGAGGCGTAGTGAGCCATCTCATTGGACATATGCTGACGGAAGCGAAGGCGCTGGGGGTTGATGCCGATCTTGAGGAAGAAGAGGTGGATGCGGGCGATAAAGTAGCCGAGCGTTTGGTTGTCGATCATTCCCTTTTATAGGGACGGTTAGCGAGGGTTCAAAGAGGCAGGTGAGGACGCGCACGGATGCGACGGCCTCGCCAACAGTGATCTCGGAGATGTCGGTCTTGCCGGCGGACTGGACGTCCTTGGGGAGGAGACGTAGCTTGATGTCCTTGACCGTGTCAAAGCGCTCGTGATCTTTCTGGAGAGGGTCGACAAAGTGCTCAATCTCGGCCATCGTGAACTCGCTGCGAATTAGTCGTTAGGCCTGGATGTCTGGAAAAAGGAAGAGCGAGCACGCACCGGACACGTAGCAGACCACTGCGAGGGCTGATCTCGTTGCGGAACGACTTGCCGATCTGGGCAGAGGCAAAAGGGACGCGACCGTTGTTGAAGTCGAGGAGGCGGTTGAAGTTGACAAAGTGGCCTTGAGCGGTTTCGGGGCGGAGGTAGCTGCAGTCGCGTACGTCAGCTCCGTCTGCTCCCGGCCAAGCTGTAGCAGAACAAACGCACCCCTTGATCTGACCCGTGGGACCAATGCTCGAGTCGAACATGAGGTTGAACTCGACCGGCTCCGTAACCTCGTTTCCAGTCTCTGGCGAGACGATCATGTGCGAGCGCATCAGCTCACCCAGCTCCGCGCCAGTGTAGTTGTCGATCTTGGCGAGGATGGACTCGTACTCGGCAACGACCTCGTCGTCGAGCTTGACGACGGTAGACTTGACCTTCTTGCCCTTCTTCTTCTTCGAGTCTTCCTCTTTGACGACCTCCTCCTTGATACCCCTAGCCGCCTTGTCTCCCTTGAGCCGCGCCTCCAGCACACCCTCGACGAGGTGATCCGCGCGGAAGACCTCGTTCGTCTTGACGTCGCGCACCATCCAGTCGGTGAACTTGTCGACATGGCCCGAGGTCTTGAGCACGTCCGAGAGTGTCATGATGGTCGTGTCGAGCTCGAGCATCTCCTCCTCGATGATAAAGTGCTTGCGCCAGAGGTCGACGATGTTGGTCTGAAGAGAGGAGCCGGGAGGTCCCTGTCGTGCGTGCGGCGGTCAGCTGGCAGTCGTGGTTCCTTTGGCGATAACGCACGTAGTCGTACAGTCCCTTGACACCTGCGAGCAGCTTCAGATCAGCTCCCGTCCCAGGCGTCCGTCCCAGGCGTCCTCAACCCAGCTCACCCCCGTAGATCTCAAACGCCGGGCAGTAGAAGAACCGCTTGATGAGCAGGCCATCCAGCGCAGCACGCTCAAAAGGGTGCGCCGTCTTGTTGACGAGGTCCGTCATGGAGGGAGAGAGGGAGCTGAAAAGATGGCGGTTGAGGAGGGATCTACTGAGGGATAGTCTGGGGCTTCCGAGTGCTGCTTTAAGGGTCGGTAACGCCACAGTGACTTGCTGTGGTAGGGGCGGAGGAGGAAGAGTCACCTCGTCCACAGCCGCCGCAAAAGTGCCGGCCGCGAGATTCGAAGCAACGCTTTTTCTGGCCAGGTACGTCTTTTAGGCTGGGTACGCTCACCGGGGCTATTCTGCTACGCGCACAAAGAGCTGTACTCTCGTATTCTTCAAGGCTCGGAGCAAAAAATTGCTCCTGGAGGGACTCGAACCCACGACCAATACGTGGCGGTAGGATTACACGTGGAATGCACGAGATAAAACTATAAGCATACGGCTCTAAACCAAACTGAGCTACAAGAGCGCGCTACCGCTGCGTTACGGTGCAGAAATTGTTAGAAGAGAATTTTTTCCGGTTATGAAATGAGACAGATTTTCCCGGCTATGAGTAGCCTCTCTTCGCATTTCTTTACCCCGAGGGAGACCTGCTCCCACTCCATCACTCCCCCTTAGTCGTCCCAGTCTCAGCTCAGTTCACTACCGAGTCAAGCAAGCCCCCTGGCCCACGCGGCGCGTCACCTTGCCTCGACGCCATCTTTAGCTCGTCTAGCGGCAGCTCGTCCTCGTACGTACGCTGGACCACCTTGCCGGGACCAAGTGCCTTGGTTTGGACCGTTTGGAGGCAAGCGCGATTGTGGAGGAGGGAGAGCGGGATAGACGGGAGACCTGGCAGAGCTCAAAGGCCATCGATTCCGCTCGCTCTCGCTCTCGCTCTCGCCGCTCGCCTGACACACTAAAACACTCTCATGCAATGCACCATAACGATACACAGACACCTACTCGTCGTCACGCGCGCATCCTCCGCCTCATCTTCTCCATCCCCTCGGGATTCGAATCCGCCGTCGCCTTGGCCATCCTCGCCGCCTTGACCCACTTTTGCAACGACCCCAGGTCGAGCTTGTTGTGAGCCAGCTCGAACGCTCTCGGCCAAACGGCGTCGTCCTTAGCAAGCCCCGCCTCGATGTCGATACCGAGCTCCTCGCGGGCGGCGTCCTCGAACGCGTTTTCCTCGATAAGGACGAGCATGGCGGTGAGAGGGAGGAGGACGTCGGCGATGAAGCGGGAGCGAAGGCGGTCGTCGAGAGCTTCGTACGCTGATGATCCGGTCGGCCGAGGCGTCTGCGCACAAACTTGAGCGAGAATCAACTGGGAGAGACGAGGACGTACGTCGTGCGGTCCTTGAGCCCAGGCGGAGAGCTGGGTGCGCAGAATATCGATATGGTCGTCGAGGAGCTCGCCGTAGCGACTCATCTTGGCGAGCGTCTCTCGCTTCGCTCCGCCTGCGAAGAAGCGATCTGCAAGCGTTCAAGTTAGCGACGGCGACGGGGACGATAACGCGACTCACCATTCCAGTCCTTGGCCGGGAGGAACTCGTCGTTGATGATGAGCTGTAGTGTAGGCTCGAGCTTGGCGACAAAGGAGACGAGGTCACTCGCGTAGCCGGCGTTGACTGAGAGTTCCGTTTCGCCGAGCTGCAACGTCGATCAGCAAGTTAATCAAGCACAACCCAGCAAAACGACGCGGACGCACCAGGACCGTGAAGAACGGCTTGTCGGCCGGCACGAGGTAGTCCTTGCGAGAAACGGTTCCCGTCGTCCCATCGACCCATTCCACCGCAAACTTGCCCGCCGACCTCGGCCCCGTCGCAGGACCGGTAAGTCGAGCCGCCCACCACCTCCCCACCGCTTTCGCGATGACATTGATCGGAAAAGAGATCCTGCGCAAGCCCCGTCAGCGGTCTTGTGCAATGGTGAGGGGTGCTAGCACGGACCTCTCGCCGTTCCCCTCCCTTGTAAGCTCGTCGTCATCCAGCTCAATCGCAGGTGCTGGAGCAGGCGGCGAGCGCTGCCTCGCAGTAGGCTGAGAAGGCGGTGGCGGGTAGTCCTCGTCGTCAGAGCGGATATCGCGGATCGCCTCGAGCTCGAGGGCTTGTCGAACAATGTCGTCGAGAAGAGTCGTGGGGGGAGAGATGGAGCCGCTGGCAAAAGTTCGGTCGTTGAAGCGCAGACGACCGGCGTGTGCGCTCGACCGGAACGAAACGATGCTGAGCGAGGTGGGGTCGTCGAGCTTGATCTCGCGAGAGCTGTGCGAAAACGACGTCAGCTCACGCCCTACGTTGGAAGGCGGAAGGACAAACGCAAAGTTAAGAATCGTCCCGTTAGGATCGACGAGGAGGTGGATCTCGAGAGGTCGCGTTGAACGCAAAGTGCTGACGATCTGCGTCGCCAGAGATTAGCACCGACGCTCGCATCGCAGACGGCTCAACTCACGTCGGCAGGCCACCAGAACCCTGATCCCTCAACTCCAGCACGAACCCAAACCAGCTGGTCCATCTTGCCGAGAGCCCAACCCTTGGCTCTATCCTCGTCCGTCTCCGTCAACGGCGCGTCGCTCAACGCCTGCGAAAGGACAAACGACGACGAAGCGATCGACGACGTTTCAGGGACTGCGCGACTCCCATCAGCTCCTTTCAGACCGGCACAAAATACCCAAGAAAAAAACGCACTCGGTCGAACGACCACCTTCTCCTTGCTTTCAACGCGCTTCTCCACCGTGTTCCCCTTCCCCTTGCCAACCCTGACCTTCTTCTTCGGCGACTCCTCCCTCGCCTCCTCCCCCTCGCTCTCGGCATAATTAACCTCCTTCCCCTTCTTCCCCCTCTTCTTCGGACTCGGCTTATACACCTCCTCACTCTCACTCTGCTCGACGACCTTCTTCCTCCGCGCCTTCTTCGCAGGCGAAGCGAGGTCGGACGAGGATTCGGGAGCATCCTGGCGCCCGCGTGGAGGGGAGGGAGCGGTCGAAGTCTTGCGGAGACGTTTGGGCTGCGAGGCAGGATCGGAGGTTGGGAGAGGGGAGAGGGGGGAGGACGGAGGTTTCTGGGAGTTGCTGGCGGCGGGTCGGGAGTCGGTTGAGGTGCGGCGACGGGCGGAGTCCTATGAATTGCGTCTTAGTTTTGTGAGAAGGGGAGGGAGGAAGGACGCACGGAGTCTCCGCTCGATTCGATGAGGACTTCGAAATTGAATTCGCGCGCTGGCTTCGCAGGAGGAGGTGCTGAAGAATCGACCTCCATCTCGAACGCCGCGTCGCCGGAGACTTGAGAGCTCTCGACGATCGAAGGCTTGACGACCTTCCTCGGGATCTTGGTCGTTGGTGCTCGCTGAGTCTGCGTAAGAGGCGGGAGGGAGGACGACAGGGGTTCGAGGACGCAAGGGTCGAATTGAGTTTGGGTGAGGAGAGGGAGGGAGGAAGAGGGTGGCGGTAACTGCGTTGGCGTTAGAGCAGGAAGGGAGGACGAAGGCGCCTCCTCCTCTACTCCAGTCAGGGCCTTCGCACGCGCGGCGGCGAGCTCCTTGGACGCTTTAGGCTTGCGGAACACCTTGGCCTCCCCTCCCGCCCCAGCGGGCGCGCTCCTGCTAGGCGAGACAGCTCGAGTCCTCTCCGCCGCCTCTCGAAGGCTAGGGTCGACCGAACAGCTCCTCGAACGCGATTTCTCCTTCTGCGTCGCCGTCGACGTCTGGGAGCTGGGGAGGAACGCGTCGAGAGGGAGGATGCGCAGCGGGTCGGGCGAGTCGTCCGTCTGGGTTGGGCGGTAGCATGACGAGAGATGGTGCATCTGAGTCGGCGTAGGGGTCGGAGAAGGGAGTGTGGCGGGTTCGGTGGAGGAGGGGGAGAAGCGCGCGGTTGGAGCGGGGGAGGAGTCGGAAGCGCCATCGTCGGGGGTGGGAGATGACCGGTGAGGCTGGCGCGCGGGAGGGAGAGACGGGAAGGGGGACGAAGGGATACCTTGAGAAGGGAGAGTAGGGAGGGAGGAGATGGGTGGGTCGTCGCCGTAGGAAGGGAGAGAGGAGGTGACGGCGGGTGAAGGGGTCGGTTCGTCCTTCTCTGTCGTCGAGTCGGCGTTGATGACCGGAGGAGGAATGCAGACGGCTGAGAGGTCGACGCTTGATCCTGGGAGCTCCTCCACCTGCTCCTCAGAAGTGCTATCCTCCTCGACCTTCTCCATCCCCTCAGCCGTATCTCGCTCCCCTCCTTCGATCTCCACAGGCGCCAGCGCCGCGATTTCCTCAACCTGCTCTATAGTGGCGCGAGTAGGCGAGAGAGGAGGCGGGGGGACGCGTTCCTTTAAGATGTTGGATGTCGGGAGTGACGAGGGCAGGAGGCCTGGGAAGGCGAAAGGTTCGGGCGCGGAGGCTGGCTCCAGAGGAGGTGGAAGAGGTGGGGGTGATGGGTCCATGAGACGCGCTGGAGGATGTATTCGTGTGCTCCTGCGAGTGAGGAGGAGGAAGAAGAAAGAGAGAAGACCTTGCGTCGACCTCGAAGCTCAAGCCTCGATGCAGGTATGTATGCCACCCTCGCGCTCTCGACGTGGGTAGCTTTCTGCAGCAGGTCAGACTGTGCAGCTAGTCCTATCTTGTTTGCCTCGCCAGCCAGCAGCTCCTTCACGTAATCGCAATACAGGTATATATCTTCCCGCTACAGCTCCACCACACGCGACTTGACAATCCGGATGTCCTCTCGTGGTCTGCTCGAGTCAAAGTCAGCTCCCAGCTCGTTCGACAAAGGCAAGAACACGCGCTGGTCCTCCCCATCGACTGCCACAGCTCCCAATCGCTCCACCACCTTCATCCCTGAAAGCACGCGTCCAAAGATCCTGTTCGGGGCGTCAGCAACGCAGCAAGGAGATGGATGGAGGACGAACGTGTGACGCTTGTCCAGGTGAGGAGTCGGGCCGAGGGTGATGAAGAATCTGGAGGTGAGGAGGTGTCAGGGTCTCTCAAGGTCGTTCGAGGGAGAGTAACGCACTGTGATCCGTTGGTATTGGGTCCGCTGTTGGCCATCTGTATGAGAGGGTTTAGCTCTGCAGCACTCGCTCAGCTGTCGAGAGACACGAACGGCAAGGATCCCAGCGCCAGTGAAGCGGAGCTCAGGGTGCTGCACCACGACTCGATCAGCTCCCGCCTCTCCCGCACTGCTTCCAGATACGCACAATCTCGTCCTCAAACTTGTCGCCGTAGATAGAGGTTCCTCCGCGCCCAGTTCCTGTAGGATCTCCTCCCTGCGTCCCAGTCACCGTCTTAGCTCCGCGTCCTGATCCCCCTCTGCATGGCGCAAGAGCGCACCTGGATCATGAACTCGTTAATGATCCTGTGGAAGACCGTTCCTGTATCGTGGCAGTTGGATCAGCCCCAGCAGAGCGTGAGGAGGAGCACAAGCTCACCGCTGTAGTATCCTCGCTTTGCGAGCTCCAGGAAGTTCTTGCAGGTTTTGGGAGCGTGGTCCGTGTAAAGCTCCATGATCACAGTGCCCATGGACGTCTCGAAGACGACGGCTTGAACCATGGAGGAGGAGGAACGAGTTGGTTGATTCGGTTCGTTCTTTTGGCGGCTGGGGCTGGCGTGGGCTGTTGGCTACGGATACGTAGCTGTGGTGCTGTGTGCGAGGAGTGCAGAGTGGGAGTAAGCCAACCTCGTCGCTGCCGTCGTCTGTCCAAGTCCTCCAGGGCACGGACCACCAAGATCTGGCAACGACAAGGCTCCTCCTTCTGCCTTAAGCCACAACTCACGCCAAACGGTGACTGAGCACCACTGGCACCTCACCCAGGCCATTCGGCCACTCTCCCCCGCTCCTTCAACCCTTCCCCCTCCTCCTCAGCTCCACCCTCAGGCACCTCCACCCCTCTCCGCCACGCCCTCTCCCTCTCCTTCATCCCCTCCGCCCCTCCCTCCCCAATCCCCATTACCCGCAGCAACATCTACGAGCGTCTCACCCGCGGTCTCTCCAGCGCGACCGTGCGGGAGGGGAGGTGGCGAGATGAGACGGAGAGGGCTCAACAACAGGGGAACCCTGCGAGTTGGGCGGTCCTGGGGGTGGCGATGGGGTCCGAGGGAGTGGGAGAGGATAGAGGGAGAGAAGGGAGCTGGGGTGGAAGGCCGAGGGACGCGGTGACGGGGAGGAGGATCGTTAGCGCTGCGAGCGCGTTGGAGTCGGGGTTCAGCAGGAGGACGCAGTGGGTTGATGAACCGGGGAGCTATGCAGCGACGGAGCAGGGACAGGTGGAGGAACAGGAAGTGTCGGTGCTCGGGAGCGTCGTCGAGGTTAACGAGGAGCGAGATGATCAAGTTCCTATCCTTGCGGAGGGGAGGTCCATCTGGCTGCTCTCGCCAGTTAGCAAGAACGTAGTAAAGTGCGTGGTGGCGTACTTCCTTGCAGAACTCTTTACGTTCGTGCCTGCGCTGGCAGAAGGCATCGGCGCACCTTTCGACGCGGACGGACCTGTGCGGAATGCTCATGTGTGCGTCGCTTCCCTTTTGTGATCTTCTGTCGCTGACCCTGATCACAGGATTGCTACCGTCGCCGTCTACTTCAACCCAGCGAAAACGATTGGCGCGATGATCGAAGCCGACTTGTTCATGCTCGTGGGAGCGGCGTACTCGGTGTTCGTTCTCTCGCTCTCGATGTCTGCCCTTGCTGACGTCGCTGTACAGCTTCCTCTGCTGCGGGTCGATGGCTATGACTGTGTTCCTCGACGGTTACGGCCTCGAGCGACTGGCACACGTACTCGTGCTGGTCTTCTGGCTCGGTTGCGGATTCGCTGTCCTAGCCTACGTCAAGGTCAAAGTGAACAAGGTGCGCTCTCGTTCTCTCGCTTTTGAGGACTTCGCTAAAACCTCTCCAGCCGACTCTCACGACAGCTTGCTCGATGGTCTCGCTCATCTCCTCCGTCATGTTCGTGCCTTCTCCGGTATCGAAGCTGGACTCGCTGACCCCGTTACAGCATCACCAAAGAAGGCGCCTTCCACATCGGACATTTCCAATCGCAGGCGATCCTCCAGATCATCATCATCGTCCTCATAGGAACCGCCATCTCAAACGTCGTCTGTTTCACGCTGTGGGCGAGCAGCGCGACGACCAAGGTGCGCCACTAACAAGATCCGCTCGACTGGACGCTAACGAACAAAACGATAGCTGCAAGGCGATCTCAACAAGACGCTCGACTCGTTCTCGACCCTCCTCGGAATGCTCACCAAAACCTTCCTCCTCGAGTCCGTCCCCCGTCCCTCCCTGCCACTCCCACTAACTCCGTCCGCACAGGGACGACATCACGACCCCACCTTCGCACCTGAAATCCGCCATCGACGCCCACCAATCCTCCTTCACGACTCTCCAGTCCTCCCTCGCGCAAGCAAAGTACGAATTTCTCGATTCGCGCCTCCGGAACACGGCGCAGGCGTACGACGAAGCGGTCAAGAGTATGACGAGGTTGGCGCAGGGGCTTACTGGGATGAGGAGTGGGTGTACGCTGCAGTATGATTTGATGAGGGCGGCGCTGGAGGGGGAGGAGAGGGGGGACGAGAGGATCGTGTTGGACAAGTTTAAGGAGCGGGTCGGCGAGACGCTGCGGGTTCTTTCGGCAAGTTCCTTCCTCTTCTTTCCTAGCGCAATGTGACTGATGAGGAGTAGCGAACGAGCCAAAGGACCCTCGCCCTCCTGCGCACGTCCTTCTCCCGCGCGCCTGACTCCGCGTCATTCGTTCAGGACGACCTCGAAGACTCGCCCCTCTCCTCCGAATCCCTCCTATCCCTCAAGCGCGAGCTTGAACAGAGTCTGACGCTGTTCAAGCGAGCCCACTCTCGAGCGATCAAGATCCTCTATCGACGGTTGCCGGCCAAGACGATGTACGAGGGCAAGGACCCTTTTGCGGATCCCGAGGCGTTTAGAAAGGCGGTGGGAGGGGACGAGGGGCCTAATGATAAACTGTTCAGGATCTACTACTAGTGCGTTCCCCTTCTCTTCTTCTCGAGGTAGAGCTGATGGACGCAGCTGCTTCAATTTCGAGGAGTGGGTCAAGGAGCTTGCGTGCCTCGTCGAGACGTTTGTGGAGATTAGGAGTACGGAGGAGGAGGTCGAACGACTGATGACCGAGCGGAGAAGGAAGTGGGGAGTGTTGGCGCGGTTGATGAAGGGATGGGGAGGGAGGACGCGAGGCAGGAAGGGGAGAACGCTGGCGCAGCGCGTCGCGGGGGTGAATGAGATGTTCTGTGCGTCCTCCCACGTGCGGGTCGTGCTCGGCTGACGTGCGTTCGCAGCGGGACTTACGAAGAGGAGCAAGCCGCAGAACCCGTTCCCCAAGATCGTCGATGGAGCCCTCACTTCGCACCAAGTCCCCGCGTCCGAACTCTCCTTCGTCGGGCAGGTCAAGTACGGCTTCTGGCGACTCGGGTGGCACATGCGGCAACCGAACCTGCGGTTCGCGATCAAGACGGGAGCAGGAGTGGCGGTCCTGGCGAGCGCGGCGTTCATCCCCGGCACGAGGCCGCTCTGGCTGGGGTGGAGGGGCGAGTGGGCTCTGATCTCTTGTGCGTCCTGCCGCTGTCCAGCCTTGAAAAGGGAGCTGACGAGGCGCAGATATGGTCATCATGGCACCGACGCTGGGAGGGACGAACTTTCTGGCATTGGGGAGGATCCTCGGTACCTTCGTCGGCGCTGGGGCGGCGGTTACGCTATGGGTCTGCGTGCCCTCTGTTTCAACACGTCTTGAAGCTCACCTACGTCGCGCAGACCGTCTTTCCGGAGAACTCGGTCATGCTTCCAATCATGGGCGCGCTGTTCTCGGTCCCCTGCTTCTACGTTGTCGTCACACGCGTACGTCTTTATCCCGTCCTGTGCGATCTCGAAAACTGACGACGCTACTCGCCAGCCGCAATACGGACCTAGCTCTCGCTTCGTGCTCCTAACCTTCAATTTGACGTGTCTCTACGCGTTCAACCTCCGCGAAATCGACACGCACGTCTTCTCGATAGCCTTCCATCGTTCGCTCGTACGCCACTTCGATCTTCGGCCTCCCAACGAGTTCTGACTCTTCTTCGTAGGCCGTCGCGTTCGGCGTCGCATGGGGACTCGTGGTGACGAGCTACATCTGGCCCTTCGAAGCTCGCCGCGAGCTTCGCAAAGGACTGTCCGAGTGCGTCCTCATCGCTCTGCGCGATTTACTCCTAACAAACTCTACCCGCCGCGCAGATTCTTCCTCAACTCGGCTCATCTCTACGAAACCCTCGTCAGGACCTACTCGACACCTCCTCCCGCGCTCTCGCAGATCCACACTCGGAACCCCAGTTGCGCCGACAGGGAGTGCCTGAACGAGCGTTCGCCTCTGCTCCTTACTGCCGAGGCGCAGAAGCATCTCAGCGATGTCGCGGGAGATTTTGTCGAGATGGAGGTGTACTTACAGCTCTCGCTAATCAAGGTGCGTCGTTCCTTCCGAGCTCCTCCGCCAATAACGAGCGCCATGCAGCTTTCCGGCCTCCTAGACTCAACGAAGCACGAACCCCGCCTCAAAGGCCCCTTCCCCATCGCCACCTACCGGTCCGTCCCCCTCATGCTCCACACGATAACCACACTAAAGCGAATTCCACAGCAACGTTCTCACGAGCTGCCAAAGCATCCTCGACCTCCTCACCTCTATGCGAACCGTCACGACGCGCGAAGCGTGGTACACGACCGTCCGGCGGGATTTCGTCATTCCCGTCAACCGCGAGCGGCGCGAGATGGTTCGTGCCTCCCCCCTCTCCCCTGCTCTACTGACCCCCGCGCGTAGGTGGGCAACGTCCTCCTGTACCTCTCCCTCCTCGCTTCGGCGTTGTCGCTCAAAACGCCCTTACCGGCGTACCTCCCTCCCGCCGCCGAAGCGCGCGATAGGCTCGTAACGAAACTGCGGTCGCTGCCTATCGTTCAGAAACAGATCGTGCGGGGTGGGAGCGAGGGATTGCTTTACCTGGCTTGTGGGTTCTTCCTTTCCGCCTTGATAGGGGGGCTGATGAGCGGTAGATGCGCTCACGATGAAGGATGTCATTGCTCAGCTCGATAGTCTCGGGAAGACGTTCCAGCTGCTGTTTGGAGTTATCGGTCAGTCCCTCTGGCGTGGTGGGAGGGCGTCGCTGACTCGGACGCGCGTTCCAGGCGGGGTTAATTCGAAGGACGAGTTTGAAGCGCTCTTTATTACGCACGAGGAGGAGGGGACGCGGGAGGAGACGGATTCGGAGGGGAGCGAGAGCAGTCCGGACACTGAGGGCGAGCGCAGGACGCAATAGATCTTCTCGCTTCCTCCAGTGAGCGAGGTCACTCTGGCACCGAACGAGAAAGAAGAGTCATGCGAAATAGCATTGCTCAGCCGGGCAAGCCCAGGCCTCATGAATCGCGGGAAAGGGGAACATAACGAAATGGGGGGGTATAACTGCACGGTGGGGAAGAAAAGAACGTCCTTAGGCAAAGGTGGGCGACGACACCTGTTGCTGCTGCTTGGACGCGCTCGACTCCTTGAGCGCCAGGAGCTGCTTGGAGCGGAACGCCTCGTAGTGGATCTGAGCCGTCGTTTCGATCAGGTCTTGGAGGTGAGTTCTGCCGCGACCAGGTCAGTACGGGGCGCTGGTAGAATAGAGAGAGCACGCACCGGGTGAGGAAATTGCGGAGGTAGTTGAACTCGCAGTGCTGCTCGTTCTCGACGTTGATGACTCCCCATCGGTTCTTGCGACCGCGCACGGGCTTGCCATCGATGATGACGTTGCGCTCCGAGCCGACGACAGCGAAAGGGATCATGTTCTGCGATATCTTCGCGTCAGTGCGAGCGAGAGGAGAGGGAGAGAGAGAACGCACCCGGATCGCCTCGTTCAACTGCGTCTCCTCCTCGTCGTTCTCCTCGTTGTCGAAAGGGTAGGCGCGAATGTTGTGGTGCGCAAGCTCGGCGCGGATCTACAGAGGGCAGAGGGATCAGCTCTCTCCCAGGAGAACAAGCGCGCAAAGGACGTACGCGCAGCTTGAATGCCTCCCTCTCGTCGAGCGTCAGACTATCACTCTTGGCAATGACAGGAACGACGTTGACAACCTCGCTAAGCTTCTTCATGACGGTGATGTCGATCGCCTTAAGCGAGTGACCAGTGGGAGCGATGAAGTAGAGGCAGCAGTGGATGCGCGTGTCGACGATGTACTTGTCACGCATCGCGGTGAGCTCCTTGCGGAGATAGGCCGAGTGCTGGTCCTTGATGTACTTGATGATAGGGTCCCAGCTGTGTGCGAGATTAGTTGCGCGCCAAAGGGAGGTTGGGAG
>ERZ1463034.231-NODE-231-length-14536-cov-50.664181_pt1 | contig 14536 bp, 5 predicted proteins | sample MGYA00564480_ERZ1463034 | MGnify/ENA primary metagenome ERZ1463034 (study PRJEB39244, sample SAMEA3635122) | Helicobacter pylori | study: EMG produced TPA metagenomics assembly of PRJEB11511 data set (Assembly of a 5300-year-old Helicobacter pylori...
AGGCTGCCAGTGACATCACCAGACGGTTGAGGAAGTCCAGCAGTTCACCAAAGTCAGGATCGTCTGTTTCCAGACTTGTGGTTTCGCGCTGCAGTTCAACCAACGCTTGCCAGTTCTCTCGCGACAGCTTGCCGCGCACTTGCGATGCCGCCCACTGCAGGCGTTGCAGGTTGGCCCGCAGGCTGAAGACCCCGTCTTCGCCCAACAGTCCCGCGAGCAAACGCTCGTGCAGTTCGCCCCCCTCTTCCTCGTCTGGCAGCAAGTGCAGGCTCTCGCCCAGCTTTACCGCCGCTTGCAGGGCCAAAGGGTCGTCACCATCGACATAGCGCGCCAGCATGATCCGCAGCAACCGTGCGCTGTCATCGCAACGCTCGCAGTAGCGGCCGAACCAGAACAAATTCTCCACCACCCGCGATGGCAGATAAGGATCACGTCGAATCAGGTCACGCACACCCAGGGCACGCTGGCCTTTCCACGGTTCAACACCATAGACACGCTCACCCAAGACCCAGGTGTCCTTGCTCGCTCCGCCGCGCTGCATCGACACTACGTCGGCATCGGCCTCGGCAGCCACCCGGGTCAACCCACCCGGCAGCACCCGATAACCGTCGGCGCTGGCGACCGCATACACCCGCATACCAATCGCCCGAGGTTGCAACTGATCGCCATCGGTTTGCCACACAGGTGCGTGGGACAGTTGCGCCAGCTCCTGCGCAACATACGCGTAAGGCCGGGCCTGCATCCGCTCCGCCAATGCCTGACGCTGCTCGGCATTCAAATCGCGGCCGAACACCGGCGTGAAACTTTGTGACGGGAACGCTGGTTTGATCAGCAGTTCAGGAAGTTTTTCCAGCGCCTGGGCCAGCACCGGAGGTTCGCCGCACCACCATGTCGCCACGGACGGAAGGATCAATTCTTCACCAAACAGGTGCTGATTGATTTTCGGCAGAAAGCCCAGTAAGCCAGGTGATTCCAGAACGCCGCTGCCCAAGGCGTTGGCGACCAGTACCCGCCCCTGGCGCACCGCTTCGAGCAAGCCGGGAACGCCCAGCGCAGAGTCGGTGCGCAACTCCAATGGATCGCAGAAGTCATCGTCGAGCCGACGCATGATCGCGTGAACCCGACGCAGGCCACTGAGCGTTTTCAGGTAAACCGTGGCGTCGCGCACCGTCAGATCGCCGCCTTCGACCAGCGGATAACCCAGTTGGCGAGCGAGATAAAGGTGTTCGAAGTAGCTTTCGTTGAAGCGGCCGGGGGTCAACAGAACCACCAGTGGCGCTTCGTTGTCGCTGGGCGCCTGGCGCACCAGCGTCTCTTGCAAGGCGCGGAAAAAGCCCGACAGGTGCTGCACCTGCAAGTCGCGGTACATGTCCGGGAACGCGCGCGAGACGATTTGCCGGTTTTCCAGCGCAAAACCGGCCCCCGAGGGCGCCTGGGTACGGTCGGCGGTTACCCACCAGCGGCCGTCGGGAGTGCGCGCCAAATCCACAGCGTACATGTGCAGGAACGTGCCTTCGGGCGGTTTCACGCCCTGACACGGCCACAGAAAATTGTTATGCCCGAACACCAGTTCCGCCGGCAGCAAGCCGTCGGCGATCAACTGCTGAGGACCGTACAGGTCGGCCAGTACCGCATTGAGCAATCGCGCCCGCTGAGCGATGCCCGCAGCGACGTGCTGCCATTCCTGAGCCGGTATTAGGTGTGGCAGTAGATCGAGTTCCCAAGGCCGGTCTGCGCCTTTTGGATCGGCATAGACATTGTAGGTCACCCCGTTTTCCTGAATCTGCCGAGTCAGCAACGCCTGACGCTGCATCAACTGCGCGGGCGTGCTGCGTTGCAGATGCTCATACAGGCGCTGCCAATGCGGACGAACAGCGCCACTGGCATCGAGCATCTCGTGATAAGTACCCGCAGTCAGCGGATAACGGTCAAGCAGGTCAGGCATGAAAGTCTCGGCAGACAACAAAAGACATCGAATGAGTACAGAAAAATGTCACGCGCTCAGGCAAACCCTGCGCGTGGCATCTCCCTCAATGGGCTTGCTAGTGGCGGCGCATATCCAGCGTCATCGGCAGTTCATCATTAATGCTCAACAACGGCACTTGCAGCTTGCCGGGGCTATGGCCAATACGGAAGAAACGCGACAGACGACGGCTTTCTGCCTCATTGGCATTCACCGGCAACGTCTCGTAATTGCGCCCCCCAGGATGCGCGACATGATACTCGCAACCCCCCAGCGAACGCTGCATCCACGTGTCGAGCAGGTCGAACACCAACGGCGCGTGCACCGGGATGGTCGGCTGCAAACAATTGGAGGGCTGCCACGCACGATAACGCACGCCCGCAACGAACTCGCCGACCCGTCCTGTCGGCTGCAGCGGCACCGCGATGCCATTGCAGGTCAGCATGTAACGCTGCGGCGGCAAGCCATTGACCTTGATCTGCAAGCGCTCCAGCGACGAGTCGACATAGCGCACCGCGCCTCCCGCAGCCCCTTCTTCACCCAGCACATGCCAAGGCTCCAGTGCCTGACGCACTTCCAGTTCGATGCCGCTGACCGCGTAATCGCCGACTTTCGGGAAACGGAACTCCAGATGCGCGGCAAACCATTCGGCACGCACTGGATAACCGGCGGCATTCAGCTCGACGATGACATCGGCAAAATCCTGTTCGATAAAGTGCGGCAGCATGAAGCGGTCGTGCAGCTCGGTGCCCCAACGCGCCAACTTGGCGGGCGCATACGGCTCACGCCAGAAACGCGCGACCAATGCACGCAGCAACAGCTGCTGAGCCAGGCTCATGCGGGCATGGGGAGGCATTTCAAAAGCGCGCAGCTCCAGCAGGCCCAAACGCCCCGTCGCACCATCAGGCGAGTAGAGTTTGTCGACACAGAACTCAGCGCGGTGCGTGTTGCCGGTGACATCGATCAACAGGTTTCGCAGCAACCGGTCCACCCGCCACGGCGCACATTCTTCGCCCGGTTCCGGCATTTGCGCGAAGGCAATCTCCAGTTCGTACAGCGAATCGTTGCGCGCCTCATCGACACGCGGCGCTTGTGAGGTCGGGCCGATAAACAAGCCGGAAAACAGATACGACAATGAGGGATGGTTGTGCCAATAGCTGAGCAAACTGCGCAGCAAATCCGGACGCCGTAGAAAGGGTGAGTCCGCAGGGGTCGCGCCGCCGAGGACGAAATGGTTGCCACCGCCGGTACCGGTGTGGCGACCATCGATCATGAATTTCTCGGTGGTCAGACGTGTCAGCCGCGCCTGTTCATAGAGAAATTCGGTGCGTTCAACCAACTCATCCCAACTGGCAGAGGGCTGCACATTGACTTCGATGACACCCGGATCAGGGGTGATCCGGAAATTCGACAACCGTGGATCGCTGGGCGGCTCATACCCTTCGAGCAATACCGGGCAGTGCAGTTCCTCGGCAGTGGCTTCGATGGCAGCGACCAGTTCGAGGTAGTCCTCGAGTTTCTCCAGCGGCGGCATGAACAGGTACAACCGCCCTTCTCGCGCTTCGGCGCACAACGCGGTACGCGTCAGCCAATCGGCCGACTCATCGATCTTGGGCTCGCGCTCGGCGCCTGGGTTTGCGTGCTCGGTCAAGCCGCGGAGCTGCGTCTGCAACTGCTCGCTGGCAGGCAGTTCAGCAAACGCCTGATTGTGGTCAGTCGGATGAATGAATGGGTATTCCGCCGCCTTGACCCACGGTTGCGACGCCAGCGGCAGTCGATAACCGAGTGCCGAATCCCCCGGCACCAGCCGGCAATGATTGTCGCGCAGAAACCAGCGACCGCTCTGCCACAGGTCGCCCGCCGCATTGCGCGCCAGGGGCAGAACTTGCCCGATGACCTTGTCCAGCCCTTGGGCGAACACTTTGCGCAGGCGATCACGCTCCAGCGGGTCAGCCAGACGCGAATCCTCGGCCCCGACGTTCAGCGGCAACGCACCTTCGCGCCACAGGTAATAGAAATTATCTTCATAGGCCGGGAATACAAAGCGCGCGGGCAGTTTCAGGCGCTCTGCAACGCTGGCAAGGAAACGTCCGGCCAACGTGCCATCGGCACCGTAGTCTTCGGTTTCATCTGCGACCAAGGCGTTGTTACGCCATACCGGCTGCCCATCGCGACGCCAGAAACAGTTCAGAGACCAGCGCGGCAATTGCTCGCCGGGGTACCACTTGCCCTGCCCAAAGTGCACGAGGCCCTTTGGCGCGTAATGCTTACGCATGCGCTGGAACAACTCGGCAGACAACCGACGTTTTTCTGGGCCGAGGGCGGCGGTGTTCCACTCATCGCCATCACGGTCATCAATCGATACAAACGTCGGTTCGCCGCCCATGGTCAGGCGCACGTCATCACGGGTCAGGTCACTGTCGATCTTGTGCCCAAGGGCCTGGATCGCCAGCCACTGTTCTTCGCTGTAGGGCTTGGTGACGCGGGGCGCTTCCCAGATGCGCTCGACCGACATTTCATGAGTGAACTCGGTTTCACAGGGCTCGACCAGGCCACTGATCGGCGCCGCAGAAGACGGCTCCGGGCTGCAAGCCAATGGAATATGGCCTTCGCCCGCGAACAGACCGGACGTTGCATCAAGTCCGACCCAGCCAGCACCGGGCAGATACACCTCGCACCACGCGTGCAAATCGGTGAAATCGACATCGGTGCCGGACGGCCCGTCGAGCGCTTCGACATCCGCCTTGAGCTGGATCAGGTAGCCCGACACGAAACGCGCAGCCATGCCCAAGTGACGCAGCAACTGCACCAGCAACCAGGCCGAATCGCGGCATGAGCCGGAAGCGTTTTCCAGGGTGAATTCCGGCGTCTGCACGCCAGGCTCCATACGAATCAGGTAATCGATGTCCTGGCTCAAGCGCTGGTTCAGCGCCACCAGAAAATCGATGGCAGGCAATGGCGTGCGATCAATGCTCGCCAGATAAGCCGAAAACTTCGGGGTCAGCGGCAATTTTTCAAGGTACGGCGCCAGCTCTCGCTGTTCATCGCTGGCGTAGGTAAAGGGGATTTTTTCCGCGTACGGCTCAAGAAAGAAGTCGAACGGGTTGAACACCGCCATCTCGGCGACCAGATCAACCTCTACGCGTAACTCGTTGGTCTTTTCGGGGAAGACCAGGCGGGCCAGATAGTTACCTTGAGGGTCCTGCTGCCAGTTGACGAAGTGCTGCTCAGGCTGGACTTTCAAGGCATAAGACAAAATGCGTGTACGGCTATGCGCCGCCGGACGGAGTCGAACGATCTGCGGACCCAACTCGACCGCGCGGTCGTAGCGGTAATGCGTGACATGGTGCAAGGCGATATGAATCGACACGGCGTGCCTCCTGCGAGCCTGGACGGTAATGGAACCGCGCAAGACTTATGCCATCCGGGCAAATACGGCGGTTCCTCGGTACAGCAGCAGCGTTGGGCACCATTAAAGCGCCATGTCTGACCTGCGGTGCAAGCGTTGCACACAAACAGTGCTTGCGCCCAAAAAACCTGCGCCCTGAACGGTTTCCTTCAGAAAGTCCCTCTGCGGCCCAGCGCCTGGTGAATCCCACACACACAATAACTATGTAAAGCAGGCTTCCTGGCGCTCCCGGCTTAGATGGTCCACCCATTGATCATGGGCGGGCACGAACAAGACTCCCCCAGCGAGGGCATAGATCGAGTCGTGGAAATGACATCTTTAGAGACAACCTCAATAGAAATGCTCAACGCCAACATTGAAACCTCATTAGCAGCACCGACCAAACACACACCTTTCACTCATTGGGGCCGCCCTGAATTGGGTGACTTCGCACTGTTGCTGGACGTGCTTACTGCGAAAAAAACTGCCAGCGATTTCAACTTCGAAATACCCCGTCTTCAACCCACTCCCGGCACGCCCTTTCACAAGGACTATGCCGCGGCAGTCGACACGTTGAATGCCTTCGCGGCCACCCGTACATTTATCGACGTCTGTGCGGCTCAAAAAATAGGGTCACTCACCGAGGTCAGTATTACCAGGACCCAGGGGCTTCGCGGATATGATGCTGAACGAACAGATCACGATCTGACCCTGATCATCAGGGCATCGGACGAACTCAGGGACGCCCTGAAAGCACTGTTTGATACCGCAGATCAACTGGGTGGAGCACTGTACGGCGACGGTACGGTACAACCCTTTCAACTGCTGAAACGCTATGGTTTGACGCCGCCAACAAATCAGGTCGAGAGTCGGGTTTGCATTGATGCGCTGCAAGCCACCCAAGAAGCAGTACTTCGAATCATCACCCGTGAAACGGTAGATATCGGCGAGAACATCGACGGCGCACTCGTCATCGAGACGCTCAAACACTTCATGTCAGGCAGTGCTGCGCCTTGGGTGGATCAACTCGGCGGGACCTTTCTGAGGTCGTCGCTGATCGCCGACATTCGCGCCTATCCAATGACCACGTTTGCAAAGATCGTGGAGTCTGCCGAAGGACAACGTCTTGCCCATAGCCTGCTAGTTGCCCTGGGCTGGTATGGAGCCCACGCACACCAGAGGACATCACCGGCCATCGTTGCGAAACTGGTACATCACGCGCTCGCGCGGGCGTTGGACCCTGCCTCAAACCTGCTGGGCTATGAATTTGAAAGCCCAGAAAACGCGGGGAAAAGTTACAGCGCCCTGCGTGACGACATTGAAAAGCACTACCAGCAGCACGGCATAGCGGCCTATGACAAAACGGCAGTGCTGGTCAGTTTCTTGCTGAGAGCGCATTACCCGGTCGACTTCCAGATTGAAGGTTCGCCCCCCGAACTCGGGTACCGATGGAGTTCGGCGTGGGTGCATTTTCAACACGGCATCAACCTTGCCCACGCCATTGAACCCGGCTCGGCGCTGACGATGAATTACCAGCAGCTCTCAACCTATGCATCGACCTTGCTCGGCACGGCGACACCCGAACAAGAGTTATTGATTTCGGCAACACTTACACCGCCAGCCATACAGTGGGCCACTGCGCACACAGTGATCCAGCCCACGGAAGACGGAGGCTATTCAACGGAACAGCGCAACACGGCAATGGCGCAGTTTACCGACCACGAAGAAACGCTAGAGAACGCCATACAACAGCTTAAACAACCTGCCCCCCAACGCCTGGATATGACACGAAAAACACTGGCCGAATGGAACTTGCCTCCAGAGACTGAATTCATCAGTTTTCCGGAGACAGACCTGGACATGACCCTACAGGCCAACAGACGCCGTTATTCAGTCGACTACAGAAACTTCTACCCTAACGGACCCGCGAGTTATTCGGCTCTGGACCTGCTGGCCTCTGGTCGATTAAAGGGGGATAACCCTGCGTGGATCCCGCCCTATCTCTATGAGCTTGGCGCCTTCCACCCGCAGTTTTTAAGATACAAAGGCCTTCCTGACATACCCACCGCATTCGAGGCCGACTTCGGGTCATGGCTGAAAAGCACAAAGGCTGCCTATGAACACATCATCATGGCGCTCATCAGCGATCTTCCCAAGCAAGAACGCGACGCCATTGAACAAGGCCATGTTCAGTTATATGGATTGCGTAAACCTACCGCCAACATTGCGCTGGACGATGATGATCGCAATTTCCTGCCACTGATGGCGCGGTATGGATTCATCATCCACGCCACCCATGAAGGCCGAGAAAACGTTCATGAAGTGTTGCCTTATGCAGGGTTTATCCGTCGCAGGGATGACCTCGCTCTTGCGCCGATATCCAATGCAATCAAGCTCCGCAACAGCGCCTTTATGCGTCGTGGGACGCTGCTGCCATTCGACCTGAACGCACACGCCACAGGGGCTGCGCCGCTGTTAAACACCACTTCTACCGCGGTTGTTCACTTTCTCCACGGGTATCTTCCTGCCCAGCACACAACAGCGCTGGCGGAGACCTGGCGACCGTTGCGAGCGGCGCAGATAGGCCGTGACGTGGCCCAAGGTTATCTTTTCGAAAGCGAAAGTAAACTGCGCGAAGCGGCCAGGGGAGTCACCCTGTTCGACGGCTCGGTCGATGCGGTGGCGTTTCTGAAAGACTACGTCATCCCTATATGGGGTCCACTGGAAGATCTTGTTTCGGGCATCAAGTCGGGCGACCTTCGCACTATCATCATGGCCACGATCGGACTTGCTTTTGATGTGCTTTCTCTAATAGCGCCGCTGGCAAAAGTCGGCAGCCTCACGTTTCGCTTCGTGCGCAATGCCGCGACATTTGGCCTCAGAGCCAACCTGCCCCGCCTGGCGCCTCTTGCCGGCAACTACCTTGTCACCGCAGTGACGGCAATTAACCCGTTAGACGGAGTTTTCACCCTGTTCACCTCCGGCACGCACGTCGTCCTGAAACTGAATCATGCAGGCACGCGCTTACTTCGGGTTGGCGTCAAACAGTTGAGGGATCGGCTGACGACAGTCCGTCATGGCAATAAGGGTTTACGTCTGGTCACCGACGAACAACAAGCCGCCTGGACATTATCAGACAGCCGCTATCGCGTGCGAAAGGTCAATCAGCATCAAAACGTGCTGACTTATCATGACCTTCGTTCATCGGCAAAAGGTTCGACACCTTATCTTGTCGACCCCATGACACGTCAGCCCTATGGCGCGCCATTGATGCGTATCAACGACCAAGGCAGCCTCAGTCGCCATGTGCCCACAGACATCGCACTCAATGATCAGAATGGCGGCTGGACGCTTTTGGACACGACACCGAACCTTACTAAACATTGGACGCGCTGGGGGATGATCTCTTTCTGGAAGCTGGCGGCATTACGTATAAAAAGATAACCCGCGAGAACGGGCAGTCTGTATTGAAGCGGGCACGGGCTTTAAACAAAGCAGATGAATTGGACCCGCTCTTGAAAGTGCCTTGCCGACTTAAAAGATCACCGGACGACCTTATTAAGTGTGCCGCGAACAGGTTCATTAATGCAGGACACAGTAACGTTGACGCGGCCCGGACACAGGGGGTCGATGCCGTGCCCTGGTTTACAGATAGGCGCGTGACCGCCGCCGATACGGGCACACTGGTTCATCAACGCAGTGTCCATGAAATAAAAAACGGCCGACTCATTAAACAACCAGCAACCACGCTACTTCTGCCTAAAAACTACAAGCAGAAAATTACGGCAAACGTTACGGGGGGAAACGATATTTTCAAACAGATCGAGATTAAAGAGGGTCTGGTGGAGGGTATAAAAGATACCCGTATCATTTCGGCTGTTGTCGCAAAACGAACAGTCGGCGGCGCGAGAGTCATCGTTACCCAGGCGGACGAGGGCATTTATTACTCTGGAAATTTTTTTGACGACCGGTCGCTGGCCTTAACCAGAATACAGGTGAACATTAATAACGTGGACTCGGCAACCCGCCTCAAAGATGAACACTATCTTATCTATATTTATAATGGCTCTTATGATGCGAACAGGTACATAAAAGAACTTAGCCCCGCCGTCATCGACGCCGACCTGAACGCGATCAGGCGGGACATCGTTGCGGGAAGGGAAACCTACATCAGCACATTTGTAGGGGGGCCTTTCGACATGGGTACTACGCCTCAGCAGGCGGCACTCTTTTGCAAATATACTCAAGACCGCGCTGTTGTGGCTGCTCGTGTTAACAGGCCCTCATGGACGTCGCTCGACCTGAACACTCCGCTGACAGCGAGAGCGGGGATTGCCACTGAACTGAACAGGCTGCACGTGTCAGAGACAACATTTACCGCAGACAACATTACACAGCGGGCAACGACACAACGCCTGACCCCTGAAAACAAAAACTTCGCGTACGTAAAAATCAAATCAAAAGATTCAGACAGCCAACCGACGAAAGTCTATTACAGCCTGTCAGGCTTAAAAAAGCCTCGTCTTGATTTTCCACTGACAAAACAGGTCGACAAAGGCGATGACTCCACGCTGAAAAACTGGAACATCACCAAGGCAGGCATCGCGGTGTCGCCGGACAAAACGCATTACATCAATGCTCAGCGAACTAAAAACCCGGTCGGCACGCGTAAAGCGGACCCTCACGAGGCCCTCTTCCTTCCCGACCTGACCGCTAACGCGTCAGGAAATCACAGGATGATGGACAGCGAGCACATGATATTGAACGCACTAAACGCCGATAAAATTGACTTTACCAAGGTGGAATCGATAGAGGTTTTTTCAACCTATCCGACCTGCCAGTCCTGCACTGCGGGGCTCATGGCACTTAAATCGAAAGTGCCTGATGGGGAGTTCACGGTGTTCGAAGGAGGCCGGCTACCTTGACCGAAGACGTTAAACACGCCTGACGGCCTGACCACAACGCTCGCCTGAGGCTGGCGTTGTGGTGCATGGGCTCGCTGCTTAGCGTGGAACCACTGGCTTGCGCACGGGCCGCTGGCTCTTGCCGCCCTTGGCGGCCTCAATGCGCTCTTTGGCCGCCTGCTTGTTGCGGGCAAACGCCGCTGCTTTAGCCTCTTCGCGCTTGTCCCACGGGTTGCCGCCATCGCTTGCACGAGGTGGAAGACCCGTGTGCTGGGTCTGAATCAGCGTGCTCTTCGTGGTCTTGGCAACCTTATGGCTGCCAGCCGGCGTCGAGTTCTTGCGACGGGCGCTTTCATAGCTATCCGTCGCGGGTTGATGCAGCGGGATAAGCTGATTCTTGCCCGGCCCGATCAGGTCGGAGCGGCCCATGCGTATGAGGGCTTCACGCAGCATCGGCCAGCCTTTCGGGTCGTGGTAGCGCAGGAATGCCTTGTGCAGCCGGCGTTGCTCTTCGCTTTTAACGATAGTGACCGAGTCGCTCTTGTAGGTCACTTTGCGCAACGGGTTCTTGCCCGAGTGATACATAGCGGTGGCGGTGGCCATCGGCGACGGGTAGAACGCCTGCACCTGATCGGCGCGGAAACCGTTGCCCTTGAGCCACAGCGCCAGGTTCATCATGTCTTCATCGGTGGTGCCTGGGTGGGCTGCGATGAAGTACGGGATCAGGTACTGCTCTTTACCGGCTTCTTTCGAATACTTCTCGAACATGCGCTTGAACTTGTCATAGCTGCCAATGCCCGGTTTCATCATCTGGTTGAGCGGACCTTCCTCGGTGTGTTCCGGGGCGATCTTCAGGTAACCACCGACGTGGTGGGTCACCAGCTCTTTGACGTATTCCGGCGACTCGACAGCCAGGTCGTAACGCAGGCCGGAGGCGATCAGGATTTTCTTCACGCCGGGCAATGCCCGGGCGCTGCGGTACAGCTGAATCAGCGCCGAGTGGTCGGTGTTCAGATTCGGGCAAATGCCAGGGAACACGCAGGACGGTTTACGGCAGGCGGATTCGATCTCGGTGCTCTTGCAGGCGATGCGATACATGTTCGCGGTCGGGCCGCCGAGGTCAGAGATCACGCCAGTAAAACCCGGAACCTTGTCACGAATTTCTTCGATCTCGCGAATGATCGACTCTTCGGAACGGTTCTGAATGATCCGCCCTTCGTGCTCGGTGATCGAGCAGAAGGTACAGCCGCCGAAGCAGCCACGCATAATGTTCACCGAGAAACGGATCATGTCGTAGGCCGGGATTTTCTCCTTGCCATACACCGGGTGCGGAACACGCGCATAGGGCATGCCAAACACGTAGTCCATTTCTTCGGTGGTCATCGGAATCGGTGGCGGGTTGAACCAGACGTCCACTTCGCCGTGCTTCTGTACCAGTGCGCGGGCGTTGCCCGGGTTGGTTTCCAGGTGCAACACGCGGTTGGCGTGGGCATAGAGCACGGCGTCAGCGCGGACTTTTTCCATGGACGGCAGACGAATGACTGTCTTATCGCGAGTCATCCGAGGGCTGGCCAACAACTGCACGACCTTGGCTTCCTGCGGATCGTCCACCGGACCTTTTTCCTGCTCGATGGCGCAGGCCTGGGTGTCCTGGGTGTTGACGTACGGGTTGATGATCTTGTCGACCTTGCCCGGACGGTCAATACGCGTGGAATCAACTTCGTACCAGCCTTGCGGCGTGTCGCGACGAATGAATGCGGTGCCGCGCACGTCGGTGATGTCTTCGATCTTGTGACCGTAGGACAGACGCTGGGCGACTTCGACAATGGCCCGCTCCGCGTTGCCGTACAGCAGGATATCGGCGCAGGCGTCTATGAGGATCGAGTTGCGAACCCGGTCCTGCCAGTAATCGTAGTGGGCAATGCGGCGCAACGAGGCTTCGATACCGCCCAATACAATCGGCACATGCTTGTAGGCTTCTTTGCAGCGCTGGCTGTACACCAGGCTGGCACGGTCTGGACGCTTACCGGCCATACCGCCAGGCGTATACGCGTCATCGGAGCGCACTTTTTTGTCGGCGGTGTAGCGGTTGATCATCGAGTCCATGTTGCCGGCAGCGACACCGAAGAACAGATTTGGCTCACCGAGCTTCATGAAGTCGTCTTTGGACTGCCAGTTCGGCTGGGCAATGATCCCGACGCGGAAGCCCTGGGACTCCAGCAGCCGGCCGATGATTGCCATGCCAAACGACGGATGGTCAACGTACGCATCCCCGGTAACGATGATGATGTCGCAGGAATCCCAACCCAGCTGATCCATTTCTTCCCGGCACATGGGCAGGAAAGGCGCTGGTCCGAAACATTCGGCCCAGTACTTGGGATAGTCAAATAACGGCTTGGCTGCTTGCATGACGATGACCGGCGTTGGTGTTCAGGGAGGCGATTTTTATCGACAAAATCGCGGTCGCGGAATATAGCACAAAAAATAACCAATTCCGACCGCAATGGTCGGAAAAGGGTGTGCAGGCTGAAATCCCCTGCAGGCGCTGACGTGCCTGCAAGGTCGCCAGCGAATCACTCGTCGTCGAAGTTGTAACTGCCCGGCGCGAGGTTCTCGAAACGGGTGTATTTGCCGATGAACGCCAGCCGCGTTGTACCGATGGGACCGTTACGCTGCTTGCCGATGATGATCTCGGCGATGCCTTTATGCTCGGTTTCCGGGTGGTACACCTCGTCCCGGTAAACGAACATGATGACGTCAGCATCCTGCTCGATCGCTCCGGATTCACGCAAGTCGGAGTTGATCGGGCGCTTGTTAGGGCGCTGCTCAAGGGAACGGTTGAGCTGGGACAAGGCGACCACTGGGCAGGCGAATTCTTTGGCCAGGGATTTCAACGAGCGAGAAATCTCGGAAATCTCGTTGGTACGGTTGTCACCGCTGGAACCCGGGATCTGCATCAGTTGCAGGTAGTCGATCATGATCAGGCCGACTTCGCCGTGTTCACGCACCACGCGGCGAGTACGCGCGCGCATCTCTGAAGGGCTGATGCCAGCGGTGTCATCGATGAATAGTTTGCGGTCGTTGAGCAGATTGACCGCCGAGGTCAGGCGTGGCCAATCGTCGTCCTCCAGGCGCCCGGCGCGAACTTTGGACTGGTCGATACGACCCAGCGACGACAGCATACGCATGATCAGCGATTCGCCTGGCATCTCCAGCGAATAGACCAGAACTACCTTATCGCTGCGCAGAACCGCGTTCTCTACCAGGTTCATGGCGAACGTGGTTTTACCCATCGACGGACGACCCGCAACGATGATCAAGTCAGACGGTTGCAGGCCGCTGGTTTTCTCGTCGAGGTCGGTATAACCGGTAGACAGGCCAGTAATCGCGTTATCGGTGTTGAACAACGTGTCGATGCGGTCGATAGCTTTGGTCAGCAGGTCGTTGACGCTGACCGGGCCGCCACTTTTTGGACGTGCTTCGGCAATCTGGAAGATCTGCCGCTCGGCCTCGTCGAGAATCTCGGCGGCGCTGCGACCTTCAGGGTTGAACGCACTGTCGGCGATTTCGGCACTGATGCCGATCAACTGACGCAAGGTCGCCCGCTCACGCACGATCTGCGCGTAAGCCTTGATGTTGGCGACCGACGGAATGTTTTTCGCCAGCTCACTGAGGTAGCCCAGGCCGCCGACCTGCGAGGTCTGACCTTCCTTGTCCAGTTGCTCGGCAAGGGTGACCACGTCAATCGGACTGTTTTGATCAGCCAGTTTGGCGATAGCACGAAAAATCAGGCGGTGGTCATGTCGATAGAAATCGCCGTCCGATACTTGATCGAGCACGCGCTCCCAGGCGTTGTTATCCAGCATCAGGCCACCGAGCACAGCCTGTTCGGCCTCGATGGAGTGCGGCGGCACCTTGAGGGCAGCGGTTTGCAGATCGTATTGCTCGGGCGCGGAAATATCGTTCATGGCCACACGGAATCAGGGGGAACAAAAAGACAAAAGGCACGACCTGTGAACAGGATCGTGCCCGATGTTAACCGTCTGACGAGCAAGTCGCCAGACGATTGAGTGTTGCTTTAAGCGGCTACAACAATAACGCGTACAGTGGCTTCTACGTCGCTGTGCAGGTGCACGGCTACGTCGAATTCGCCAACGTTACGGATAGTGCCGTTCGGCAGACGAACTTCGCTTTTTGCAACTTCAACGCCAGAGGCGGTCAGTGCATCAGCGATGTCGTGGGTGCCGATCGAACCGAACAGCTTGCCTTCGTCACCGGCGG
>ERZ1463034.233-NODE-233-length-14473-cov-42.775697_pt1 | contig 14473 bp, 10 predicted proteins | sample MGYA00564480_ERZ1463034 | MGnify/ENA primary metagenome ERZ1463034 (study PRJEB39244, sample SAMEA3635122) | Helicobacter pylori | study: EMG produced TPA metagenomics assembly of PRJEB11511 data set (Assembly of a 5300-year-old Helicobacter pylori...
CTTCGCCCGTAACGGCTCGGCCGCCCATGCGGGGTGTGCAGCGCGCGCGGGTGGTGGGCCCTGTTTTCGATCAGGTGTACTGCGACTCGATGGGCCGGATCAATGTGCAGTTCGACTGGGGGCTTCAAGGCGAGGGCGCGCAATACGCCAGCTGTTGGGTGCCGGTGTCTTCGGCGCTGGTCGGCGAGGGCGATGATGAGAGTGCCCAGCCGAGGGTCGGCATGGAGGTGATGGTGAGTTTTATCCACGGCGACCCCGATCAGCCAGAGGTAACCGCGTACTTGCAACGTCAGGGGGCGGAGGGCTTTGACCGCGCAGACAGTGCCCATCCCGAGTCTGTTTCTGACCTTGCCGGGTCAGACGCGAGTGAGGTACCGCGTCAGGACGAGCAGGTTCTGCGGATGCGCCTCGATCCGCGAACGTTTGTCAGCGAAGGGCAAAAAATCGAATTGTCTGGCGGGATCACGCTGACGTTCGAAAAAGACAGCGAACTGTTGTTTAGCGTTGGCAGTAGCTCGGTCCTCCTTAGGCATGACGGTTTGAAACTGAGCAGTGCGCAGATCATGTTTAACGCGGACCCTGCGCCGCAGTCTGCAGCGGACAAGCTCCGCGATGAAGCCGAACTGCACGCGCGAGCCAACGAACTGCTGGAGCTGTTGCAGGCCGGTCATCCGTTGGTCCTGCTGTGTCAGTTGCCTTCGGGTGGAAGTTTTGCCCACTGCCAAAGGACGCCTTGCGCCTGTCGGGCGATGACGCGAATCGACGGGGAGGGAGCGCCATGAAAGAGTCCGATTTCAACGGGTTTTACAGGCCTGACAATAAATGGCTATTGCTTGATACGCCGAGCGTGCCCGGCCTGGCCAGTCAGCTTAAAAAGCGCTTCCCTCGCACCCGCTGCTACGAACTGTTTGCGGACACGGAGATGCACCTGATCCGCAAACAGGGCCCGCTGCTGGTGTCCCTGCGCCCCGACGACCCCTTCAACGTTGTCTGCGAGAGTGAGACGGCGGCCTGGCCAGGTCTGACTATTTTTTGCTCGGCGCCCAAGAACGAATTGTTGGCCCATTTGCGGCGCATGCTCACTGTTCGTTTCAGCGATCACTACAAAAGCCTGATCACTTATTACAACGCACAGACCGCCTCCTATTTTTTCGACTCGATGGACGTGCAGGCGTTGAGCCGCTGGTTGGGGCCGATAGACTCGATCAGTTGGGTCGGCGGCACTTGGGCAGACAAAGCCGACGACTATCAGGACCGGCTGTACCTGAACAATCCGAAGCTGGACGTTGTGCCGTTGACGGCCGAACCCCAACTCAGCGTCCAGCAAGAGAAAAAGCTGCAACAGTGCCTGCTGGAACGCCATGCGTATTTCTGGAGCCGTGCGACAGACAACAGCTACCGCAAGACCCTGCGCCATCTTCAGGAAGGCCTGCGCCTTGGCTTCAATGATCCACAGATTCTTGATGAATGGCTCGGGTTGAGGGCCAGGTTTCCGACGGCCTCGTTGCCCTCGAACCTGGCAGACATGGGGCAGCAGGTGCGTTTCGACAACGTGCGTAATTATTGGGAGGGCGGACGATCGTAGTTTTACGCGCGCGGTCAGCTCAATGAGTAGGGGTCAATGTCCAGCGTTGGCAAACCAGCCATTGCTGCGGTTCAGGCGCCAGGCAAGTATGCCCAGCGTCGCGCCGCGCAGCAGCATGAACACCATGAACGTCAGCCACAGCCCATGATTGCCCAGGCCTTGGGCGAACCAGGCCAGCGGCGCCACGAGCACCACGCTGAGGACCATGGCATTGCGCATCTCCCGCGCACGGGTCGCGCCGATGAACAGGCCATCGAGCAGATAGCTCCAGACCGCAACCAGCGGCAGCGCAGCCAGATAAGGCAAGTAGATAAAAGCGGTCTCACGCACGGCCGGGATATCGGTTTGCATCTGGATAAACAGATGCCCTGCGAACATGAACACTACCGCGAACGCGACACTGGCTAGCAGGGACCAACCGGCAGCAATCGTCAGCGAACGGCGCAACGCGGCTCGGTCATGGGCGCCAATGGCGTGACCGCACAGGGCCTCCACGGCGTGGGCCAGTCCGTCCAGTGCATGAGCGGTGAGCAGCAGGCCGTTAAGCAGTAGCGCGTTGGCGGCCACCGTGGCGTCTCCCAATCGCGCACCTTGTACCGTGATCAGAAAAAAGACCGATTGCAGCGCCAGACTGCGAATGAAGATGTCACGGTTGACCGCCAACAGTGGCCGCCAGCTCTGCCACAAGGCGAGTGCCGCCCACGCGACCTTGCCGGGGTAGGCACGTAATGCTTGTTGGGTCAGCGCCAGGCCGAGAAGGGCGCCGGTCCATTCAGCCAGCACCGAGGCCCGCGCTGAACCGACCACGCCCCACTCCAGGCCAATCACAAACCACAGATTGAGGGCGATGTTCACCAGGTTGGTGGTCAATAGAATTGCCAGCGGGGCACGGGCGTTCTGGGTGCCGAGAAACCAGCCGACCAGCGCGTAACTGGCCAGTGCAGCAGGCAGGCCAAACAGGCGGGTGTGGAAAAAATCCAGGGTCAGTTGCTTGAGATCGGCCGAGGGCTGCATCAGGCCCAGTGCCAGTTGGCTGAACGGTAAGGCGAAGAGGCCGAGCACCAGCGCCAGCAGTACGGCCAGCAGCAACCCTTGCAACAGGATTTGCCGCAGCGCTGCTCCATCGCTGCGCCCGGCAGCCTGCGCGGCAAACCCCGTGGTGCCCATGCGTAGAAAACCCATGGCCCAGGCGAGGAAGGTGTACAGGCTGGCACCTACTGCGACTGCGCCCAGTTGATGGGCATGCGGCAGATGGCCGATCACCGCACTGTCGACCAATGCCACCAATGGCACGGAAATATTGGACAGAATCATCGGTCCTGCCAGCGCCCAGACCCGGCGATGGGTAGGGCGGTCGCGCCAATCGTTCAGCAGTGTCGACATGAAAGCTCCCTGGAAGGTGCGCAGTGTAGCAATCCCCATGAGAACAAAGTCTCAATCCGGCGGTCTATCTGCCCACTGCGCTGCCCGTTAGGTCGCGGTTGCTCTATAGTTCACCCTCTCTCTACCGCTGCCGATGAGTGACCCATGCTTGACAAAGGATTGTTTCTGGCCTGTGTGCTGACGCTGCTAAGCGCCTGCGATTCGTCCACTTCACACAAGGCTGCGCCGGCCTCCGCACCCAATCCGGCCGCAGCGGTCGTTGAGTCGAGCAAGCCCAAACCGGCACTGGATCTTTCTGCCCTGAGCCAACGCTATGCGGGCCGTGAGCTGACAGTGGTCGATGTCTCGGAAATCCAGGTCGAGGGTGCCAGCACCCTGTCCGTGAGCTTTTCCGTACCGCTGGACCCGGAGCAGAAATTCGCTGAAAAGCTGCACCTGGTGGACACCAAAACCGGCAAGGTCGACGGCGCTTGGGAACTCTCCGACAATTTGATGGAGCTGCGTCTGCGCCATCTTGAGCCTCAGCGCAAATTGGTCCTGACCCTGGATGCCGGTCTGCTCGGGGTGAACAAGGCCAAGCTGGCAGCGGAATACATCAGTCGTCTGGAAACCAGTGATCTGCAAGCCACCGTCGGTTTCGCCAGCCGTGGCAGTCTGTTGCCGACCCGGTTGGCCGAAGGTCTGCCGGTGATCGCGTTGAACGTCGCCAAGGTCGATGTTGAATTCTTCCGCATCAAGCCCGAATCCCTGCCTGCGTTTCTCAGCCAATGGGGCCGTAGCAGCATCTTGCAGGGTTATGAATCCAAAGACCTGTTGCCCATGGCCGATCTGGTCTATGGCGGCCGCTTCGACCTGAACCCGGCGCGCAATACACGGGAAACCCTGTTGCTGCCGATTGCCGGCCTCAAGCCGTTGCAACAGCCTGGCGTCTATCTGGCGGTCATGCGTGCTTCGGGCACTTACAACTATTCCCAGCCGGCGACCTTGTTCACCCTGAGCGACATTGGTCTGTCGGTGCACCGTTATCAGAATCGACTGGACGTGTTCACCCAAGCGCTGGAGGGTGGCAAGGCCCTGAGCGGTATCGAGCTTGAACTGTATGACGCCGATGGTCGCGTGGTCGGCCAGGGCAAGACCGATAACGCCGGACACGCCCAATTGCCATTGCCAGCCAAGGCCGAAGTGCTGCTGGCGCATCAAGGTGAACAGACCAGCCTGCTGCGCCTGAACAGCGCGGCGCTGGACCTGGCCGAATTCGATATCACGGGGCCTAAAGCCCACCCTCTGCAATTCTTCGTCTTCGGCCCGCGCGATCTGTATCGCCCCGGCGAAACCGTGTTGCTCAACGGCCTGCTGCGTGACAGTGACGGCAAGGACGTGAAGCCGCAACCGATTAGCGTCGAAGTGCGTCGACCGGATGAACAGGTCAGCCGCAAGTTCGTCTGGGAAGCTGATGCGACATCGCTCTATCAATATCAGTTGCAACTCGCGGGTGAAGCGCCGACCGGGCGCTGGCAACTGGTCTTCGACCTCGGCGACGGCAAACCGCAGGTGTATGAATTCCAGGTAGAGGATTTCCTGCCAGAGCGTCTGGCGCTGGAAATCAAGGGCAGCGACACGGCGCTCAACCCGGCCGACAACGCTGATTTCAACATCAATGGCCGCTACCTGTACGGCGCCCCAGCATCGGGTAATCGCCTGACGGGCCAGCTGTATGTCCGACCGTTGCGTGATGCAGTAAAAGCCTTGCCCGGTTACCAGTTTGGCTCGATCACCGAAGAGGAGCTGAGCCAGGACCTCGACCTGGAAGAAAGCACCCTCGACGCCAATGGCGAGCTGAGCCTTGAGGTGGAGAGCAAATGGGCGCAGGCCAAATCGCCTCTGCAACTGATACTGCAAGCCAGCCTGCAAGAGTCTGGCGGACGCCCGATTACCCGGCGTTTGGTGCAACCGGTATGGCCAGCGGATCGGCTGCCGGGGCTGCGCGCCTTGTTCGACGGTGATCAGACCGATGGCAACGGTCCGGCAGAATTCGAGTTGTTGGTGGCTGACAGCGAAGGCCACAAACTGGCAGCCGATAACCTCAAGGTGCGGCTGGTGCGTGAGCGCCGCGACTACTACTGGAACTACTCGGAGAGCGATGGCTGGAGCTCTCGTTACAACGAGAAGTTCCTGAACCTTGACGAAGAAACCCTGAGCATCAAACAAGGCGACACTGCCAAAATCAGCTTCCCGGTGGAGTGGGGCCCATACCGCGTCGAGGTCGAAGACCCGGCAACCGGGATGATCAGCAGCCTGCGCTTCTGGGCCGGCTACCGCTGGCAGGACAATGCCGAAGGCGGCGCGGTGCGTCCGGATCAGGTCAAATTGGCGCTGGACAAACCGGCTTACGCCGATGGCGATACGGTCAACGTCACCGTCACACCTCCGGCGGCAGGCAAGGGTTACTTGTTGGTCGAGTCCAGCGACGGGCCGTTGTGGTGGCAGGAAATCGACGTGCCGGCTGAAGGCAAGCGCTTCGATATTGCGCTGGATAAACAATGGACGCGGCATGATCTGTACATCAGCGCGCTGGTGATTCGACCGGGCGAACGCAAAGCCAATATCACACCGAAACGTGCGGTGGGCGTGCTTCATCTGCCGCTGGATCGCTCACAACGCAAGCTGGCGCTGACGGTTTCGACACCCGAGAAAATGCGCCCCAAACAACCGTTGACCGTCAAGCTGCAAGCAAAAAATGCTGATGGCAGCGTGCCCAAAGAGGTGCATGTGCTGGTGTCGGCCGTGGACGTGGGCATCCTTAATATCACCGAGTACCCGACGCCAGACCCGTTCGCCAAGCTGTTCGGGCGCAAGGCGTATGGCGCTGATCAACTGGACATCTACGGGCAACTGATCGAAGCCGGGCGGGGTCGTTTGGCGAGTCTGGCGTTCGGTGGCGATGCAGCGTTGGCCAAGGGCGGTAAGCGTCCGGAAACCAGCGTGACCATCGTGGCGCTGCAAAGCGCGCCGGTGACCCTGAATGCGCAGGGCGAAGGCGAAATCAGTGTCGATATACCCGACTTCAACGGTGAACTACGGGTCATGGCGCAGGCCTGGACGGGCGAGCGTTACGGCATGGCTGAAGCTAAAACCGTGGTCGCCGCACCGCTGATTGCCGAACTCTCAGCCCCACGGTTTCTTGCGGGAGGCGATCAGACTCAACTGGCACTGGACCTGTCTAACCTGTCCGGCAAAGCACAAAAACTTACTGTCCAGCTCAGTGCTGAAGGGCAACTGAGCGTGATCAACGCCAGCGCCGGTCAGAGCGTTGAATTGGCTCAAGGCCAACGCATCACGCTACAGATTCCGGTACGCGCCGAAGGTGGTTTTGGCCAAGGGAAAATCAAGGTGGTCGTGCAAGGGCTGGACTTGCCGGGGGAAAACCTGCCGGCGTTTAGTCGAGAGTGGACCTTGGGTATACGCCCGGCCTATCCGGCGCTGCTCAAACACTACCGTGCGGTGCTCAAGGATCAAGCCTGGAGCCTGCCCGAGGGTGCGCTTGAAGCCTTTGAACCGGCGGGTCGCGAAGCATTGCTATCGGTGTCGAGTCGTCCGCCGTTGAACCTTGGCGAGCAGATTCGCGCACTGAAAGCCTACCCTTATGGTTGTCTGGAGCAGACCGCCAGCGGCCTGTACCCGTCACTGTATGCGGATGCCGCGAGCCTCAAACGCTTGGGGCTCGAAGGCGAGCCGGATGCTGATCGCAAGCGCAAGATCGAGCTGGGGATCGAGCGGCTGCTGGGCATGCAACGCTACAACGGCAGCTTCGGTTTGTGGGGCGCCGATGGCGAAGAGGAATACTGGCTGACCGCGTATGTCACCGATTTCCTCCTGCGGGCCCGCGAACAAGGATTTGCCGTACCACCTGAGGCCTTGAAAAAGGCCAATGAACGGCTGTTGCGTTACCTGCAAGAACGCAACCTGGTCGACGTCAACTACAGCGAAAATGCCGAACACACCCGCTTTGCCGTGCAGGCCTATGCAGGCTTGGTGCTGGCGCGCAGCCAACAGGCGCCGTTGGGCGCGTTGCGCAGCCTGTTCGACAGGCGCACCGATGCGCGGTCCGGTTTGCCGCTGGTGCAGCTGTCGATAGCGCTGGAAAAAATGGGTGATAAACCGCGTGCCGAACAGGCGCTGATCGGCGGTCTTGCGGCCACCCGCAAACCCAATGACTGGCTCGCCGACTATGGCAGTCCGCTACGCGATCAGGCGCTGATTTTTGCGCTGCTCGAAGAGAACAACCTGGCGGCAGACAAACGCGAAGAGCGGCTGTTTGAGCTCTCGGATCAACTGGCGGCCACGCAATGGTTGTCGACTCAGGAACGCAACTCGCTGTTCCTCGCCGGGCGTGGTGTGCTCGGCAAGCCGGAAGCCAACTGGGCCGCGCAACTGAGCAGCGGCAATCAAACGCGTGAACTGAGCAACCATCAGCCGGGCCTCAAGCTTGAAGGCGCAACCCTGGCGTCGCCGTTGTCGTTGCAAAACACAGGCAGCACGACCCTGTATCAACAGCTGACTATTTCCGGCTATCCACAGCAGCCGCCGTTACCGGGGGGTGAGAACCTGAGTATTCGCCGCGAGTACTTGGGTATGAAGGGTCAGGCGCTGAACCTTGATGCGCTGAAAAGCGGTGAGCTGGTGCTGGTCCATATCGAGGTCAAGGCCAGGCAGCGGGTGCCTGATGCACTGGTGGTGGATTTGCTGCCGGCCGGTCTGGAGTTGGAGAACCAGAACCTGGCGCAAAGCGCGGCCAGCCTGGCAGACGCCAGCAGTGAGGTCAAAGAGTGGCGTGAGTCGATGCAGAACGCCGGGCTCAAGCATCAGGAGTTCCGCGATGACCGTTATGTGGCTGCGCTGAATCTGGATGCCTTCAACACCACGCACCTGCTGTACCTGGCGCGAGCGGTGACCCCGGGCACCTACCGTGTGCCGCCGCCGCAGGTTGAATCCATGTACCGGCCTAACTGGCACGCCTTGGGTGACGCGCCGGCGCAGATGGTGGTGAAGGGGAAATGAGCCTGTAACCGTCGATCCGGCAGGGCAGGGTTTGCTAGTGAATTATCCAGCTCAACAACCACAGGCCCAGAATCAGATAAATGATGCCGAACACGATCGAGGCGCGCATGAAGGCGCGGATGGCGGAGTACAACAGCATCAGGCCGATGATCAGCGCCAGGATGCTGATCAGCGACGTGTCCATGCCCAGCGTTCGGGACAGGCCTTCGACAAAATTGCCACCGGCATGAGCCAGCAGATTGAATAGCCCATCCAATCCGTTCACGATAAATCGAATCACGGCGCCCAGCGCCTGGCCGAGCCATTCGAAAAAGCTTTCTACCTGCATGTCTGATTCCTGATGAGGCTAATAAAAGAACACCTGTGTTCGCTTGGGCTATCGGTCGGCTCTGCGAGTTCCCGAGATAATAGAGGCTCTTGCGCTTGAACCCCCGAAAACTTGCGCGCTGGACGATGGGCAGCCTGTTGCTGCTGATCGCCTTGCTGTGGCTGGCCGACCATCTCTGGCCGTTGCCGCTGCCCAAGGATGATCTGGCGCGTGTGGTCCTGGCCGAGGACGGTACGCCGCTGTGGCGGTTTGCCGATGCCAATGGCGTGTGGCGCTACCCGGTGACGACTGATCAGGTGTCGCCGTATTACCTCGATGCCTTACTGACGTATGAGGACCGCTGGTTCTATCAACATCCGGGGGTGAACCCGCTGGCGTTGCTCCGGGCGACCTGGCAGAACCTCAGCGGCGCACGAGTGGTGTCGGGCGGCAGCACGCTGTCGATGCAAGTGGCGCGTCTGCTCGATCCGCATTCGCGAACCCTGCCCGGCAAGTTGCGCCAGTTGTGGCGCACGGCACAGCTGGAATGGCATTTGTCCAAGGATCAGATTCTCGGCTTGTACCTTAACCGGGCGCCTTTCGGTGGGACGTTGCAGGGCGTGGCGGCCGCCAGCTGGGCATACTTGGGCAAGTCACCCTTGCAGTTGACCCGCGCCGATGCGGCGTTGCTTGCGGTCTTGCCTCAGGCGCCGAGTCGTTTGCGCCCTGACCGCCACCCCAGGCGAGCGCAGGCGGCGCGTGACAAAGTGCTCAGGCGGCTGGCCGAGTTTCAGGTCTGGCCACAATCAGCGGTCGATGAGGCACTGGAAGAACCGCTGCTCCTGGCGCCGCGTCAGGAACCGAGCCTTGCGCCGTTGCTCGCCCGGCGCTTGAACCGCGCCGACAGCCCGCCGCTGATTCGCACCACTATCGACGCTACCTTGCAGCGTCGCCTCGAAGACTTGCTGCTGGGTTGGCGTGCGCGCTTACCGGAGCACACGTCGGCGGCGATTCTGGTGGTCGAGGAAGAGACCATGGCGGTGCGCGCTTACCTCGGTTCGGTTGACATCAATGATGCCCGGCGCTTCGGCCACGTCGACATGATCAGCGCGCTGCGCTCCCCGGGCTCGACCCTCAAGCCCTTTCTGTATGGCATGACACTGGACGCCGGGCTGATTCATTCCGAATCATTGCTGCAAGATGTGCCGCGCCGTTATGGCGATTATCGTCCGGGCAATTTTTCCTCGGGTTTCAGTGGCGCGGTTTCAGCCAGCAGCGCGTTGGCGATGTCGCTGAACCTGCCAGCGGTGCAATTGCTCGAAGCGTACGGCCCGAAACGCTTTGCCGCCGAGTTGCGCAACGGCGGTGTGCCGCTGACCCTGCCGCCGTTGGCCGAGCCGAATCTGGCCTTGATTCTGGGGGGCGCGGGCAGTCGTCTGGAAGACCTGGTCAGTGGTTACAGCGCCTTTGCTCGCGGCGGGAAAAGCGCCAACCTGCGCCTGCAACCGCCAGATACATTGCGCGAACGAAGGATGCTGTCGCCCGGTTCAGCGTGGATCGTGCGGCGTATTCTCAGCGGTCAGGCTCGGCCGGACATCGACCCCCACGCCGACTTGGTCCAACGCCCGGTACTGGCCTGGAAGACCGGCACCAGTTATGGCTTTCGCGATGCGTGGGCAATTGGAGTGGGGCCCCGATTCCTGATCGGCATCTGGATCGGTCGCCCGGACGGCACGCCGGTACCGGGGCAATTCGGCCTGGCGTCGGCGGCACCGTTGATGCTCCAGGTGCATGACATGCTGATCAACCGCGACAGTCAACGCGGCATTACCGCCCCCGTGCAACCGGTGCCGATGAACGTGGGTGTCGCGGCGATCTGCTGGCCATTGGGCCAGCCCATGAGTAAAAGCGATCCGAACTGCCGACGTCAGCGTTTCGCCTGGACGCTGGACAACACCACGCCGCCGACTTTGCAGGCCGCCGATCAACCGCTCGGCCTGGGGTTGTTGGAGAAAGTATGGGTCAATGGCAAAGGCCTGCGGGTCGCCGCCAATTGCCCCGACGCACAGCCTCGGGACATAGCATTGTGGCCTGCGCCGCTGGAACCGTGGCTGCCGCGCCTGGAGCGCCGTGACGCCCGGATGCCGCCGAGCGATCCCGAGTGCCCACCCCAAGCCTCAAGCCTGGCTGCACCGTTGTCGGTGGTCGGTGTGCGAGAGGGGGATCAGTTGCGCCTGCCGACGGGCAGTAAAAACTCGCTGCGTCTCACCCTGTCGGCGTTGGGTGGCAGTGGTCGGCGCTGGTGGTTTATTGATGGTGTGCCCACGGCCGACACGGCTGACCAAGGCAGCTTCAACCCGACCCTGAGCCGGTTGGGACGCTATCAACTCAGCGTCCTCGATGAAGGCGGGCACACGGCACGGGTTGAATTCAGTGTCGTGGATTGAGTCGATCCCCTGTCCTTGATCCGCATCGTCGTGGCGACCTCACAGGGTCGATCTGAAGGATCTGCTCAGCGCGGTGGATACTGCGCCAGCACCTTGGCCACGGTCTGCCGGATTGCTGTATCGCGAGCCGCCGGGTTGTTCGTGTCGGTGTCCACGACCTGTTCGGTGCTGCCGCGCCACACCAATTTGCCGTCTTTGCCGTCGAGAAAATCGATTTGCAGGGTGCTGACTTTGTAGTCGACGCTACGGGTTTCGCTCATGCCTCCCCATCCGCCCCAGCCGTTGCCCCATGGACCACCGCCATAGTTGGTGTTGATCATCTGCTGACGATTCTCGACGATCAGGTAGGTTTGCACTTGGACATCAACTTTGCCCCCCGCCTGCGCCATACGCAGCCCGCGTTGATCGAGTTGCTCAGCCACCGCCTGACGAATGCGTTGTTCGGTCAGGTCGCTTTTTATCCGAGGATCATCGGGGCGGTATTGAACCCCTGGCTCTTTCCAGCCCCAGGTTCGATAGGCGCCAAAGTCCCTTGATGCATCGAAGTCGCGGTTGACCGGGGTTGCACAGGCACCGAGCACCAACGCGAGAGACAGTACAGCCAGGCGGCGGAACATGATGGTTCTCCGGTAAAGATTATGAGGGAGGGTACGCCTTCAGGGCTTGTTGCACCGCCTGACGCAAGGCCTTGCCACGGGCAGACTGGTCGCCGCCACTGGCCGTTTCGGCGCTCGCACTCCATACAGGCTGACCGCTTTTTCCGTCGAACAGGCTGATGCGCACCACGATCACTTGCTCTTGATACGTACGCACGATTGGGACTGTTGCATACGCGCCATAACCGCCGCCGTGATAGCCGTCGTAATGGCTATAACCCATCCCACCGCCGTAGTAAGGATTGTAGGCGTCTTCACGGTATTGCCGCAGACGTGTTTCCAGGCGCACATCGGCGCTTACGCGCACGTCTGCCGGTTGATTGTTCATCGCCGGGCGTAAGCCGCGCTGATCCAGGCCATTGCCGATAGCTTCAGCCAGCTGCGCCGAATCCGCCCATGCTGAGCCCGTCGGGAGCTGGTCGTTGACCCAGGCCCAATTGCGATAACGCCCATAATCCCGGGGTGCCGCCGGGTAGGCGCTCAGGTCCAGCGTATGGGCCGCTTGCGCCGGTGCCGGCGGTATAGGGTTGGCGCTGGCGACATAGGGATTGCTGCTCTGACAGGCGCTAAGCCCCAGGCAGAGGAGGATTAAAGCGAGGCGGCACTTCATGATGGTCTCCGCAATGAGCCTCTTGGCGATGAACTACTCACCGTGGCTTGCACATCCAGTGCAGATAGCGCCCCAAGCCGGCAAAGGCAGGGTGGCGACGGTGGGCCAGTTCCATTTCCAGCAAATCCGCGAGTTGGACCCTGGCCTGAAATTCAGGCGGCATATAGTCGTGGAAAACCCGTACACCACTTTGGGTTTCGACCTGCCACAGAGGTTCAAGTTGCGCTGCTAATTCGCGCGGATCAAGGGGTTGTTGCGGGGTCAGGCTTTGCTTTTCTCCCGCCATGTCATTTTTGCGCATTTTGCGGAAATGACCTTTGAGCAGATTGCGATAAATCAAGGCGTCGCGGTTATAAAACGCCAGCGACAGCCAGCCGTCTTTCCGGGTCAACTGGTGTAGGACTGGCAGGATCGCGTGGGGTTCTGCGAGCCATTCCAGCACGGCGTGACAGATCACCAGATCATAAGGTTCGGTCAGTTGGCCGAGCAATTGTTGCCAGGAGGCCTGAATGAAGGTCGCGCTTTGCCCTGCATCGGCAAAGCGTTGGCGTGCGCTGTCGAGCATGGGTTCGGCCGGTTCGGCCAACGTTACCTGATGCCCGTGTTCGGCCAGCCACAACGACATATGGCCCAACCCGGCACCGATATCCAGGACGCGCAGAGGCCGGTCAGGCAGGACCTCGATGAGGTCAGCCTGCAAAACGGCCAGGCGGATGGCACCTTTGGCGCCGCCATAGATTTTTTCGGCGAAACGGGTCGCGAGCAGATCGAAATGACGGTCGCTCATTTGCTGAAACGCCGTTCGCTGTCGGCCAGTTTGTTGCGCACCACTTGATCCATATCCAGCCCCAACTCGCTGCACATCAGCAGCAGATACAAGACGATATCGCCCACTTCCTGCCCGGCATGCGCCAGTTGTTCAGCAGGCAACTGCCGCGATTGGTCTTCGCTGAGCCATTGGAAAATCTCGACCAGTTCGGCCATTTCCACGCTGGCAGCCATGGCCAGGTTTTTCGGGCTGTGGAATGGGCGCCAGTCATTCTGGTCGCGGATCTGGTGCAGGCGTTGGGTGAGTTCGTCGAGGTTCATGGGTCTCTCCTGAAGGCGTGTAGCTTCAAGGGGATGACGGCCGGAAGCAAGTGCTTCGAACGGCTGGAGACACGGTGTGTGGCTTACCTGAGTGGCACAAAGGTTTTAAGCCGCTCGGGCTTCTTCTCGTGCGGCTTGTGATAACTGTTTATGGTTGCGACTCGCGTAGTTTTCCGCGATCACCGAACAGACGATCAGCTGCATCGGGTGATAGATCATGATCGGCAACAGGATCAGGCCCAGCCCAGGGTTGGCGCCGAATATCAGTGCCGCCATCGGTGCGCCGGCGGCCAGGGACTTTTTGCTCGCGCAAAACACCGCTGCCACTTCATCGGCGTGATTGAAGTTCAGGGCGCGAGTCGTGCGCGTGGTCATGAACAGAATGACTGCCAGCAAGACGCCACTGCCAATAAAGGCGCTGAGAATCACCGTATCGCCTTGCTGTTGCCACATGCCGGACACCATCGAATTGCAAAACGCGGCGTAGACCAGCAACAGGATCACGACCTTGTCGACGATGTTGGTGTAGCGCTTGTGCCGGGCGAAAAAGGTGCCGAGGAACGGACGCACCAGTTGTCCCAGCACCAGTGGCAACAGAAGCATTGCGCTCAAGTCGAGCAGGGTCGAACCCAGATCAATCCCGCCAGCACCCGTGCCAACCACCAGGCTCACCAGCCAAGGGGTCATGAAAATCCCGAACACACTGGACATGCTGGCATTGAGAATGGCTGCGGGAACGTTGCCTCCGGCACTGCCGGTCAGGGCAACTGAAGAGGAAATGGTTGAGGGCAGGGCGCACAGATAGAAGAAGCCGAGCATCAACAGGGCTGGCATGTGGGAGCCAAACAGTTGGTTGCAGATCAGCCAGATCAGGGGGAAGACCACGAACGTGAAGCCCTGCACCATAATGTGCAGTTTCCAGTTTTTCAGGCCGTGGCTGATTTGTTCGCTGGACAGGTTCACCCCGTGCAGGAAGAACACCAGAAATACCCCGATGTTGATCACATATTCGGCATGCATCCCGCCGCCAGCACTGCCGAAGCCTGGGAAGAAATACGCAAGTAACGTCGCGATCAGCATGCCGCAAAGGAACCAGTCCGTGACAACGCGTTTGAGGTGCTTGAAGGCATGCATAAAGAGATCGGCCTGATGTTGTGGAGACGTTCTTGAGAGGGGAACGCGCTATAAAAGAGTTTTGTAAAAAAAGATGACCGAAGGTTAACCTGCGCGCGATGATGCCGTCTTGCGACATAAGGTCAATCGATAGCGACTAGCGGACAATCTATGGGCTTTCGTCAGGGTAACGAGCGTCAGATACCTCTACTCAGCGCTTTGCCG
>ERZ1463034.236-NODE-236-length-14208-cov-52.819049_pt1 | contig 14208 bp, 13 predicted proteins | sample MGYA00564480_ERZ1463034 | MGnify/ENA primary metagenome ERZ1463034 (study PRJEB39244, sample SAMEA3635122) | Helicobacter pylori | study: EMG produced TPA metagenomics assembly of PRJEB11511 data set (Assembly of a 5300-year-old Helicobacter pylori...
CATGCACAATCGATGCAGTTACCCACACTGATCAAGAATATAGAAGCACCTGACGCTCTCACCGTCCGCTTTACCCTCAACCACCCGGATTCGACCTTCCTGGCAACGCTGAGCATGGGCTTTGCGTCGATCTATTCCGCCGAATACACCGCGCAGCTGCTGAAGGCGGGCACCCCGGAAAAGCTCAACAGCCAGCCCATCGGTACCGGCCCATTCGTCTTCAAGCGCTTTCAGAAGGACGCTGTGGTGCGTTATGTCGCCAACCCGGACTACTTCAGCGGCAAGCCTGCCGTTGACGCGCTGGTGTATGCGATCACGCCGGACGCCAACGTGCGACTGCAGAAAATCCGCCAGAACGAGTGCCAGATCGCCCTTTCACCCAAACCTCTGGATATTCAGGCTGCCAGCAAAGACCCACAGCTGAAAATCGAAAAAGCCGCAGCGTTCATGACCGCTTTTGTCGCGATCAACAGCCAGCACCCGCCGCTGGACAAGCCTGAAGTTCGCCAGGCGATCAACCTCGCTTTCGATAAAAACAGCTACCTCAAAGCGGTATTCGAAAACACCGCTGAAAACGCGACCGGGGTTTATCCGCCCAACACCTGGAGCTACGCCAAAGACCTTCCCGGCTATCAGCATAATCAGGCCAAAGCCCGTGAGTTGCTGGCCAAAGCCGGTATCAAGGATGGCTTCAAAACAACGATCTGGACTCGCCCATCCGGCAGTTTGCTCAACCCTAACCCAAGTCTCGGCGCGCAATTGTTGCAGGCAGACCTGGCTGCAGTCGGGATCAAAGCCGAGATCAAGATCATCGAGTGGGGCGAGTTGATTCGTCGCGCCAAGGCTGGCGAGCATGACCTGCTGTTCATGGGCTGGGCAGGCGATAACGGCGATCCGGATAACTTCCTGACACCGCAGTTCTCCTGCGCCGCCGTGACCTCAGGAACCAACTTCGCCCGTTATTGCGACCAGGGCCTGGACAAACTGATCAGCGCAGGCAAAGCCACCAGCGATCAAGCCGAGCGCAGCGCCTTGTACCTCAAGGCTCAGACGCAAATCCAGCAACAGGCCTTGTGGCTGCCGCTGGCACACCCCACCGCTGCCGCACTGACGCGCAAAGACGTACAGGGTTATCAGGTGAGTCCATTCGGTCGCCAGGACTTTTCCCACGTCACATTGAAGTAGATACAGAACGAAAATAGCGCGCTGTACACTTTTCGTACGACCAACAGGCCGCGCACCCACCGTGCGCGGCCTGTGCTTCTCACATCAAGCCGGCTTCCACCATCGACAACGGGTCGCCATCACCGATGATGAAGTGATCGAGCACCTTCACGTCGATCATGTCCAGAGCGTCCTTGAGCAGGTGGGTCAGCTTGCAGTCATCCTCGCTGGGGTCGGGCACGCCGGACGGATGGTTGTGGCACAGGATCAACGCCGCCGCATTGTGCGCCAGGGCGCGCTTGACCACTTGCCGGGGATGGACCTCGGCGCAGCTGATCGACCCTCGAAACAACGCCTCGAACGCCAACACCCGATGCTTGGTGTCCAGAAACAGGCAGGCGAAAACCTCGTGCGGCTCGTGCCTGAGCTGCGCCTTGAGGTAATCGCGCACCCCTTGCGGGTTCTCCAGGCTTGAATCGCGCTTCAAACGTTCGGCCATATGCCGACGAGACATCTCCATCACCGCCTGCAACTGTGCGAACTTTGCCGGGCCCAGCCCCAACTCCAGACAGAAGGTTTGCAGGTCAGCCTCCAGCAACGATCTGAGGCTGCCGAATTGCTTCAGCAAATGTCGCGCAAGGTCCACGGCGCTTTTTCCGGTAACACCCGTGCGCAAAAAAATCGCCAACAGTTCGGCATCGGAAAGGCTCGCCGCCCCCTGCTCAAGAAGCTTCTCCCGCGGACGCTCGGCCGCAGGCCAATCACGAATACTCATAGCACCTCCATGTGTGTGGGGACCGCTGTTCCCGTGCGGTCGCTGTGCTATCTTAGCCCATCTTTTTTGCGCGGCGATCTGGCCTGGGGAGGCGTCATCGCCGTCGCGTTCACTCGACTAAAAGGCACGCCTATGCAGCGGCTGTATCGAAAACGCATTGTTCTCGGCGTCGGCGGCGGCATCGCCGCCTACAAGAGCGCCGAGCTGGTCCGTCGGTTACGCGATCAGGGCGCAGAAGTGCGTGTTGTCATGACCCGCGGCGGCAGTGAGTTCATCACGCCTCTGACCATGCAAGCCTTGTCCGGTAATCCGGTGCACATGGATTTGCTCGACCCGGCAGCAGAAGCCGCCATGGGTCATATCGAGCTGGCCAAGTGGGCCGACCTGGTGCTGATCGCCCCGGCCACCGCCGACCTGATCGCGCGCCTGGCCCAAGGCATCGCCAATGACCTGTTGACCACCGTCGTGCTGGCCACTGACGCCTCTGTAGCGATTGCGCCAGCCATGAACCAGGCGATGTGGCGCGATCCAGCGACGCAGGCCAACACCCACCTGCTCGAAGAACGCGGCATGCGCATGTTCGGTCCAGCATCGGGCAGCCAGGCCTGCGGTGATGTCGGCTTTGGCCGCATGCTCGAAGCGGACGAACTGGTGCAACGCGCCGCCGATTGTTTCCGGCGCGAGTCGCTGACCGGCAGGCACGTCCTGATCACCGCCGGCCCGACTCAGGAAAACATCGACCCCGTGCGCTACATCACCAACCACAGCTCGGGGAAAATGGGGTTTGCCTTGGCCGAAGCGGCGGTTGAAGCTGGCGCACGGGTGACCTTGATCACCGGCCCGGTCAATCTGCCAACCCCGGACCGCGTCACCCGGATCGACGTGGTCAGTGCGCGCGACATGCTCGCCGCCTGCGAAGCCGCGATCCCCTGCGATCTGTTTATCGCCTCCGCAGCGGTGGCCGATTACCGCCCCGAAGTGGTCGCACCGCACAAGCTCAAAAAAGACCCCAACAACGGTGACGGCCTGTTGTTGCAGATGGTCCGCAACCCAGACATTCTTGCCACCATTGCTGGCCGCCCGGACCGTCCATTCAGTGTCGGCTTCGCTGCCGAAACCGAACATCTGCTCGACTATGCTGCACGCAAGCTCAAGGACAAGAACCTGGACCTGATCGTCGCCAACGATGTGGCTAACCCCAGCATCGGTTTCAATAGCGAAGAGAATGCGTGCAGCGTGATTGACCGGGCACTGCACGAAACTTTTTTTGCCCAGACCAGCAAAGGCAAGATTGCCCGCCAGCTGATCACTTTTATCGCCGACCGTCTGAACCAGGTTTAATCACGCATGCATGCTTTACAAGCCAAGATCCTCGACCCCCGCATTGGTAGCGACTTCCCTCTTCCGGCCTACGCCACCGAGGGCTCCGCCGGTCTCGACCTGCGCGCGATGCTGCAAGAAGACACGATCATCGAACCGGGCCAGACCCTGCTGATCCCCACAGGGCTGTCGATTTACATTGGCGATCCCGGCCTCGCCGCGTTGATTCTGCCGCGTTCGGGCCTTGGCCATAAACACGGCATCGTGTTGGGCAATCTGGTCGGTTTGATCGACTCCGATTACCAGGGCGAGTTGATGGTGTCCTGTTGGAATCGCGGCCAGACCGCCTTCAAAATCTCAATCGGCGAACGCCTTGCTCAACTGGTGCTGGTGCCGGTCGTACAAGCGCACTTCGAGTTGGTCGAAGAGTTCGACGAAAGCCAGCGTGGTGCTGGCGGTTTTGGTCACTCAGGCAGCCACTGAAACACCGTCTAAAATGGCCACTTGAACCCTGACCCGGCCGTTTGGGCTCTAACGGGCACCAAACGGCTCAGGAAAGACCCTTTGCGATTCAGGATGAATACCGGGGAGAGGTGATGTGAAAGGCTTTAACCGCACTGCCACAGCAAACAATCACTCGCAACCCCCCGACAGCCCGTCATCGGCTTCCCGTCAGCCCATTCTTTCGCCCGGCCTTGTTTCGGCTGTCGCAGGGCTACTCACGGCCAGCGTGTTGTTGTGGCTGGCGTTATTCAGCCAGCCGCACCAGCAAACCCGGCTCAGCCAGGCTTGGGGTTCTAGCCAGGCCAGCGCCTTGGGCCTGGCACTCAAACAACTGAACGCCGAGACGCAAACCGCCGCGCTCGACGGCGCACTTGCTCAAGCACTGCAAAGCAAAGACCCGACCTCGATCAGCCAGGCTGAAAATCAGCTGCGCTATCACGACAGCGTGGTGGGCGCACGGCTCAACCCTCTCGGCCGGACCGACGTGGATGCACAAGCTCCCGTGCCGGTGAATTTTTCCACCCTGGACATGCTCAACAAAGCCGCACTCGGCCAGACGCCCTCCCCCGAAGCGCGCAAAGTCGGCGAGCGCTGGCTGGTCTATAGCGTTGCGCCGCTGCGGGCGAGCCCGGGCGCACCGATCACCGGCACGCTGTTGCTGGCGTTCGACCTGCAACGGGTGCTGAGCGCGCTGCCGGTTTTGCTCACTGATATTGGTCAGGTCCAGGTAACCCAACAGTTCGGCGCCAGTCCCGGGCAAGTTCTGCTGCAACGCGGTCAGCCTGCAGCAGGTTCGTCACAGGCGTTCGACACCGGCCAACCCAACTGGAAACTCGACTTCACGCCGGGCCCGGCGCTCGATTCATCAGTGCCCTGGCTGTTTCTGGCGCTGGCGGCGCTGGTTGCGCTGGCCGGTGTTGTGCTTGGGCTGTACCTCAACGACAGCGCCTTGCAGCGGCGCATTTCGGCAGACGCCCGACAGCTGGACCAACTGCTTCAAGAACTCTCAGGCGGAAAAGCCGTCAAAGCTTTCGGATTAAGCCTGCCAGCCCTGAATGGGTTGGCCCAGAGCCTGGCCAGATTTTCGGTGCGTAATGCGCCATCGACCACGGTCCAAGACAAGAACCGCTTCAATAACGACTTAGCGACAAGCAGTGCCCCAGCGTCGACTCAGCCCAATGCCCCGCGTACTGAGTGGGTCGATCCGCTGTTTCAAGATACCGACATTCTCGATATCGACTTCCTCGACGAAAACCAGGACTTCCTGAGATTGGAGCACCCCCCAGTTATGAGCAGTACAGCATTGGTGGCACCTAAATTTCCTGACACCATCTTCCGCGCCTACGATATTCGTGGCGTCGTCGGTGACACCCTCTTCGCAGAAACGGCTTACTGGATTGGTCGCGCCATCGGCTCCGAGAGTCTGGCCAAGAATGAACCTAACGTCTCCGTAGGCCGCGATGGCCGCCTGTCCGGCCCGGAACTGGTACAGCAACTGATTCAGGGCCTGCACGACAGCGGCTGCCACGTCAGCGATGTCGGCCTGGTACCGACCCCTGCGCTCTATTACGCCGCCAACGTGCTTGCCGGTAAAACCGGTGTGATGCTGACCGGCAGCCACAACCCGCGAGACTACAACGGCTTCAAGATCGTCATTGCTGGCGACACCCTGGCCAATGAACAGATCCAGGCTTTGCACACGCGCCTGAAAACCAACGATCTGACCACCGGCAAAGGCAGCATCGAGAAAGTCGACATTCTTGATCGCTACTTCAAGCAAATCACCGAAGACGTTGTCCTCGCCCGACGCATGAAGGTCGTGGTCGACTGTGGAAACGGCGCGGCGGGCGTCATCGCTCCGCAACTGCTTGAAGCCCTGAACTGCGAAATCATCCCGCTGTTCTGCGACGTCGACGGCAACTTCCCGAACCACCACCCTGATCCAGGCAAACCGGAAAACCTCGTTGACCTGATCGCCAAGGTCAAGGAAACCGGTGCCGACCTGGGCCTGGCCTTCGACGGTGACGGTGACCGCGTAGGCGTCGTCACCAACACCGGCAACATCGTGTTCCCGGATCGCTTGTTGATGCTGTTCGCCAAAGATGTAGTGTCACGCAATCCCGGTGCCGATATCATTTTCGACGTCAAATGCACCCGCCGCCTGACCCCGTTGATCCGCGAATACGGCGGTCGTCCGGTGATGTGGAAGACCGGTCACTCGCTGATCAAAAAGAAGATGCGCGAAAGCGGTGCGCTGCTGGCAGGCGAAATGAGCGGGCACATCTTCTTCAAGGAACGCTGGTTCGGTTTCGACGACGGCATCTACAGCGCGGCACGCCTGCTGGAAATCCTCAGCCAGGAGAAAGGCACCGCTGAAGAAGTCTTCGCGACCTTCCCGAATGATATTTCCACACCGGAAATCAATATCGATGTGACGGACGTGACCAAGTTCAGCATCATTGAAGCGCTGCAACGCGATGCCCAATGGGGCGACGCACAGTTGACCAGCATTGATGGTGTGCGAGTGGACTACCCCAAAGGCTGGGGTCTGGTGCGTGCATCCAACACCACGCCGGTCTTGGTATTACGCTTCGAGGCCGATACTGAAGCCGAATTGCAGCGCATCAAGGACGTGTTCCACGCCCAGCTCAAGAACGTTGCGCCCGACCTCAAATTACCGTTTTGAATGAACCCTTGTTTTCACTGGAGCCCTGAATGACCCTCGAACACGATGCCGCTGCTAATGTAGCCAAAGTTTTGTCCGAAGCGCTGCCTTACATTCGCCGATTTGTCGGCAAGACGCTGGTGATCAAATACGGCGGCAACGCTATGGAGAGCGAGGAGCTGAAAACCGGCTTTGCGCGCGATATCGTGCTGATGAAAGCCGTCGGTATCAACCCGGTAGTGGTTCACGGCGGGGGCCCGCAAATCGGCGACCTGCTCAAGCGCCTGTCCATCGAAAGCCACTTCATCGACGGCATGCGCGTCACTGACGCACAAACCATGGACGTGGTGGAAATGGTCCTGGGCGGCCAGGTCAACAAGGACATCGTCAACCTGATCAACCGCCACGGCGGCAGCGCCATTGGCTTGACCGGCAAAGACGCTGAACTGATTCGCGCGCGAAAGCTCACGGTCACCCGGCAGACGCCAGACATGACCAAGCCGGAAATCATTGATATCGGCCAGGTCGGTGAAGTGGTCGGGGTTAACACCGACCTGCTGAACATGCTGGTCAAAGGCGACTTTATTCCGGTGATCGCGCCCATCGGCGTTGGCCCTAACGGTGAGTCGTACAACATCAACGCCGACCTGGTTGCAGGCAAAGTCGCCGAGGCCCTCAAGGCCGAAAAACTGATTTTGCTGACCAACATCGCCGGCTTGATGAATAAACAAGGCGAAGTCCTGACCGGACTGACCACCGAACAAGTCGATGGCCTGATCGCCGACGGCACCATCTACGGCGGCATGCTGCCCAAGATCCGGTGCGCACTGGAAGCGGTTCAGGGCGGAGTCAACAGCTCGCACATCATCGACGGGCGCGTGCCCAATGCCGTGCTGCTGGAGATCTTCACCGACAGCGGCGTCGGCACCCAGATCACCAATCGCAAGCGGCATTGATTGATCGATACGTCACGCACAACTGAAAGGCCCCGTCCGGTTCACACCGGACGGGGCCTTTTTTTTCAGAGCCTATCAATGCTGTAACTGCTGAACCCGCACTCGATCAACCGCAAAATCGGCCTCAGCCTGTTTGCGCGAACCCTGATAACGCTCGACTTCAGCCTTGAGGCTTTGCTGGTCGTCACGCAGGCTGTTCATCTGATCGAGTAACGGCTGCGGTACGGCACGACCGGCACGTTCCTGGGCCGCAGCCTGCCCCTGAAGAGTGCTCTGCTGAGAGATCAAGCCTTGCAGATTGCCCTGTGCCACGGCAATCAAGGCATCCAGCTCGGCGAGCTTGCGGGTCTTGGCACTGTCGACATCGCTCACGCTGCTGTACAAATGCAGCAGTTGAGCATTGGCGTCGGCCTTGGCCTTGTCGGTCTGCTGACGCTGGATTTCCTCTGCCGTGGGGGCTGGCGGCACGACCTGTATCACTCGGCCTCGCTCATTGAGCACCTGGTAACCTTTGCCGACATACTCCGGCGGCACGCCTTGACGGTCGAGAACGATCCCACCCTTGTTGTCGACGTAGCGATAGAGCAACACAGGCGTTTTATCAGCAGCCTGTACAGCCATCACATTCAACGCCAATAGCAGCCCCGCGGTGTTCAGCTTGAGCATAAATGCAGCATCCTCAAATTCCGTACTGCGTCCGATAAGCCTCGACCGCAGGCAAATATTGCTTGAGTTGTGGGTCATCGGCCAAAAATTGCAGCACCTGATTCAAGGACACGATGCTGATCACCGGGATACCGAAGTCACGTTCGACCTCCTGAATCGCCGACAGCTCACCATTGCCGCGTTCCTGACGATTCAGCGCGATCAACACACCGGCCGCTGTCGCGCCCTGGTCCTTGATGATCTGCATGACCTCACGAATGGCCGTACCGGCAGTGATCACATCGTCGATGATCAACACGTTGCCTTGCAATGGCGCGCCGACCAGGCTTCCGCCTTCGCCGTGAGCCTTGGCTTCCTTGCGATTGAAGCACCATGGCAGATCCAGCTGATGATGTTCAGCCAAGGCCACGGCCGTCGTGGCCGCCAGGGGAATGCCCTTGTAGGCCGGGCCGAACAGAACATCGAAAGAAATGCCGCTCTCAACCACCGCCTGGGCGTAGAAACGACCGAGCTGAGCCAGGGCAGAACCGCTGTTGAACAGGCCGGCATTGAAGAAATATGGACTGGTCCGTCCAGACTTCAAAGTGAACTCACCGAAGCGCAAAACACCGCGATCGATGGCAAAACGAATGAAGTCGCGCTGATATGCCTGCATGAAAAAAGCCCCAAATACCACGGATTTAGCTAATTAGGTAGAGCTCGGGTATCATACACGCACGTGATTTTTGGGGCCATTTATGCGGATCATCAGTGTGAACGTAAATGGCATTCAGGCTGCAGTCGAGCGTGGTTTGCTCAGTTGGCTACAAGCCCAGAATGCTGACGTCATCTGCCTACAGGACACCCGCGCCTCTGCCTTTGAACTGGACGACCCAGCCTTCCAACTGGATGGCTACTTCCTTTATGCCTGCGATGCTGAAGTCCCTGCCCAAGGCGGTGTGGCGCTCTACTCGCGGTTGCAACCAAAGGCTGTTATCAGCGGACTTGGCTTCGAAACAGCCGACCGTTACGGGCGCTATCTGCAAGCGGATTTCGACAAGGTCAGTATTGCGACCTTGCTGCTTCCTTCGGGAATGAACGGCGACGAAGACTTGAACCAGAAGTTCAAGCTTATGGACGATTTCGCGCGCTACCTGGATAAGCAACGACGCAAGCGTCGTGAATACATCTATTGCGGCTCGCTGTATGTCGCGCAACAGAAGCTAGATATCAAAAACTGGCGTGACAGCCAGCAATCTCCAGGCTTTCTTGCGCCAGAACGCGCATGGATGGACGAGATTGTCGGCACCATGGGCTATGTCGACGCCCTGCGTGAAGTCAGCCGTGAAGGCGATCAGTACAGCTGGTGGCCGGATAACGAACAAGCCGAAATGCTCAACCTCGGTTGGCGCTTCGACTATCAACTGCTGACCCCGGGTCTGCGCCGCTTCGTACGCAGCGCTCGCCTGCCACGTCAGCCACGCTTCTCGCAGCACGCTCCATTGATTGTGGATTACGACTGGACGTTGACCATCTGACGTCCAGCCGCCCACAAAAAAGCCGACTTCGTGTCGGCTTTTTTGCGGCTGCTGGTTTTGCGTTACTTGATCAAGCGCCAGGTAAACGGATACCGATAGGCAATCCCGTCGTTGGCCTTGACCCCGCCGATAATGGTCAACACCAGCGCGCCGACGCCGACCAGTACCAACAGCGGGAAGCCGATAATCACGACCATCAACAGGAAGCAGATCATTGCGGCAATCGCCACGGTGATCTGAAAATTCAGAGCTTCCTTGCCTTGGGCATCAATGAAAGGATCGGTCTCTTTCTTGATCTGCCAGAGAATCAATGGCCCCAGCAGATTGCCGAAAGGGAAGATAAGGCCGAAAAACGCCGCAAAGTGACAGAGCATCGCCCATTGACGAACCTCGGCACTGGGGGTCGGTAGCGGAAGCTGGCTGTCACTCATGATGCTTATCCTTAGCAGGTGTGATGGCTGAATCTATACCCGTGCCGATCAGTCGGCCAGCGCAGCTCGCTGCAGTTCGAACAGCTCGGCCATGCCGATGTTCGCCAATGCCAGCATCGCGTTCAGCTCTTCTGGCTGGAACGGCGCGCCTTCAGCGGTGCCCTGGACTTCGATAAAGCCGCCAGCACTGGTCATCACCACGTTGAGATCGGTCTCGGCAGCGGAGTCTTCCAGGTAGTCGAGGTCAAGTACTGGCTCACCCTGATACATACCCACCGACACCGCAGCAATCATCTGCTTGAGTGGATCGCCACCTTTGAGGCCGCCGCGCTTCTTGATGACTTTCAAGGCATCGACCAACGCAACCATGGCACCGGTAATGGACGCGGTACGCGTACCGCCATCGGCCTGGATCACATCGCAATCGACATACAGCGTCACTTCGCCCAGCTTGGACATGTCCAACGCTGATCGCAGGGAACGACCGATCAAACGTTGAATCTCCAGGGTACGCCCGCCTTGCTTGCCACGGCTCGCTTCACGCTGGTTACGATCACCAGTGGCGCGCGGCAGCATGCCGTACTCAGCCGTCAACCAGCCTTGGCCCTGACCTTTAAGGAAGCGCGGCACGCCGCTCTCGACGCTGACCGTGCAAATCACTTTGGTGTCACCAAACTCGACCAGTACAGAACCCTCGGCGTGTTTGGTGTAGTTGCGGGTGATGCGGATCGAGCGGAGCTGATCGGCAGCGCGGCCACTTGGACGTTTCATTTGGGAATACCTGTACTGAGACGGAAAACTGCCGGGCATTATAGAGGTCACAACCCGAGCTGGGCACCTCTAATAAAGTTGCCGGGCCGATTCGGAGCTGCCAACAGCATTGCAGCCTGCACAAGAGCGACGCTCGGTAACGCCTTATGGCGTCGCCAGTTTGGGAGCATGCACCGCACTGCGCTACAATCCTGCGCCTTCGAAGCCTGTCGGCTATTTGTGACATTTATTCGGGCAGTCCTGCGCCCACGACAGTCTTCTCACCGACTGAACCCACGAGGTATTTCCCATGGTGCACAGCATGACGGCCTTCGCCCGAGTAGAACGGGCCGGCACCCAGGGCACGCTGAGCTGGGAACTGCGCTCGGTCAATCATCGCTATCTTGAGCCGCACCTGCGCCTGCCGGAGTCCTTTCGCGACCTGGAAGGCGCGGTCCGCGAAGCTCTGCGTCAGGGTTTGTCGCGCGGCAAGGTGGAATGCACGTTGCGCTTCACCGAAGAAACCGCCGGCAAACCGCTGCAGGTTGATCTCGAGCGCGCCGCGCAATTGGTCGCCGCAGCAGAGACAGTAGCCAGCCTGATCAAGCAACCGGCCCCTCTGAATCCGCTGGAAGTACTTGCCTGGCCCGGCGTATTGGTGGCCGATGCCAGCGATCCGCAGGCGCTCAATAACGATGCACTGGCCCTGTTCAGCGAGGCGTTGAGCGAACTGAAAGCCGGTCGCGGCCGTGAAGGTGCCGACCTGGCCAAACTTCTAGACGAACGGCTAGTCTCGATAAACGAAGAAGTCGCAACCCTGCGTACGCTGGTGCCGCAGATGCTTGCGACCCAGCGCCAAAAGGTAATGGATCGCTTTGCCGACATGAAGGCCGAGCTTGATCCTCAGCGCCTGGAACAGGAAATGGTCCTGCTCGCACAGAAAAGTGACGTCGCCGAAGAACTGGACCGTCTCAGCACCCACGTTACCGAGGTGCGTCGCGTCCTCAAGACGGGCGGACAAGCAGGTCGGCGCCTGGACTTCCTGATGCAGGAACTCAACCGCGAAGCCAATACATTGGGCTCCAAAGCCTTCGACCCGCGCAGCACTCAAGCGGCGGTCAACCTCAAGGTGTTGATCGAGCAGATGCGTGAACAAGTGCAGAATATTGAGTAAGGCTACCCCAACATGACCCACAGTACCGGCACCCTTTATATCGTTTCTGCACCTTCTGGCGCGGGCAAAACCAGCTTGGTAAAGGCCCTGATCGACGCCCAGCCGCAGATCCGTGTCTCGGTCTCGCACACCACGCGCGCCATACGTCCGGGCGAAGTCGACGGGGTGAACTATCACTTTGTCGACCGCGCCGAGTTCGTGCGGATGATCGAGCACGGCGATTTTCTCGAACAGGCCGAAGTCTTCGGCAATATGTACGGCACCTCGCAGAGCCGCCTGCAGCAAACGCTTGATGAAGGCCATGACCTGATTCTGGAAATCGACTGGCAAGGGGCTGAACAAGTCCGCAAATTGCTGCCGGACGCACGCTCGATTTTCATCCTGCCACCGACCCAGCAAGCGTTGCGTCAACGCCTGACCAACCGCGGCCAGGACAGCGACGAGATCATCGAAGGACGCATGCGTGAAGCCGTCAGCGAGATGAGCCATTATGTGGAATACGATTTCATTGTGATCAACGATGACTTCGCCACCGCCCTGGAAGACCTTAAAGCGATCTTCCGCGCCAACCAGTTAAAGCAGAAACCACAACAGCAGCGTTTCAGCGATTTGCTTCGTCAACTGCTGGCTTGAAATACCGCTTTCGGGCATTTTAAACGTGCGTAAGCAACGTATTGGGGTGCCCCTGAAAAATCAGCGCTTCCCTAAACGCTGGTGTTTTTTTAAACTGTTCAGTCCGCTCGCCCATCCGGGCACCGCGCATACTGCATTTGCTACGAGGAATACCCATGGCCCGCGTGACCGTTGAAGACTGCCTAGACCACGTCGTTAATCGCTTTGAGCTGGTCATGCTCTCTACCAAGCGTGCCCGTCAATTGGCGACCGGCGGTAAAGAACCGAAACTGCCTTGGGAAAATGACAAGCCTACCGTTATGGCTCTGCGTGAAATCGCAGCGGGCCTGATGAATTACGCAGTCATTGCAGAAGCTGAAATCGTTGAAGATGAGCCGTTGTTCGGTAACTTCGAGGACGAGTCCAACGAGGCCGTCTAAGTCTATGCCTGGTCGACGTAGTACGGCACAGGGCAAAAGCCATCGGCAGGGGGTAACACCTTGCCGAGCATAGACGCCCTCGCCGATCGTCTGTCGGCCTACCTCGGTAAAGACCAGGTCAATCTGGTCCGCCGAGCGTATTTCTATGCCGAACAAGCCCACGATGGCCAACGCCGTCGTAGCGGTGAAGCCTACGTCACGCACCCTCTAGCGGTCGCGAATATCCTTGCCGACATGCACATGGACCATCAAAGCCTGATGGCGGCCATGCTGCATGACGTGATTGAAGACACCGGAATTGCCAAGGAAGCGCTCTGTGCGCAGTTCGGCGAAACCGTGGCCGAATTGGTCGATGGGGTCAGCAAGCTGACTCAGATGAACTTCGAGACCAAGGCCGAGGCGCAAGCTGAAAACTTCCAGAAAATGGCCATGGCCATGGCGCGCGATATCCGCGTGATCCTGGTCAAGCTGGCTGACCGGCTGCACAACATGCGCACGCTGGAAGTCCTGTCCGGAGAAAAGCGCCGGCGGATCGCCAAGGAAACCCTGGAAATCTATGCGCCCATCGCCAATCGCCTGGGCATGCACAGCATTCGCATTGAGTTCGAAGACCTCGGGTTCAAGGCCATGTACCCAATGCGCTCCTCACGTATTGGCCAAGCGGTCAAACGGGCACGGGGCAATCGCAAAGAGCTGGTCAACAAGATCGAGGAGTCCCTGAGCCATTGCCTGGCCGTGGACGGTATCGAAGGCGAAGTCAGCGGTCGGCAGAAACACCTGTACGGCATCTACAAGAAGATGCGCGGCAAACGCCGGGCCTTCAACGAAATCATGGACGTTTACGCGTTCCGCATCATCGTCGACAAAGTCGACACCTGCTACCGCGTGCTGGGTGCTGTGCATAATTTGTACAAACCGCTGCCCGGGCGCTTCAAGGATTACATCGCGATTCCCAAGGCCAACGGCTACCAGTCCCTGCATACGACGCTGTTCGGTATGCATGGCGTGCCTATCGAAATCCAGATCCGCACCCGTGAAATGGAAGAGATGGCGAACAACGGGATCGCGGCGCATTGGCTGTACAAATCCAATGGCGACGAGCAGCAACAAGGCACGCATGCCCGCGCTCGTCAGTGGGTCAAAGGCGTGCTGGAAATGCAGCAGCGTGCCGGCAACTCGCTGGAATTCATCGAAAGCGTGAAGATCGACCTGTTCCCGGACGAGGTCTACGTGT
>ERZ1463034.237-NODE-237-length-14190-cov-21.849664_pt1 | contig 14190 bp, 10 predicted proteins | sample MGYA00564480_ERZ1463034 | MGnify/ENA primary metagenome ERZ1463034 (study PRJEB39244, sample SAMEA3635122) | Helicobacter pylori | study: EMG produced TPA metagenomics assembly of PRJEB11511 data set (Assembly of a 5300-year-old Helicobacter pylori...
TGATCGGCAACTCCATGGGTGGGCACAGTGTGGTGGCTTTCACTCTGGCTTATCCCGAGCAGGTCGGCCGTCTAGTGCTGATGGGCGGTGGTACGGGGGGAGCCAGCCCATTCGTGCCGATGCCGACCGAGGGCATCAAGTTGTTGCAGAAGGTTTACCGTGAACCGACCCTGGCCAACTTGCAGCAGATGATGGACGTCTTTGTCCATGACAGCGGTGACCTGACACCCGAACTGGTGACGGGACGCCTGGAAAATATTCTGCAGCACCGCTACCACCTGGAGAGCTTCACCAGGAGTCTGGACTTGAACCCGCGTCAGTTCCCCGATGTGTCCATGCATTTGGGTGAGATCCGCGCACCGACCCTGATTATCTGGGGGCGTAACGACCGTTTCGTGCCGATGGACACCGGGCTGCGCCTAGTCGCCGGTATCCCCAACAGCGAATTGCACCTGTTCAACAACTGCGGTCACTGGGTGCAGTGGGAGCATGCCGAGCGCTTCAATCGCTTGGTGTTGGACTTCCTCTCTAGCTGAGGATGATGAGCACTTTACCTGGCCGTTGCCCAAGATGAATGGCAGGCGAACAGCCTCAACTACACCTCGGGCACCACCGTGGCGCACACCTCAACAGGCGTGGCAACTGGCTGCCAATCGGTAATTTCAGCGCTGGTGGGATAACGGCGTAACTCACGGGATCGCTGACCCGCTGGCGTATTCCTAACATCATCCCGACAACTAAGCGCGAGGTGAATATGAGCGTGACCCAACAAACCCTGGAGCAACTGGCTGGTGCCTTGCGCGATGCCGAACGCACGGGTGAGGCGATTGCCCCGTTGCGTGAGCGGATCGGTGAAGACTCTGGTGAGGCGGCCTACGCTATTCAGCGCCTGAACGTCGCCCATGCAGTGGCCGCAGGTCGGCGTGTGGTGGGGCGAAAAATCGGCCTGACCAACCCCAAAGTACAGGTTCAACTGGGAGTTAATCAGCCGGACTTCGGCACCTTGTTTGCCGACATGTGCTATGGCGACAACGAAACCGTATCTATTGGCGCTGTACTGCAGCCGAAGATCGAGGCGGAAATTGCCTTTATTCTGGACAAGGCTCTACCACGTGCCGACACCACTTTTGCCGATGTGCTCGATGCCGCCGCCTGGGTACTGCCCGCGTTGGAGATTGTAGGTTCCCGAGTGCAGGACTGGAACATTCGCTTTGTCGACACCGTTGCCGACAACGCCTCCAGCGGTTGCTTTGTATTAGGTGGCCCGGCCGTGCGCCTGGCAGGCGTCGATCTGCGCAAAGCAGTGATGAACATGACCCGCAACGGTGAGCTGGCCTCCAGTGGCAGTGGGGCCGAATGCCTGGGGCATCCGCTTAATGCCGCAGTGTGGCTGGCCCGTACCATGGCGAGTCTGGGCGAGCCGTTGCAAGCCGGCGACATCATCCTCACTGGCGCCCTCGGGCCGATGGTGGGGGTCAGCGCGGGTGATCGTTTCGAGGCCGTGATCGAAGGTATAGGCCAGGTCGCAGTCAACTTTTCGGCCGAGTGATCGGCAGGCTCAACGTTAAGAGCACATCACCATGAAGAAACTCAAGGTTGCCATTATCGGCTCGGGAAACATTGGTACCGACCTGATGATCAAGATTATGCGCCACGGCAAGCGCTTGGAAATGGCCGCGATGGTCGGCATCGATCCCAACTCCGATGGTCTGGCACGTGCTGCGCGTCTGGGGATTGCCACGACCCACCAAGGTGTAGTCGGGTTGACCCAAATGGACGAGTTCAAGGACATTGACTTTGTCTTCGATGCCACCTCCGCCTCGGCCCACGTGAAGAACGACGCAATCCTGCGTTCGATAAAACCAGGCATTCGCCTGATCGACCTGACGCCAGCGGCCATTGGTCCGTATTGCGTGCCAGTGGTCAACGGCGCTGAGCATGTCGACAAGCTCAACGTGAACATGGTCACCTGTGGTGGCCAAGCGACCATTCCGATGGTGGCGGCCGTCTCCCGCGTGGCCAAGGTGCATTACGCCGAAATTATCGCCTCCATTGCCTCGAAATCCGCCGGCCCAGGAACCCGTGCCAATATCGACGAGTTCACCGAAACCACCAGCAAGGCCATCGAAGTGATCGGCGGTGCCGCCAAGGGTAAGGCGATCATCATCATGAATCCGGCCGAGCCGCCGCTGATCATGCGCGACACCGTGTTCGTGCTGTCCGAGGCTGCTGATCAGGCGGCCGTGCAAGCCTCCATCCTGGCGATGGAACAGGCAGTCAACGCTTACGTACCGGGTTACCGTCTTAAGCAGCAGGTGCAGTTCGACGTGATCCCCGAAGACGCGCCGCTGAACATTCCGGGCCTGGGCCAGTTCTCGGGTCTGAAGACTTCCATCTTCCTGGAAGTCGAAGGGGCTGCCCACTATCTGCCGGCGTATGCGGGCAACCTCGACATCATGACCTCCGCCGGCATGGCTACGGCCGAGCGCATGGCTGAAAGAATGCTGAGCGGTGAGGCCTGAGGACATGAGCATGACAGACAAGAAACTTTATATTTCCGATGTGACCCTGCGCGATGGCAGTCACGCCATTCGTCATCAGTACTCAATCCAGAACGTGCAGGACATCGCTCGCGCACTGGATCAAGCCAATGTCGATGCTATTGAAGTCACTCACGGCGACGGGCTGCAGGGTTCGAGCTTCAACTACGGCTTCGGCGCCCACAGCGACCTGGAATGGATCGAAGCGGCGGCGGACGTGATCGAAAACGCCAGAATTACCGTGCTGTTGATTCCCGGCATTGGCACTGTGCACGACCTCAAGGAAGCCTACAAAGCCGGCGCGCGTTCAGTACGTGTAGCCACGCACTGCACCGAGGCGGATGTCTCCAGGCAACATATCGAATTTGCCCGGGAACTGGGCATGGACACTGTGGGCTTTCTGATGATGAGCCACATGATCGAGCCTGAGCAGTTGGCCGCTCAAGGCAAGCTGATGGAGTCCTACGGCGCGCAATGCATCTATATGGCTGACTCCGGTGGCGCGATGAACATGCAGGATATTCGTGCCCGCATGCGTGCCTTCAAGGCCACGTTAAATCCCGAGACTCAAACCGGCATGCACGCCCACCACAACCTCAGCCTCGGTGTGGCCAACTCCATCACTGCGGTGGAGGAGGGTTGCGACCGCATTGACGCAAGTCTGGCGGGCATGGGGGCGGGTGCTGGTAATGCACCGCTGGAAGTTTTCATCGCCGCTGCCGAGCGTCTGGGCTGGAATCACGGCACCGACCTGTACCGTCTGATGGACGCCGCCGATGATTTGGTGCGTCCGTTGCAGGACCGCCCGGTGCGGGTCGATCGCGAAACCCTGGCGTTGGGCTATGCCGGTGTGTACTCCAGCTTTCTGCGTCATGCCGAAGTGGTGGCCGCGAAGTACGGCCTGAAAACCCTCGACATCCTTGTTGAGTTGGGACGTCGACGCATGGTCGGTGGTCAGGAAGACATGATCGTTGATGTCGCTCTGGATCTTCTCAAGCAGCGTGCTTGATCCCTAGCTCCTTTATGCCGTGCCTGTCACGGCTTTTTTTTGCGAAGAAACTTCATAGGCACTCGCAGTGGTTCAGCCCCGGCCGAGAAGAGGTGTCCCGATGCTGTCCAACTTGTCGATGACGAAAAAGCTTTTACTAACGGTCCTGCCCATCACGCTGTTGATTTACGTGGCCACCGTGTTGCTGGTCTATCAGTCGAGCAAAGGTTCCACCGAAAAGCTTGCCGAAGTGGCTGTGGAGGCGATTGCTCAGCGCCAGGCGACGGATATCAGCGGCTATTTCAATGCTTCGCTGTACTCGGCGCGTAACACCGCCCAACTGTTGGGCTATGAGTTGATCGACGGCCAGTTGCAGGATCGACGCATCGCTGACCAAATGATCGAATCCTTGCTTCGCAGCACGCCTCAGGCCACTGCCATCTGGTGGGTGCCGAGTGGCTCGTCGCAAGATCAGGCGGTGCTCTGGCTGCGCGACGGCCAAACGCTCAACCCTGGTTTGGATGATCAGCGCCAGGCCCTGCTCAGCGCCCTCGGGCAGAACGCTGGCGAGCGGGAAAGTGTGATCCCGCTGCTGCACCTGAGCAGCGCCGGTGGTGACAGGGTGGTGATCGCCGTGCTGGTTCCGGTGCGTGACAATGGTCGGGTAGTTGGCAGCTTTGGCATCGGCCTGGATGCGGCACAGTTGCAGAAGCGGGTTGCCGAACTGCGTCCGCTGGAGGTCGGACTGGCGGTGTTGATTGCCCATGATACTACCCTGGTTGCCCACCCGGACCCGAGCAGGGTGGGTCGCACGCAAGCTGAAAGCGAGGGTGACTTCCTGGGTGATCATCTTAAAGTCGTCACCGACGCGGTACGTGGCGGCGTCGCAATGACGCTGCGTTTTATCTCGCCGGCGATGGCCGAAGAGGTGTTTATGCTGGTGACGCCGGTGACTATCGGGGATACCGGTACGCCGTGGTCGCTGGGGCTCGCTTTTCCCAGTTCGGCGCTGCTCGGAGGGGTCAAGGCGCTGGCCTTGCAGCTTATTCTGCTCGGTGGATTTGCCGCATTGGCGTTGGGCGCTACCGTGCTTCTGCTGGGGCGTGCCTTGTCGCGGCCGCTGGAAGCCGTGGTGCAGGCCATCCAGCAGCTGGCATCCGGTGAGGCTGACCTGTGCTTGCGCCTGCCGGCCAGGGGCGATGATGAACTGGCGACGCTGGCACGCGAGTTCAATCACTTTCTCAGTGCAATGGCTGATCTGGTGTTGGAGATCAAGGGCACCAGTCTCGCGCTGCAGAAAACCTCCTCCGAGTTGCAGGAAGAGAGCTGCGCGTCTGGACTGACGGTGGATGCACAGCGCGATGAAGTGGGGCAGTTGGCGACCGCTATGCAGCAGATGGCGGCGACTATCGAGGAGGTTGCCGGCAACGCCGGGCAGGCGGCTCAGGCCAGCGGCGAGGGCGATCAGGCCGTCGCACGGGGGCAAGCCACGGTGTCCAGCCTGGTGGAGGCGATCAACCTGGATGCGCAAACCCTCGAGCACGTTTCCGGCTTGGCCACGCAGCTGGATGAGGCCAGCCAGTCGATTGGCACCATCGTTGCGGTGATCAGCAATATTGCCGATCAGACCAACTTGCTGGCGCTCAACGCGGCCATCGAGTCTGCGCGAGCTGGCGAGCAAGGCCGCGGTTTTGCCGTGGTGGCGGGCGAAGTACGGGCATTGGCGCAGCGTACCCACATCTCAACCGAGCAAGTGAACCGCAGCGTCAATTTGATTCAGGCGCGCACACGCACGGTGGTCGACATCATCGTTCAGAGCCGTAGCGCCTCGCAGGCCAATGTCGTCAGCGCGCGAGAGGCCAGCGATGCCTTGCAGACGCTGTCGCAGGTGATCGGCCATATGCGTCATATGAGTCAGCAGATCGCCACGGCCACCGAAGAGCAGGCGACCACCAGTGAGCTCCTGTCGCGCAGCCTGGTGAGTATCGCCGACTCGGCTGAAAGTGCTTCGCAGAGCGCTCGCCTGGTCAATCAGCGCAGTGGGGATCTGGATAAAAGCGCCACACGGCTCAACGCTTTGGTCAGTCGTTTCAAACTCTGAATCCGCCCGGTGGTGCGGTGTTTCACACCGCCGTGGCCGCTCTCGTAATCATATTCAAGCTATTGATTTAAAACGAAAAAATAAATAAATACGAGCGGCTTTTAATGGCGCTCGTACGCCCCTGTGCAGCGATGAAAATTGACTCGGATCATTAACTTGCACTGGGCGGATAAGCCAAGCAGTAGACGGATAGTCCGTGGGGGCATGGACACCTAATGTAACCGCTAGCTTCGTTATCAGCTTCCGGATAGCGATTTACGTATGGATCAGTCCCATGTCGAACCTTTCTACCAGTGAACACATCCTCACGCAGGTTCCTGCGTCGCACATCGGTGCGCGTCTGCTGAAGCTCATCATGATGCTTCTTCCGTGGACCATCATCGCCGCGCTGTTGGGGGCTGGGCTCTTTATCCGTCCACAGCCGGTGGGCGGTACTGTCGCTGCGTCCGCACTTGAGCGTCGCGATCAGTTCTATGGACTGGCAGAGCTGCCGGGGGGAGTCGTACTGGCCAGTGGTTCCTACGGCAAGATCCTGTCGATCAGCCGGGATGGCCAGATCCGCCGCTTGAGCACTCCAACCCGCAACACCCTGCAGGACATAGCCGTCTGGGATGCCGAGCATGCCGTGGCGGTAGGTAATGACGGGGTAGTCCTGTTCAGTCTTGACGGTGGGCTGCACTGGAATCAGGCGGCCGATGTACCGCGCTCGGCAACCGCCAACAAGCTCAACCGTGTTCGCATCGGTGCCGGGGGACTGGCCATCGCCACTGGCGAGATGGGGGCGGTGTTGATCAGTCGCGACTTTGGCCGCAGCTGGCAGCGTCTGCGTGATGAGGAAGATGTGGCGTGGAACGACGTAGCAATTCTTGGCAGCGGCCAACTGGTGTTGGTGGGCGAGTTCGGGCGCGTGCTGCTCGGCAACCTAGAGACCGGGGAATGGCGAGGGGTTGAGTCGCCACTGTCCAGCTCGCTGATGGCGTTGACGTTTCGTGATGCGCAGCACGGCATGGCCGTCGGCCTGGAGGGCGCCGTCATGGAAACTCGCGACGGTGGGCAGCACTGGGAAGTGATAGACGTCGGTCTGCGCGATCACCTGTTTGATGTGGCCTGGCTGCAGGAGCAGGGCGTTTGGTTTGTCACCGGTGCTCTGGGGCGTTGGGCCAGTGGCGATGCCAAGGATTGGCAATCCGGGACCCTCGATGCACAGAACCTGTCCTGGCATGTACGGGCGCTGCCCGTGGCCGACGGCATTTGGCTGGCGGGTGCCGACATCGGTCGCTGGCACGGCAAGGTCTGGTCCCTGCTGAAGCCCTGAACCCCTAGTTGCCTAATCCAAGCGAGAGCATTCCATGATCGAACGTATAGCCGAGTTCTGCATCCGGCGCGGTGCCTGGGTTGCCAGTGGCCTGTTGTGTATGACTTTGGTGTTGGGTTGGTTCGCCCTGCACATTGAGGTTCGCACTGTATTTGAAGACATGCTGCCGTCACGGCACGAATACGTGCAGACACACGAGAAGTTCAAAGACACATTCGGCGGCTCAAACATAGTCACCATCATGTTTGAGGTCGATGAGGGCGATATTTTCCAGACTCCGGTATTGGAAAAAGTCCGTGAAGTGACGTTGGGGCTGCGTGAAGTCTCGGCGGTCAACCCGTACCAGATCACCTCACTGGCCTCGAAGAAACTCAAGGAAGTGCGGGCGTCCACTGCCGGTATCGAAAGCCTGCCGCTGATGTGGCCGGATCTGCCAGCCAACGCCGACGCCATGGCCGCGCTCAAGCAGGCTGTGCTGCGCAACCCGTTGGTCTACGGGCCTTATGTGTCCAAGGATATGCAGGCGACGCTGATCACGGTCGACTTCATCGACGATCAGGTCAACTACAGCAAAGTGTTCCAGGAGATTCGCACCCTGATTGCCAGCGTCGATGATGGCAAGGTGCATATCCGCGTGGTCGGCGACCCAATGCTTTATGGCTGGGTGGGCCACTACCTTTCGGAAACTTTCCTGCTGGTCGGCATAGCTCTGCTGGTCACTCTGGTCATGCTGTTCGTCCTTCTGCGTACGTGGCGCGGGATGCTGTTGCCGCTGCTCGCCGGTGCCGTCAGTGCCTCTTGGGCATTGGGCATCTGCCACCTGCTGAACATCAGTTTCGAGCCACTGGTGATCGTGGTGGCGATGCTGATCACTTCGCGGGCCGTGTCGCACTCAGTGCAGATCGTCAACCGTTTCGATGATGAGTTGCAGCTTTTGCCTGCTAACGCGGACACGGCCAAAATCGCGGCTCGCGTAGCGTTGTCCGACTTGTTCAGGCCAGGCATGCTGGGGGTCATTGCTGATGCGGCGTGCATGGCGGTGGTCGCCCTGAGCCCGATTCCGATGCTGCAGAAACTCACTGTTCTTGCGGTGGTGTGGGTGCTGACCCTGACCGTCAGCGCCGTGATTCTGACCCCAGTGATGCTCTCGTTTATCCGCAGGCCGCACGGGATGGTGCATCCGCTCAACTGCATTCCAGTGCTGAGTAAGGTGCTTGACCTGGCGACCCGCGTGAGCTTGTCACGCGCTCGTTACGTGGTGTTGGCCAGCACCTTCGTGGTGGTGGTGTGTGCTGGTCTTTATTCGCTGAACCTGAAAATCGGTGACGCCAATCCTGGTTCACCGATTCTCTGGCCGCAATCGGAATACAACGTCGATTCGGCGGCAATCAACAAGCGCTTCGAAGGCGTGGACCGTATGTTTGTGGTGCTGGGTGAAGACGGTAACCAAGGGCTGATGAAGAGCAACGAAGCCCTGCACGCGATGAACAGCTTTCAGCGTTTTATCGAGGCACAGCCTGAGATCGGCGGCTCGATTTCGCTGGCCGATGTGCTGCCACAAGTTAATGTCAGCCTGCGCGAAGGTAACCCGCGTTATCTGGAGTTGGGCGATACCAGCGCGATCAACGGCAGCCTGGTTGCCATGCTCGACTCGGTATCCGAGCCAGGAGATATCTCGCGCTTTGCTGACGAGCAGTATGCCAACGGCGCCGTAACCCTGATGTTCCGGGACCGTCAGGGCGAGACCATCCGCACCGCCATGGCTCGGATCAAGGAGTTCATCGCGCAAAACCCGCTTGCCCAGGGCCAGTGGCACCTGGCCGGTGGCCTGATCGGAGTCATGGCAGCGGTCAACGAAATCATCCTCGCCAGCCAGATCGAAGCCATTGCGCTGGCCCTGATGGTGCTGGCTCTGATCTGCACTGTGGTGTACCGCTCCTCGATGGCCGGCATGGTGTTCATGGTGCCGGTGATCATTTCCAACATGCTGACCTTCGCCTTTATGACCTGGAAGGGGATCGGCATGAGCATCAATACCGTACCGGTCGCGGCCTTGGGGATTGGGCTTGGTGTGGATTACGCCTTCTACATCGCCGATCGCATCAAGGAAGAAATCGCCATCGGCAAAAGCGCCGAGGAGGCCGTGCGTATTTCTCTGCACTCGTCCGGTATGGGCGTGATCGTGACCGCCAGCGTGCTGATCCTGGCCACCCTGTTGTGGTGGGCTTCGTCGCTGCGCTTCCAGGCTGAGATGGGCCTGCTGATGGCGATCTGGCTAAGCGCTTCAGCATTCTCCGCGCTGTTCGTCATGCCTTCGCTGATCTACGTGTTCCGCCCTCACTTCATATTTGGTGAGCACAAACAGACGCCAGTCGCCAGTCAGCCGAACGCAAGGATTGAGCTGGGTTGAGGCGAAAAACAATAACAAGAGCACTCATTCAATCGCTGCCATCACTTATTGGGGAGTACATCCATGAGCAAACTGATCCGGGGCATGCAACCGCTTACCTCGTTCAACAGCATCGCGACGGCTATCGCACTGGGCGTGGTTGCCACTCCAGCGCTCGCTGACGATACCTTCACTTACGACGGTTACCTGCGCCAGGAAATGTCGTGGAACATGAAGAACTGGGAAGACACCCCTGGTTATAACGACCGCGGCAAGCTGTCGATGATGCGCAGTACTGCGCGCCTGAACTTGCAGTGGAAACCCAGCGACGACTTATCTTTCGTCGCCAAGTTGCGCGGGGTGCGGGAGGTAGAGACCAGCTTCCTCAAGCACCTGGAGAAAATGGGCGCCAATAACTATCACGAGGCTGACGGTCGCGGTGATATCACCGACCTCTACGACAAAACCGAAATCCGTGAGCTGTACGTGGATTTGCCACTGGGCGAACGCACCAGGCTGCGCTTCGGTAAACAGCAGATTGCCTGGGGCGAGACTGATTTCTTTGCTGCCAACGACCTGGTGCACGGCTTCGACGATACCTGGCGCTCGTTTTTGGAGCCTGCCAACGAAGAGTTGCGAAAAACCAACATCATGGCCAAGTTCAACATCGATGTGCCGGAGTACAACGGCGGCGTTGAACTGTTTGTGCGTCCGGGTTGGGACCGCAAGAATGACATCGGTACCGAAATCGACATCTACGGTGGTCGCTGGTCGAGTCAGCCATATGCGGGCGTGGATTTTCGCAATATCGACCCGTACAACTACAAAAGCAGTGAAGGCAGTGTAAATGACGTAACCGGTGGTATTCGTTGGAGCGGCCTCTACGGTGATACAAATTACTCGTTGTCGTACCTGAAAACTTACTACAACGCGCCGATTCTAAACCCTTCGAACAACCTGGCGTTGTTCGGTATGCCAGGGGTTCCCTCCGGCGCGACCTCAACGGGCACTGACCAGACACTTGGTCTGGCCGGTGAAATCATCTACCCGCTTGTTGATATCTTCGGCTTCACCGCCAGCCGTTACTCTGATTTGGCTGATGCGGTGTTCAGTACCGAGGTGGCCTATATCAAGGATGCGCCGTATCAGTTTGAAGCCAAGACCCCGACCATGCTTAGCCAGTACATCGCGCCAGGCTTCGATGGCTATACCAAGAAGGATGTCGTTGCGCTGATGCTGCGCATGGACAAGAACATCGCCGCCACCCAAACCTGGCTGGGCACTGAAAAACCCATGTTTTTCTCCGTGCAGCTGTTCGACAAGTGGGTGCAGAACTTCGATAAAAACGACCAACTGCTGTACAGCGTGGGCTGGGGTGGCAAGGTCAAGGAACATTCGGCCATGGGGACCACGATCTTTGACCTGAGCTACGCAAACGGGCGTGTTCGACCACAGCTGGTTCTCGGTGCCGACCTGAGCAACGGTGGTGGTTTTGCGGTGCCGTCAGTGACCTTTGAGCTGTCCAGCAAAGTTCGCTGGAAAGTTGAATACGACGCTTTCTGGGATAACGGGTCTCACGATTCCAAGAACTGTCAGCCGGGCAATCTGGCGACGTGTGACACCACCACCCTGTTTGGCTACTTCCATAACCGCGATCAGCTGTACACCAGCCTGACCTACCTCTTTTAAGTCCAATCGGAGATTACATGATGGCTATGTTTTGTCATGCTCTACGCACCCCGTTTCTGGCGGGCCTGATCACTGCCATCGGCAGCCTGGCTAGCCTGACCATGGCTGCCGAGGTACCGGTGGGCATGGTTATATCGGCTGCCAACCTCGACCAGATCAAGGGCAATACCTTCGAAGGTCACACCATCGCCAGTCTGTTGACCGAGAGGATGGAATGGCGCATCCGCAACGATGGCTGGAAACTGCCGCTGGCCGCTTCCAAGGAAGTACCGCTGGACCCCCGCTGGGTCAAAGCGTCCAATGCCAACGCAGGCAAGACCTCTATCAACCGGCAGGAATGCCGTATCGACGGTTGGGGGGCAGGCGCACCGTTCCCGAACATAGACATGAAGGACCCTGAGGCGGCCGAGAAGATCGTCTGGAACTGGCACTTGGGTCAACTGGTAGGCGATGTCTCGCAAGTACCGGGTTACACCCAAGTACTGATCGATGGCAAGAAAGGCGTACATGCCGAGCCGGTGGCTGAGTTCACCCGTTACGCCATGAAGGGGCGCCTGACGGGTGGCAGCACTGTTGAAGGTGATGGCAGTGAGCGCGGTCGTCAGCTGCTGTACTTCAAGTCTCCGTCCGATATGAAGGGGCTGGGCACTTACACCGTGATGTATGACTCGGCGAAAGTGAACAGCGTGTGGGCCTATATCCCGGCTGTTCGCCGCGTGCGCCAGCTGTCTGGAGGAGCCTGGATGGACCCGGTGGGTTCATCCGACCAGTTGCAGGATGATCTGGAAATCTTCAACGCCCGTCCATGCTGGTACCCGGAATACAAACTACTGGGTAAGCGCAGCATTCTGGCGGTGACCGCGAGCAAGACCGGAACCGATATCTGGAACAAGGAAGGTAAAACGTTTGCCGAACGTTATCCGATTCTGCAGAACGAGCCACCTTACTGGAACATGAACGGCAACAACTACGAAGTGCGTGAAGTCTACGTCATCGAAGCCATTACTCCGTCCATCCACCCCTACAGCAAAAAGGTGCTCTACATCGATGTGAAATACCCGCGTATTCACTACGGTGAGGCCTACAACCGCAAGGGCGAGTTCTGGAAGTTTATGGAGTTTCACTCCTATGCCAACGTCACCGATGGCGATATCCGTACCACCGCAGGGGCGGTCATTGATTACCAGCGCAACCACGCGACTGTCTCGCTGATCGACACCTCCAGTTGGCGTACCAACTTCGTCGCCAAGCCTACCGACTTTTCGTTACAGGCATTGCAGGGCGCGGGTCATTAACGCCTGACGGTCCATCTTTATGTGCGTCCGTTGCCCGGACCCTTAGTGGTTCGGGTAATGGATGAAGCCCCGGTTCAGTACTAACAGAACAATAATAAAGCGGTCGCCCCGGCCTTGCGCCGTTTCTGCGACCTGAGGAGTGTTGTGTGTCGTTGATGCAAGCAGCCCGTCTTCACGAAATAGGCGGTCGATTTATTGTCGACCATATCCCTGTCCCCACTCCCGGCCCTCACGATGTGCTGATCAAGGTCGCGGCCAGTGGGATCATTCCTAACCTGAAAAACGTCACCACCCATTTCCCTGAGTGGTATCCCTTTTTGCCGTTGCCCGAGCTGCCAGCCATTTTTGGCCTGGACTCGGCCGGTACGGTGGCGGCGGTCGGGTCCGCAGTCACTGTGTTCAAACCTGGAGATCGGGTCTACGTCAATCCGGGCATCGGTTGTGGCGAGTGTCGCTGGTGCCGTGAAGGTGAAACGCCGCGTTGCCAGGCCTATACCTTCATGGGTTACTTCGGCTTTGGGCCAGGCTCGCAGCAGGTATTCAAGCGTTATCCCTACGCCGGTTATGGCCAATACATGACGGCCCATGGCAACAACCTGGTGCGTCTGCCTGAGTGTCTGAGCTTTGCCCTCGCCACCCGTTTTGGTTATCTGGGTACGGCTTATTCGGCAATCCGCAAGGCGGCCCTGCGCCCTTCGCAGAGCGTTCTTATTCTTGGCGCAAGCGGAACCCTCGGCGTCGGTGCGACCCTTCTTGCCCTGGCATTCGGTGCTGCGCGGGTCGTGGTAGTCGCCCGCGATGCTGACGCCCTGAAACGGCTCAAGGCCCTTGATCCTGGGCGTGTCGTCCCGGTGCTGATAGGGGACGGCGTGATTCATGAACAAGTGCTGGCGCAGGTGCCGGGCGGCGTTGATGTGATGCTCGATACTCTGGGTGCCAAGGCTCCCGCGCACTTGTCGGTGGATGCCATGCAGGCAGTCGGCCGTGGCGGCCGGATTGTACAGATTGGTGGCGTGGCCGGTCCTATCCCGATTGATCCGCACCCCTTTATGTGTGCGCAACTGCAATACATTGGCTCACTGTGGTTCACCACCGCAGAGGCAGAGGAAATGGCCCGCATGGTCGAGTCCGGTATCCTCGATCTGTCGCTGCTCGAGTCGCACGCTTATCCGCTGGAGCGCCTAAATGACGCGCTGGATGATATCCAGACTCAGGGTAATGGCTTCAGCAATTTCCACATCGCCCACCAATAATCGAGTGCTGGCGGCGGCACAGCGGTGCGCGTCGCCCAGCCACAGTGGAGAACCCCATGATGCGTGCACAACGTGTAGTGACCGGGCATGACGCCCAGGGTCGTTCCTGCATAGTCAGTTCCGGTCCGGTTGCAGGCGATGAGTCCTTCACCCATATCCCGGGTTTTAGTGCAGCCCTGTTCTGGAAGACCGATGCGCAACCGCAAGTCGGTGGCGGGGCGCCAGATCCCTTGAGCCATGTGACCTCGGTGTTGCCTGTTGTGGCGGGCACCAGCGTCATGCTGGTGAGCTTCCCGCCGGAATCGACCGAGGTGCCGGTGGATGCCGATCCACTGGCCGCAGATGAGATGAATGCACGCGTTCCGGGTCTGGCGCAGACCTTTGAAGCTGATGCGCCGGGCTTTCACCGCACCGATACCATTGATTACGGCGTCATTGTCGACGGCGAGTTGACTTTGCTACTTGATGACGGGGAAAGCGCCTTGCTCAAAGCCGGTGACGTGGTTGTGCAAATGGGTACTCGACACGCCTGGCGTAACACCGGTAACAGTCCTGCACGGGTGATGTTCGTCATGGTCGGTGCCACGCGTCGTTGATGTTATCTCCGGTCATTTTCAAGG
>ERZ1463034.238-NODE-238-length-14156-cov-44.603432_pt1 | contig 14156 bp, 11 predicted proteins | sample MGYA00564480_ERZ1463034 | MGnify/ENA primary metagenome ERZ1463034 (study PRJEB39244, sample SAMEA3635122) | Helicobacter pylori | study: EMG produced TPA metagenomics assembly of PRJEB11511 data set (Assembly of a 5300-year-old Helicobacter pylori...
GGTGCGGGTGGATATTCCGGCGTACACCCATGCCGAGGCCGGGGACGCCATAACCCTGCTATGGGGCAGCGTAGCCTTACCCGAGTATCGGCTGACTGCCGCTGAGCTCGGCCAAGCGGTGCTGTTCTCCATGGCGGTGGCCTATCCGAGTCTGGTGCAGGCCGGCGATGGCAAGATCGAGGTTCGCTATGAAGTACGCCGCGAAGGGCAATTGCTCGCCACCTCGCCGAGCCTGGAGGTGCAGGTGTTTCTGACAGTGCCGGGCCCGCAGGACGACTCGCCGCACACCTTGATCAACGAAGCGCTGGCCGCGCCGGTCATTAAAGGCAGAAGCGATAACGCCAATCGACAGGACAACGTCCTTGATGAAGACGATTACCTGCTCAGCGCCGACACGGTGATTGCCTGGCGTGGGGGGTTCAAGCGCTGCGACCTGATCAATCTGTTCTGGGGCGCCTCGACCGTGCCGGTGGTTCGGCCAATCAATCAGAACGACGTTGATACAGCAACCGATCTGCTGATCTGCCTGCCCAATCGGGTCATCACCGCTGAAGGCGTGTGCAAGCCGGTTTCAGTGCGTTACACCGTGACGCATGCGGGCAACCCCAACACCTCATATTCGCCAAGCCAACCGGTGAAGCTGGTGTCGAAAGGACAATTGCCGGGCGGTGAAACCGGCCTCGGTGCGCCGCTGTTTATCCAGGCCAATGCGTATTGCACGCTGGAACCGGCAGGCAGCCCGGACGGCAGCCCGAACGGCACCGCAGTGCACATCAACCCCTACCGGAACATGCAGGTCGGCGATGTTATTCAATTGTCGTTCACCGGGTTCGACGCCATGAGTGGCGGTGATCCGGTGGTGGCCGCGTCGGACCGTCAGGAACAGGTGGTGAGCGACAATGACCTGCTCAAAGGCTGCCGGTTCATGATTGCCCACACCTGTTTGATGGCCATCCAGCGGGGTCGAGCGGAAGCGCGCTACGAGGTGATCAATACCCATGGGCAGGCGAGTTCATTAAAGGCAGGCACTTATGTCGATATGCGCACGCCTGCGCCGGGGTGCTGAACGCGCTTGCTCGTTCAACAGATAAGAAAAAACTATTTATTTACCACCCACTGTTGACAGGTCACGAAAACCTCTATTAGTTCAATGACAGATAAAGCGTTTACACCGTTTATCTAACCGCCATTATCCCGCGTGATAACGGGCCCTATACATCGATAACCACGCAACTTTAACCCTAAAAGTTGTCGGGCTTTTATTGCCAAAAAAACGCGGAAAACTGCTCTTCAGCAGAATACCGCGCATTCACTCAGGAGAATAACCATGTGTACTTCAAATGCTTTGATTCGCCGTCATTCACATCGCGCACCGCGTGCATTAGTTCCACCGGTACTGCCCACTGCATTGGTCGACGGTCTTTTACCCGCTGCACTATTGACCGCACCAATCCCTGTAACATTCCCTGTATGGGACGATGCTGTCGAGGGTGACTACTACCAATTGCTGCTGGATAACGTACTTGTCGGCGTGCAAGGACAACTTCCGGCGAACCCGATCCCGGGCACTGAACTGACCCTGGATATTCCAGTTGATAGTTTGACCGGCGCGCAGGACGGTAACCACACGCTGGCGTACCTCTCTCGGCGTTTTATTGGTGGTACGCCCAATGTGTCGGCAGCAACTCCGATCGTGTTCGACCGACAGGCGCCAGGCGGTTCGCTGCTGTCGCCGCTGATTTTCCCGAGGGTCGTCAATGATGGCCTGACCTCGGACGAACTGACCGCGATGGCGGATGTGTTGGTCGGTGAAGTACCGGCCTACTTCGACATCAAACTGGGTGATGTCATCCAGACTTACTGGGCTGGCCAGAAAGGTCCGGAACATACCGTGCAACAGGCCGAAGTACCCGGCGGTGGCACGCAGCCTGAGCGGATCATGATCGGGTTTACCCGCGTATATCTGGAAGCATTGGGCGATATCAAAGAGGACGTGTACTACGTCATCACTGATCGTGCCGGTAACATTTCAGTGGATTCAGAACCGGTGGCGTTCCAACTTGCACTGCATGAATCCGCAGTCGATCTGCCCGCGCCGATTATCGCTCAAGCCGATGACCGTGTTATCAGCGATGCCGACGCGAAGCAGTCTGTGAGCGTAGACATTCCTGCGTACGACGGTGTGCAACCGGGTGATGAGGTCACGCTGTATTGGGGTGCCAATAGCCTGCCGATGCAGTCTGTTGAGGCAGGAGACGAAAACGAAGACCCTATTTTCACCCTGCTGGTGAACTACGCCACCGTCGCATTAACACCTGATGGCGACGTAGACGTGTACTACGAAGTGCGTCGCAACACCCTGTTGTTTGGCACTTCCGCAGTGAAGACCGTCAATGTCGTGCTGGATCTTCCAGGTCCTGTGAGTCCTGAAAAACCGATCATCCGTGGGGCCAGCACCAACCCCGACGATACCGACAACGTAATCGACGAAAACGATTACCTGCAACCGGCCACTGCCATCATCGCCTGGAAAAGCGGGTTTATTGAGGACGATCAAATCAGCCTGTTCTGGGGGCAGCAGCCGGTGCCGGTGCTATATCGGATCAAGCTTTCCGATGTCACGGCAGCAGCAGACCTGTCGTTGACGGTTCCTAACGCGTTGATCTCTAACGAAGGCACCGGCACGGACATTCGGGTCAATTACACCGTGACGCATACGGGTAATCCCAACACAACCTACTCGGCGTCTCAAAGCGTGATTGTGAGACGCAAGGGCGAGTTGCCAGGCGGCGAAAACGGGCTGCAGCCACCGGAATTCCAGCGGGTGACTGAAAACGGCGGTATTGGGGCGATCCTCAACCCCGATGGTGCCACTTTATTGGTCAAGCCTTACGAGAATATTAAAACGGGCGACGTATTGAACTTTACATTCCTGGGATGGAAAGGTTTGTTCGAAGGCCCGCAAGTTCCAGAAGCAACGTACACCTTTACCACTGAGCCACTGACCGAACAACAAACTCGCGAAGATTACGAGTTCACCGTGCCGGATGCGAACCTGCGTCTGATTTGTTTCGGTCGCGCCGAAGCCATGTTTAAAATCAACAGTATTACCGGCCCTGCTACTTCCGGTATTGCAAAAGTCTTTATTGACATGGTCACCCCTGGCGAAGGCTGTGCAAAGCCTTGATCTCGCGTGTGGGCCGCCGAACAGCGGCCCACTTTCATTGTGACTAATACTGACCCTGTGAGTAACGACATGGATTCTTTAAAACAGACAACATTGCTGGCAAAACCAAAGCTGCACAGCACTAACGACCCCAGTGGCATCGGTCACCTCGATACGCTAGATCCTTCGGTCCCTGTACTGATCCGGATCGGTCCCTATATTGGCATGATGGACAGTGACTACATCGAGTTGTTTTGGGGCGACCAGGAAGGATCGATTGCTAATTACACAGTTAAACCTGGCGATACTGCCGAAGGGACGGGCTCTTTTGTCACGCTGCCGGTGGATCAACGGTACATCGTGCCACCTGCGGACATTAATCCACACTATCGGGTAGACACTTGGTATACGGTAAAAAGACTGGTGGGCGGCACGTTCAATAAATCCGAACGCCTGCCAATAACCGTAAAACTGACGGTCCCCGGCGGCATTGATAACACGCCTGACACGCCTTATATCAATGAGAACCTGAGCCTGTGCACGATAACGCCCGAGGGCACTATCGGTAACGGAGACCTCGATCAGGTGACGGTCAATATCGCAGCCTATCAAAACATGGAGATCAACGATGCGATCACCGTTTTCTGGCACGGAACACCCGTGAGGCACTCGCTGGATGAGCTTCCAGCGGCGGATCAACTCATTAGCGTGTCGATCCCCCGAGAAACCATTATTGGCGCGGGTGACTCCGACACACTGGTGGGAATGTACGAAGTTCGTGACACCGTAAACAACTGGTCGCGCTTTTCCCTCCCCACGTATGTCGAAGTCGAAGCTGGCAACTCCACCCTTCCCGCCCCGGTCGCACCACAAGCGGCCAATATGGAGTTGGACCTTGCATCCCTTGCCGGGGCCGATGTGCAGGCGCTGGTGCTGTCTTATCCGGGGATCAATGCCACGGACGAAATCACTTTCACCGTCGAGCGCAACACGGCGGAAGGGTTGGGGCTGGACCCTTATGTCGCGATGAAACCGGTGGGCACGTCCATCGGGTTTGTGCAGTTCCTGATTCCCAATGAACAATTCGAGCCGATTGCCCAAGGCCGGGCGCGGCTCAAGTACAAGGTCAGGAAAGTGTCCGGCGAGGAGCAGCGCTCCAAGAGCCTGCCGCTGACCATCGTGGGTGAGGCTCAGGTGCTGGCGCCACCGAAGTTGCCTGCTGCGGAGGAGAATAACGGTGTGCTCGACCCGACGGCGCACAATGTCATCGCCCAAGTGCCAGCGTATTACTTCATGGCCGATGGCAATGACGTCACTCTGGTGTGGATGGGCAAGACCGCCAGCGGTGCCAATGTGATTCATGAAGAGGTGAAAAACCTCAACAGTGATGACGTTGGGCAAACGGTGGCGTTCTTGATCCCTGACGATAAAGTCAGTGCGCTGGCGGGCGGTACGCTTGAACTTTATTACACGGTGACTACATTCGCCCGGGCGTTTTTCAAATCGCCTTCGCTGCAGGTGCAAGTCGGCACTGACGGGGGCGCATTGTTACCGTCCCCCTCTGTCGATGGCGCAAGTGCAGATGGTGTGCTTGATCCGGCGGACATCGTGCTAGAAGCCGTGGTTCGTGTCAGGCCATACGCGGGCATGGCGCCGCTGGACAAGGTCACGTTGCATTGGGATGGCAGCACGCCGGACGCCAGCTACAGCACTAGCACAACACTCAACAGCGGCATGTTGGGCAAGGACGTCATTTTCCGGGTCAAAAAGCACTATGTGGACGCCAACCTCGATGGCAGCGTTGCTGTGCGGTATGAGGTGGTGCGTGGTAATCGCACGCTTGCCTCGGAAACGCTGCTACTCAAAATCGGCGCCACGGTCATCACTCCCCTGCCCGATCCAACGGTCAAGGAAGCCAAAGAAGATGGCACCCTTGACCCTGTCGATACGTTCAATGGAGCAACAGTGGTCATTGACGCCAGCGCGAATCTGAAGGAAGGCGACTTCGTGACCGTGTCATGGCAATCGCCGGGCGGGAGGTACGCTAAAGATAAAGCCATCTCCGCCAGTCAAGCAGGACAAGAGTTGTTGGTGATTTTTTCGGGAACGATAGTTGCCAATGACCTCGGCAATAAGGTGCAGATTTATTATGTAGTCACCCGCGTCGACGGCACGATTGAACAGTCAAACGTCCTTGATCTGCTGATCGACACAGCCCTCTCTCACCTTCCCAAGCCGGCTGTCGCAGGTGTAGACGTTAATAACATCATGAACCTGGAAAACGTACCTGGTTATGGCGTACTGATAACAGTCCCCCGTTACACCGGCATCGATGAAAAAGACAGCATCGTCGTTAAATGGGACGGACCTCAAAACCACGTAACCCCTGCGAAAGAGGCTGGCACTGCGGCTAATATTGAATTCGTCGTGCCCAAATCCGTTGTGATCGGCAGCGCCGATGGTGCCGTTCAGGTCACTTACGAGGTGACTCGTAATAATGCTTTGCCGCTGGTTTCGCCGGCGACTGCGTTCAAGGTCGTGGCCGGCGCCAAGCCTCCGTTGATCATCGACACCTCTAAACTGGTGCTGAGCGCTCGGCACTTGCGAGCAGCGGCCACGCCTAAGTTTCCACCTGCCGGAGCGTTCGCGCAGCGAGTGGCCTCGGGTGGGGTCGCACCTTACCGTTACGAGTCCAGCGCACCAACGATTGCGGAGGTCGACGCAACGGGACGAGTCATCTCGGTCAGCAATGGCGCTGCCGCCATCATCGTCACTGACAGCGCGGGTCAACGCGTCAGCTATAACGTAAAAACCTCAAATGTCCTGACGTTTGTGTATTTCATCTTCCACACCTACACCGAAGCTATGAAACCGGTAAACAGCGCGGGTGCGCACATGCCTTCGTTGGCCGACTGGAATACATTACGTGCCAATTACGGCGGTGATCCGGGACTCAGCTACGAAGCAGGCCGAGATAGCCGCGCTTGGGCTGCGGACGTTGCCGGTTTAGGTAAACGCTGGGCGATTTTTCCCCGGGATGGCCGAACGTTAGCACTCAAAGACGTCGGTTTTGGCGGGGAAGCGGCTCACGCGTTCGGCATGAAGGGCTGATTGAACGACTAAGTTCCAAGTACTAAGCCTGCGATGCCGCAGGCTTAGTACTTTAAACGGACTACTTCATCAAAAAATCTACCAGCCTTTCGGCCGCTTGATCCAACACCGCATCGCTACTCACACCCGCCGACTTCAACGGTTTCAGGTCGTGATTGCCTGTCGGCACCCAATAAATATCGATAGCGCTGGATAATTCATACCCGTCTACCGCCTCCCGATTCCCCAACGCGTCCCTTTCCCCCTGCACGATCAAGGTTGACGTCTTCAATTCAGCCAAATGCGCCACCCGAGGTTTTTCCGGTTTGCCCACGGCATAGAACGGGTAACCCAGACACACCAGCGCATCTGCGCCCAGCTCATCAGCCACCAGACTGGCCATTCGTCCGCCCATGGACTTACCCCCGACAGCCAGGCGTCCAGCGACGTGTGGTCGCACCTGGGCATAGACCTGCCGCCAGCAGTCGAGCAATTGCGCTTGCGAGTTGGGGGGACGTTTGCGGCCGTCGAGGCGTCGTTGAGCCATGTAGGGAAACTCGAAGCGCATCACGTTGACACCCCGCACGGCAAGGCGTGCAGCCATGTCGGTCATAAATTCGCTGTCCATGGGTGCGCCTGCGCCATGGGCCAGGATCAGGGTCGGCGACGTGTCAAAAAACCTCTGAGGAGCGGGACTCCATAACCAGCCATTAGTTCGCGCCAGTAGTTCGCATTGATCCCCGTCAATACCGGCACTTAGTCCTTCTCTCATGCTTACCTCGCTTTTGATTAGTCTGCCTATAACTCGGTGCTATGACTCGGACCTCTGATCCGGACCAAAGAAGATGGGAACACACCTAAATGAACACAACTAACAGTACCGCCTACAACTATAAGGTGGTCCGCCAATTTGCCATTATGACGGTGGTGTGGGGCATCGTCGGAATGGGGCTCGGCGTTTTTATCGCCGCGCAATTGGTTTGGCCTGAACTCAACTTCAACTTGCCCTGGACTACGTTCGGTCGTTTGCGTCCACTGCACACCAATGCGGTGATTTTCGCGTTCGGCGGCTGTGCGCTGTTTGCCAGCTCCTACTACTCGGTGCAACGCACCTGCCAGACCCAACTGTTCGCGCCCCGACTGGCGGCGTTTACGTTCTGGGGTTGGCAACTGGTGATTCTGTTGGCCGCCATTACCTTGCCGCTGGGTTATACCAGCTCCAAGGAATACGCCGAACTGGAATGGCCGATCGATATTCTGATCACCATCGTCTGGGTCAGCTATGCCATCGTCTTCTTCGGCACGCTGAAGAAGCGCAACACCAAGCACATCTATGTCGGTAACTGGTTCTTCGGCGCCTTTATCATCACTGTGGCGATTCTGCACCTCGTCAACAACATGGAGATACCCATCAGCCTGACCAAGTCCTACTCCGTGTATGGCGGGGCGACTGATGCGATGGTGCAGTGGTGGTACGGACACAACGCCGTAGGCTTTTTCCTGACCGCAGGCTTTTTGGGGATGATGTACTACTTCGTTCCTAAGCAAGCTGAACGGCCGGTGTATTCCTATCGCCTGTCGATCGTGCACTTCTGGGCGCTGATCACCCTGTATATCTGGGCTGGCCCGCACCACCTGCACTACACCGCGCTGCCGGACTGGGCTCAGTCACTGGGTATGGTTATGTCACTGATTCTGCTGGCACCAAGCTGGGGCGGCATGATCAACGGCATGATGACGCTCTCGGGCGCCTGGCATAAATTGCGCGACGACGCGATCCTGCGCTTCCTGGTCGTGTCACTGGCGTTCTACGGCATGTCGACCTTTGAAGGTCCGATGATGGCGATCAAGACCGTCAACGCCCTCTCCCACTACACCGACTGGACCATCGGTCACGTGCACGCGGGCGCTCTGGGTTGGGTGGCGATGATTTCCATCGGTGCGCTGTACCACATGATCCCGAAAATCTTCGGCCGGCCACGTATGCACAGCGTCGGCTTGATCAACGCCCACTTCTGGCTGGCAACTATCGGCACCGTGCTGTACATCGCCTCGATGTGGGTCAACGGTATCGCTCAGGGCCTTATGTGGCGCGCAGTCAACGAAGACGGCACGCTGACTTACTCGTTCGTCGAAACCCTGGTGGCCAGCCATCCTGGCTTTATCGTGCGGCTGGTGGGCGGCGCGATCTTCTTCAGCGGTATGTTGCTGATGGCCTACAACACCTGGCGCACCGTACGGGCCTGCGTGCCTGCCGAAGCTGCCGCCGCAGCGCAGATGGCCTGAGGAGTTCGCCATGAAACACGAAACAATCGAGAAAAACGTCGGCCTGCTGATGTTGTTGATGGTCTTGGCTGTGAGCATCGGTGGCCTGACACAAATCGTCCCGCTGTTCTTTCAGGACGTGACCAATAAGCCGGTTGAAGGCATGAAGCCCTACACCGCGCTGCAGCTGGAAGGTCGCGATGTCTACATCGCCAACGGCTGTGTGGGTTGTCACTCGCAGATGATCCGTCCGTTCCGTGCTGAAACAGAACGCTACGGGCACTACTCGGTCGCCGGTGAAAGCGTCTGGGACCATCCGTTCCTGTGGGGCTCCAAGCGTACCGGGCCTGATCTGGCACGGGTCGGTGGGCGTTACTCCGATGACTGGCAGCGCGCGCACTTGTACAACCCGCGCAACGTGGTGCCTGAGTCGAAAATGCCTGGCTATCCATGGATGGTGAACGAGCCTGTCGACAGCAGCCACACCGTAACCAAGCTCAAAACCATGCGCAGCCTCGGCGTGCCTTACACCGACGCCGACATCGCCGGGGCCGTTGAAACGCTCAAAGGCAAAACCCAGATGGATGCACTGATTGCCTACTTGCAGGTACTCGGCACCTCGATCAAGAGCAAGAGGTAAGCCATGGATATCGGAGACTTACGCGGTCTTGGCACGCTGGTGGTGGCAATCGCATTTATCGGGTTGGCCTTTTGGGTCTTCAACAGTAAACGCAATCCGGAGTTCGCTGAAGCGCGCATGGCGCCTTTCGCGGACGAACCGCTGCCATCTCACGCTGAAGAACAATCTGTTGTAGAGCACCCTGTTGAGCGGAGTACCCAGCCATGACCACATTTTGGAGTACCTACATCTGTGTACTGACCATCGGCAGCCTGATCGGCCTTACGTGGCTGCTGATCGGCACCCGTAAGGGCGAAACCAAAGGCAGTACCGATCAGACCATGGGGCACAGCTTCGACGGCATTGAGGAGTACGACAACCCACTGCCCCAATGGTGGTTCATGTTGTTTGCCGCAACTCTGGTGTTCGCGGTCGGCTACCTGATCCTCTACCCAGGCCTGGGCAACTGGAAAGGCATTCTCCCCGGCTATGCGAATGGCTGGACCAGTGTCAATGAGTGGCAAAAGGAAATGGACAAGGCTGACACCAAGTTTGGGCCTATTTTCGCCAAATTTGCTGCCATGCCCGTGGAAGCAGTCGCCAAAGACCCACAAGCGCTGAAGATGGGCGGACGACTGTTCGCCTCCAACTGCGCCGTCTGCCACGGTTCGGATGCTCGGGGGGCCTATGGCTTTCCCAACCTGACAGATACCATTTGGCGATGGGGCGGCAGCGCCGACACTATCAAGACCACCATCATGGGTGGCCGTATAGCCGGCATGCCAGCCTGGGGTCCGATTCTCGGTGAGGAAGGGGTGAAAAACGTCGCAGCGTATGTACGTCACTCCCTCGCAGGACTGCCATTGCCAGCCGATGAAACCGCCAATGTCGAAGCCGGACAGCAAGTGTTCAACACCAATTGCGTAGCCTGCCACGGCGCAACAGGTCAAGGCACGCAAGCGATGGGGGCGCCGAACCTGACGCAACCGACCGGTTTCATCTACGGCAGCAGTCTGACCCAGTTGCAGCAGACTATCCGTTATGGTCGTCAAGGTCAGATGCCAGCGCAGAACGAGCAGCTGGGAAATGACAAGGTGCAGTTGTTAGCCGCCTATGTTTATAGCCTGTCACAGGGTACTGCTCAGCAAGAGGCGCCAACAGCCAAGGCACAATAACGATTCAGCAACCCGGACAATCTCTGGGCTGTGCGTGAATGCCGCTCCTGTTACAGGAGCGGCAACTCCTTTCCCTCCGCGACCAAGTGTCGCACCCGTCGTTAGTACACCTTCCCACTCCCGACATTCAGGACTAAGCTTGCCGGCATAGTGGACTGCCAACAGTGGGCCACAGGTCAAGTGATACGAATGTTTTCGGCGATTGTGCTCGATAACTTGCGCAAAAAGCTCATCTACAGCGGCTATGGTCCGCGGGTTGTTGGTTTTGCGTTTTGTTTCGTCCTTTTCCCGCTGCATTCCGCCAGCCTGGAACCCTCACTTTTTTTCGTCCACTGCGGCATTTCGTCACTGCGCCTGACAGCTCCCTGACCGTGCTGAAATGACCGCAGAATCAGCTTCAGGAAGCGGTTGCAAGGCGTTGATCGCATTGCAATGGCAACTCGCTTTCTCCATACTGCGGCCGCTTTTTTATCCCTAAAAAACACCCAAACCGTGGAACCTTAGAATGAGCACAGCAATCAGTCCGACTGCTTATAACTATAAGGTAGTCCGCCAGTTCGCCATCATGACGGTGGTCTGGGGGATCCTTGGCATGGGGCTTGGTGTCTTTATCGCCTCACAGCTTGTTTGGCCCGAGTTAAACCTCGGCCTTCCGTGGACGACTTTTGGACGCTTACGCCCGCTGCACACAAACCTGGTGATCTTCGCCTTCGGTGGTTGTGCACTGTTTGCCACTTCTTACTATGTCGTGCAGCGAACCTGCCAAACGCGACTGATCTCCGACAGCATGGCCGCCTTCCACTTCTGGGGATGGCAAGCAGTGATCGTCGGCGCAGGCATCACGTTGCCGCTGGGCTACACCACTACTAAGGAATACGCCGAACTGGAATGGCCTCTCGCCATTTTGCTGGCCATCGTCTGGGTAACCTACGCTGCGGTGTTCTTTGGCACCATCATGAAGCGCAAAACCAAGCACATTTATGTGGGCCTCTGGTTCTATGGCGCCTTCATCCTCGTGACGGCGATGCTGCATATCGTCAACCACGCGTCGCTGCCCGTGACCCTCTTCAAGTCCTACTCGGCCTACTCCGGTGCGACTGATGCGATGATCCAGTGGTGGTACGGCCACAACGCGGTAGGTTTCTTCCTGACCACCGGCTTCCTGGGGATGATGTACTACTTCGTTCCGAAGCAGGCCGAGCGTCCGATCTACTCCTATCGCCTGTCGATCGTGCACTTCTGGGCACTGATCACCCTGTACATCTGGGCAGGCCCGCACCACTTGCACTACACCGCTCTGCCAGACTGGGCTCAGTCGCTGGGCATGGCGATGTCGATGATTCTGCTGGCGCCAAGCTGGGGCGGCATGATCAACGGCATGATGACGCTGTCAGGTGCATGGCACAAACTGCGTACCGACCCGATTCTGCGCTTCCTGGTCGTATCGCTGGCGTTCTACGGCATGTCGACCTTCGAAGGCCCGATGATGGCCATCAAGACCGTCAACTCGCTGTCTCACTACACTGACTGGACCATCGGCCACGTACACGCCGGCGCTCTCGGCTGGGTAGCGATGATCTCGATCGGTTCGCTGTACCACATGATCCCGAAAATCTTCGGTCGCCCTCAGATGCACAGTGTTGGCTTGATCAACACCCACTTCTGGCTGGCTACCATCGGTACCGTTCTTTACATCGCTTCGATGTGGGTCAACGGCATCACCCAGGGTTTGATGTGGCGTGCGATCAACGACGACGGCACCCTCACTTACTCCTTCGTCGAAGCATTGCAAGCCAGCCATCCGGGCTTCATCGTCCGCGCACTGGGTGGTGCATTCTTCGCCAGCGGCATGCTGTTCATGGCTTACAACGTGTTCCGCACCGTACGCGCCTCGAACCCGGCTGAAGCTGAAGCCGCCGCTCAGATCGCTGTAGTTGGAGCTCACTGATGAGACACGAAGTAGTCGAGAAGAATATCGGCCTGCTGGCCTTCTTCATGGTTATCGCCGTCAGCATCGGCGGCCTGACCCAGATCGTCCCCCTGTTTTTTCAGGACGTGACCAACAAGCCGGTTGAAGGCATGAAGCCTCGCCCGGCGCTGGAACTCGAAGGCCGCGATGTTTTCATCGCCAACGGTTGTGTCGGCTGCCACTCGCAGATGATCCGTCCGTTCCGTGCTGAAACCGAACGCTACGGCCACTACTCGGTCGCTGGTGAAAGCGTCTGGGACCACCCGTTCCTGTGGGGTTCCAAGCGTACCGGTCCGGACCTGGCCCGCGTCGGCGGTCGTTACTCCGATGACTGGCAGCGCGCGCACTTGTACAACCCGCGCAACGTAGTGCCCGAGTCGAAAATGCCTGCCTACCCGTTCTTGGTAGAAAACAAGCTCGACGGCAAGGACACCCCGAAAAAAATGGAAGTCTTGCGTACGCTCGGCGTCCCTTACACCGACGAAGACATCGCCGGTGCAAGTGCTGCTGTGAAAGGCAAAACTGAAATGGATGCGTTGGTCGCCTACCTGCAAGGTCTGGGCACCATCATCAAAAGCAAACGGTGATATTGATGGATATGGGGATGATTCGCGGCCTGGGCACCGTCGTAGTGATGGTGGCTTTTATCGGCCTGGCATTGTGGGTATTCAGCGGACGACGCAAGGCAGAGTTCGACGAAGCAACTTTGCTGCCCTTCGCGGATGACCCCGAAGCCATCAAGCACGTTGAGCAAGAGCAAGCTTCTAGGAGTAACAAAGAATGACTACTTTCTGGAGTCTGTACGTCACAGTCCTCAGTTTGGGTACCATCTTCGCCCTGACCTGGCTGCTGCTGTCCACCCGCAAGGGCCAGCGCAGCGAAGCGACAGAAGAAAAAGTGGGCCATTCCTTCGACGGTATCGAGGAATACGACAACCCACTGCCAAAATGGTGGTTCATGCTGTTCGTGGGCACCATCATCTTCGCGCTGGGCTATCTGGTGCTTTACCCGGGTCTGGGTAACTGGAAAGGCCTGCTGCCTGGCTATTCCTACCTGGACAACGACAAGAAAACCGAATTCGCCAATGGCCAATCCGGTTGGACTGGCGTGCACGAATGGGAAAAAGAAATGGCTAAATCGGATGCTCGATTTGGTCCGATTTTTGCCAAATTCGCATCCATGCCGATCGAAGAAGTCGCCAAAGACCCGCAAGCTTTGAAGATGGGGGGCCGACTGTTCGCCTCCAACTGCTCAGTTTGCCATGGCTCCGACGCCAAAGGTGCTTACGGCTTCCCGAACCTGACCGACGAAGACTGGCGTTGGGGTGGTGAACCGGAAACCATCAAGACCACCATCATGGGTGGCCGCCATGCGGTCATGCCTGCTTGGGGTCCAGTCATTGGTGACCAGGGCGTACGCGACGTCGCAGCGTTCGTTACCACCCAACTGGATGGCCGCAAGCTGCCTGAAGACGCTAACGCCGATCCGGTTGCAGGCCAGAAACTGTTCGCTACCAACTGCGTGGCATGCCACGGTCCGGAAGGTAAAGGCACCGCTGCAATGGGCGCACCTAACCTGACTCACCCGGCGGCATTCATCTACGGTTCGAGCTTCGCGCAACTGCAGCAGACCATCCGTTACGGCCGTCAGGGCCAGATGCCTGCTCAGGCATTGCTGCAAGGCAATGACAAGGTTCACCTGCTGGCTGCTTACGTCTACAGCCTCTCCCATGGAGACAAGGCTGCTGCCGCTGAGTAAAGCGAACGCGTGACCGCAACACACAACGGCCCCGCCAGTGAAAACTGGCGGGGCCGTTGTGGTTTTAGCTGTCTGATGATTTAGCCATACAGACCCCTTCGAGAATAAATTCGC
>ERZ1463034.239-NODE-239-length-14117-cov-18.798108_pt1 | contig 14117 bp, 16 predicted proteins | sample MGYA00564480_ERZ1463034 | MGnify/ENA primary metagenome ERZ1463034 (study PRJEB39244, sample SAMEA3635122) | Helicobacter pylori | study: EMG produced TPA metagenomics assembly of PRJEB11511 data set (Assembly of a 5300-year-old Helicobacter pylori...
GGTGACTGGAGTTCAGACGTGTGCTCTTCCGATCTCTTGCTCCCGATAGCGGTGTGCCAGTCAATAGATTCATTGGCTGATACACCGCTATCGGGAGCAAGCCCCCTCCTACATTCGATTCGCGGTGATCTCTCTTCCCCGATTGCCAGACAACTCTGGCATAACACTTGCTCTTGCCTTTCCGTAGATCTATGAATCCCCAAATAGTGACGGATTATTGGCATGGCGAAGAGCGAAGACGCAGCACAAGCACCCGCAGGTAAGGGCAAGGGCAAGCTCAAGCTTATCCTGTTGATTGTCCTGGGCCTGGTCCTGGCGATTGGCGCGTCCGTGGGCGGCACTTGGTACATCATGCACAGCAGTGCGAGCAAACCGGCGCCCGCCGCCGAAACTGCCAGTAACGTCAAGCAACCGGCAATCTTCGAGCCGATGCTTCCGGCCTTTGTCGCCAACTTCAATCAGAACGGTCGTCAACGCTACCTGCAGGTGAGCATCACCTTGCTGGCGCGCAACCAGGCGGACCTTGAGGCCCTCAAGGTGCATATGCCGGTGATCCGCAATAACCTGGTGATGTTGTTTTCCGCGCAAAGTTTCGACAGCCTGGCTACGCCGGTGGGCCAGGAAATGTTGCGCCAGAAGGTCACTGCCAGCGTGCAGGAAGTGGCCCAGAAAGAGCTCGGCAAAGTGGTGGTCGAGCAGGCGCTCTTCACTAATTTCGTATTGCAGTAGGATCACGACATGGCCGTGCAAGACCTGCTGTCCCAGGATGAAATCGATGCGCTGCTGCATGGCGTGGACGATGGTCTGGTACAGACCGAAATGGCTGCTGAGCCCGGCAGCGTCAAAAGTTATGACCTGACCAGCCAGGATCGCATCGTCCGTGGACGCATGCCGACCCTGGAAATGATCAATGAGCGTTTCGCCCGTTACACCCGCATCAGCATGTTCAACATGCTGCGCCGCTCGGCAGATGTGGCGGTGGGCGGCGTGCAGGTGATGAAGTTCGGCGAATATGTACACTCGCTGTACGTGCCTACCAGCCTCAATCTGGTCAAGATCAAGCCATTGCGCGGTACTGCGTTGTTCATCCTCGACGCCAAACTGGTGTTCAAACTGGTGGACAACTTCTTCGGTGGCGACGGCCGTCACGCCAAGATCGAAGGCCGCGAGTTCACCCCTACTGAACTGCGCGTGGTGCGTATGGTGCTGGAGCAGGCCTTCATCGACTTGAAGGAAGCCTGGCAGGCGATCATGGAGGTCAATTTCGAGTACATCAACTCGGAAGTGAACCCGGCCATGGCCAACATCGTTGGCCCCAGCGAAGCCGTTGTCGTGTCTACCTTCCACATCGAACTCGATGGCGGTGGCGGCGACCTGCACGTGACCATGCCGTACTCGATGATCGAGCCCGTGCGCGAAATGCTCGACGCCGGCTTCCAGTCCGACCTCGACGACCAGGACGAACGCTGGGTCAAGGCCCTGCGCGAAGACCTGCTGGACGTCGACGTGCCCCTGACCGCCACCGTGGCCCGTCGCCAACTGCGCCTGCGGGATATTTTGCACATGCAGCCGGGCGACGTGATTCCCGTCGAGTTGCCGGAAGAACTGATCATGCGCGCCAGCGGCGTACCGTCGTTCAAGGTCAAGCTTGGTTCGCACAAGGGCAAACTGGCACTGCAAGTGGTGGAGTCGATCAGCCGGCGCTGAGTCACCCGTATTGATGCACCCCTATTTATTTATGAATGTTTGCTCCGCCGAGGACATGTAATGGCTACCGAACACGAAAACACTTCCGCCGAAGACCAGGCCCTGGCCGACGAATGGGCTGCGGCCCTGGAAGAAACCGGCGATGTTGGCCAGGACGATATCGACGCGCTGCTGGCGGCCGATGCCTCCACCGCACCGGCCAGTAACCGCATGCCCATGGAAGAATTCGGCAGCGTGCCGAAGAATAACAACCCGGTGACCCTCGACGGCCCGAACCTGGACGTGATTCTCGACATCCCGGTGTCGATCTCCATGGAAGTCGGCAGCACCGACATCAACATCCGCAACCTGCTGCAGCTCAACCAGGGCTCGGTGATCGAGCTGGATCGCCTGGCCGGTGAGCCGTTGGACGTACTGGTCAACGGCACGCTGATCGCCCATGGCGAGGTAGTGGTGGTCAACGAAAAGTTCGGCATTCGCCTGACCGACGTGATCAGCCCGAGCGAACGCATCAAGAAGCTGCGCTGACATGAAGTATTCGATGGCGGGACTGTTTTTGGCGCTGCCATTGAGCGCCCTCGCGGCCGAGCCGGTCGCGCAAGCGGCCGCCGCCCCCGTGGTGAGCAGCGGCATCGGTGGCCAACTGACCCAGTTGGTGCTGGGCCTGTTGCTCGTGGTCGGGCTGATTTTTGTGCTGGCCTGGCTAATGCGTCGTGTGCAGAACATTGGTCCGGGCAACGCCCAGGTCATCGAGATGATCGGTTCGCGCGCCCTCGGCCCGCGTGATCGGCTGGTGCTGGTGCAGGTGGGCGAGGAACAGATCCTGCTGGGCCTCACCCCCGGCCGCATCACCCCGCTGCACGTGCTCAAGACGCCGGTCAACGTCGCCCCGACCCAGGCCGCCACGCCAGAATTCGCCCAGCGCCTGATGGAGTTGCTGGGCAAGGATCAGAAGGATAAGAAGTAATGCGCGTTTTATTGACGCTCATGCTGTGGCTGGCCGCGCCATTGGCGTTCGCCGCCGACCCGTTGTCGATCCCGGCGATTACCCTGGGCACCAACGCGGCCGGGGCCCAGGAGTATTCGGTCAGCCTGCAGATCCTGTTGATCATGACGGCGCTGAGTTTTATCCCGGCGTTTGTCATGCTGATGACCAGCTTCACCCGGATCATCATTGTGTTCTCGATCCTGCGTCAGGCCCTGGGCCTGCAACAGACGCCATCGAACCAGATCCTCACCGGCATGGCGCTGTTCTTGACGATGTTCATCATGGCGCCGGTATTCGACAAGGTGAACCAGCAAGCCCTGCAGCCTTACCTTGCGGAAAAGCTCACGGCGCAAGACGCCATCGACAAGGCCCAAGGCCCGATCAAGGACTTCATGCTGTCGCAGACCCGCTCCAGCGACCTTGAACTGTTTGTGCGTCTGTCCAAGCGCACCGACATCGCCACCCCGGATCAGGCGCCGCTGACGATCCTGGTGCCGGCGTTTGTTACCTCGGAATTGAAGACGGCGTTCCAGATCGGTTTCATGATCTTTATCCCGTTCCTGATCATCGACCTGGTGGTGGCGAGCGTACTGATGGCCATGGGGATGATGATGCTGTCGCCGCTGATCATCTCGTTGCCGTTCAAGATCATGCTGTTTGTGCTGGTGGACGGCTGGGCGCTGATTATCGGCACGTTGGCCAGCAGTTTCGGCGGAGTGTAGGGCCATGACCCCAGAAGTTGCCGTCGACCTGTTCCGTGAAGCGTTGTGGCTGACCACCATGATGGTCGCCGTGCTGGTGGTGCCGAGCCTGTTGGTCGGCCTGCTGGTGGCGATGTTCCAGGCCGCGACCCAGATCAATGAACAAACCCTGAGCTTCCTGCCGCGCCTGCTGGTGATGCTGATCACCCTGATCGTCGCCGGCCCGTGGCTGGTGCAGACCTTCATGGAATACATCCTGCAGTTGTACGGCAGTATTCCGCAGTTGATCGGCTGACCGCATGCAATCGCTGCTGGCGTTGACCGACACCCAGATCAGTACCTGGGTGGCTTCGTTTATCTTGCCGCTGTTCCGGGTCACGGCGGTGCTGATGAGCATGCCGGTGTTCGGCACTACCCTGGTGCCGCGCCGCATCCGCCTGTATTTCGCGGTGGCGATCACCGTGGCCCTGATGCCGGGCTTGCCGCCGATGCCGCCCGTCAACGCGCTGGACCTCAGTGCGCTGATGCTGATTGCCGAGCAGATCCTTATCGGCTCGCTGCTGGGTTTCTCCCTGCAGCTATTCTTCCAGGCCTTCGTGATTGCCGGGCAAATCATCTCGATCCAGATGGGCATGGGCTTCGCGTCCATGGTCGACCCCACCAACGGCGTGTCGGCAGCGGTGATCGGGCAGTTCCTGACTATGCTGGTGACCTTGCTGTTCCTGGCCATGAACGGCCACCTGGTGGTGTTCGAGGTGCTGACCGAAAGTTTCACCACCTTGCCGGTCGGCTCGGGGCTGGTGGTCAATCACTTCTGGGAGCTGGTGGGGCGCCTCAGTTGGGTGTTGGGCGCTTCGCTGTTGCTGGTGCTGCCGGCGATCACTGCGCTGCTGGTGGTCAACATCGCCTTTGGCGTGATGACCCGCGCGGCGCCGCAACTGAATATCTTCTCTATCGGTTTCCCGTTGACCCTGGTGTTGGGCATGGGGATTTTCTGGATCGGCATGGCCGACATACTCAATCAGTATCAACCGCTGGCGACCGACGCCTTGCAGTTCTTACGTGATCTGGCACGGGCGCGCTGAGCCATGGCCGAGAGCGAGAGTGGTCAGGACAAAACAGAAGACCCCACGGATAAGCGTAAAAAGGACTCCAGGGAAAAGGGCGAGATTGCCCGCTCCAAAGAGCTCAACACCGTTGCGACAATGATGGCCGGTGCTGGCGCCTTGCTGATCTACGGCGGCGGCCTGGCGCTCGACCTGATGGAGTTGATGAAGCTCAACTTCACCTTGCCCCGTGAAGTGCTGCTCAGCCCCGGCGCCATGGGGCAGTACCTGCTGCATTCGGGGAAAATCGCGATCCTGGCGGTGCAGCCGATTTTGATCACTTTGTTGCTGGCGGCGCTGATCGGCCCCGTCGCCCTTGGCGGCTGGCTATTCGCTGCGAGCAGCATGGCGCCCAAATTCAGCCGCATGAACCCTGCCGCCGGGCTCAAGCGGATGTTTTCCACCAAGGCCCTGATGGAACTGCTCAAGGCCCTGGCCAAGTTCATCCTGATTTTGTTCGTGGCGCTGGTGGTATTGACCTCCGACATCGACGACTTGCTGCGCATCGCCCATGAACCGGTGGAGTCAGCGATCATCCACAGCGTGCAAGTGGTGGGCTGGAGCGCGTTGTGGATGGCCGCCGGGTTGATCCTGATCGCCGCCGTGGATGCGCCGATCCAGTTGTGGGAAAGCCACAAAAAACTGCTGATGACCAAGCAGGAAGTGCGCGACGAACACAAGGACCAGGAAGGCCGCCCCGAGGTCAAGCAACGCATTCGCCAACTGCAGCGCGAAATGTCTCAGCGCAAGATGATGGCTTCGGTGCCCGACGCCGACGTGGTGATCACCAACCCGACCCACTACGCCGTGGCCCTCAAGTACGACCCGGAGAAGGGCGGCGCGCCGATGCTGCTGGCCAAGGGCAGCGACTTCACCGCCCTGAAGATCCGCGAAATCGCCGTGGCCAATGGCATCCTGCTGCTGGAATCGCCGGAGCTGGCGCGGTCGATCTTCTACTCCACTGACCTCGACCAGGAAATCCCTGCCGGGCTGTACCTGGCGGTGGCGCAGGTGTTGGCGTATGTCTATCAGATTCGCCAGTACCGTGCGGGCAAAGGCAAGCGGCCTGATCCGCTTAAAGACCTGCCGATTCCGCCGGACTTGCGTCGCGATTCCTGACGGGTCGTTCAAATTGGCACCGTGCCATTCGTCGTAAAACCTTCCTGGCCTGTCAACTTTGACAGTAGCCAGCATCGCCTGCTCGCGGTTCTATTACCTCGCGTACTGCGCAACAAGATGCAGGGAGTGGGGCGATGCAGCTATTCACAGGCAGGGTCAAATCTTATGACCAACAGACCGGATTGGGTTCTATTGCGCTGGACAGTGGGGCAGAAGATGTATCGGTAGAACTATGCAGCTCGGATAGACCCCTGCTGTCGGAGGGGCAGAAAGTGGAGTTTTGGATGATCCATCGACCGACTGGCATCTATGCATGCGACATTCGACTGATCTGACGACACCTGTGTAAGTCCTTAATTGAAGTGTACGGAGAACGGCAATGGCAACAGGCACTGTGAAATGGTTTAACGCGGAGAAGGGGTTTGGGTTTATTAGCCAGGATGGCGGCGGCGATGTGTTCGTCCATTTTTCCGCCATCCAGGCCGAGGGTTTCAAGTCTCTTGAAGAGGGCCAGAAAGTGGAGTTTCTCGTCGAAAAAGGGCCTAAGGGCGATCAGGCTGCGAGCGTGAAAATCCTCTCTAAATAGAGCCGGCTGGTTGATCGTTCCCGCGCTGAATGTCGGAACGATCCGCCATCAGGTCGTTGAGTGTTCCCTTGCGCCCTTGCGTCGAACTCTTTCCAGCTCAAACGAAAAGTCATTGAGCAATGCATTGGCTGAGGTTGACCAGCAGGTCTTCGGTCATTTGAATCAGTTGATCCCCTACCTGCTCATTCGTCAGTCAGTCCTCGCCATAAGGGATCTGCGACCTCAAGCAAAAGTTGGAAGGCTTCTTGCAATACCGCCTTCAGGACGCCCTCTAGCGTCAAAACTTTGCTTCAAGGAACGCGAGGAATACCGGTGGTAGATCGCTCTCAAATGCTCAACACGGCCCGTGGCACCCTGACTGATTTGTCGCGGGGCAATCTGGGTGTGCCGTTGTTGTTGCTGGTGATGCTGGCAATGATGATGTTGCCAATACCGCCGTTCCTGCTCGACGTGTTCTTCACCTTCAACATTGCCTTGTCCGTCGTCGTGTTGCTGGTCTGCGTCTATGCCCTGCGGCCGCTCGACTTTGCGGTCTTTCCGACCATCCTGCTAATCGCCACGCTGCTGCGGTTGGCGCTGAACGTGGCGTCCACGCGGGTGGTGATGCTCAACGGCCAGGACGGTCACGCCGCCGCCGGTAAGGTGATCCAGGCCTTCGGTGAGGTGGTGATCGGCGGTAACTACGTGGTCGGTATCGTGGTGTTCGCGATCCTGATGATCATCAACTTCGTGGTGGTGACCAAGGGCGCCGGGCGGATTTCCGAGGTGAGCGCGCGCTTTACCCTCGACGCCATGCCCGGCAAACAGATGGCTATCGACGCCGACCTCAACGCCGGCCTGATCGACCAGAACCAGGCCAAGACGCGCCGCCTGGAAGTGGCTCAGGAAGCCGAGTTCTACGGTTCCATGGACGGTGCCAGCAAATTCGTGCGCGGTGATGCCATCGCCGGCCTGTTGATTCTGTTCATCAACCTGATTGGCGGCATGGCGGTCGGGATCTTCCAGCACGGCATGAGCTTTGGCGATGCGGGCAAGGTCTACGCCCTGCTGACTATCGGTGACGGTTTAGTGGCGCAATTGCCATCACTGTTGTTATCCACAGCAGCGGCAATCATGGTGACCCGTGCATCGGGCTCCGAAGACATGGGCAAGCAGATCAGCCGGCAGATGTTTGCCTCGCCCAAGGCCCTGGCCGTGGCGGCGGGCATCATGGCTATCATGGGGCTTGTGCCCGGCATGCCCCACGTCTCGTTCTTGAGCATGGCGGCCATGGCCGGCGGTGGCGCCTACCTGTTCTGGAAAAAGCAGAACGTGATCAAAGTGAAGGCCCAGCAAGAGATCGCGCGCCAGCAGGAGTTGCTGCCGTCGCCGGCCCGCGCCCAGGAAACCAAGGAGTTGGGCTGGGACGATGTGACCCCGATCGACATGATCGGCCTGGAAGTCGGCTACCGCCTGATTCCGTTGGTAGACCGCAACCAGGGCGGCCAATTGCTCGCGCGGATCAAGGGTGTGCGCAAGAAGTTGTCCCAGGACCTGGGCTTCCTGATGCCCACCGTGCATATCCGCGACAACCTCGACCTGGCCCCCAGCGCGTACCGCCTGACCCTGATGGGCGTGATCCTCGCCGAAGCGGAGATCTACCCCGACCGCGAGCTGGCGATCAACCCCGGCCAGGTGTTCGGCACACTGAACGGTATAACCGCCAAAGATCCGGCTTTTGGCCTGGAAGCGGTATGGATCGAAGTCAGCCAGCGTAGCCAGGCGCAGTCCCTCGGTTACACCGTGGTGGACGCCAGTACGGTTGTCGCCACGCACCTCAACCAGATTCTGTACAAGCACTCCCACGAGCTGATCGGCCACGAAGAAGTCCAGCAATTAATGGGTTTGCTGGCCAAGGCGTCGCCAAAACTCGCCGAAGAACTGGTGCCGGGCGTGCTGTCGCTGTCGCAATTGCTCAAAGTGCTGCAGGCGCTGCTGTCCGAACAAGTGCCGGTGCGCGACATTCGCAGCATCGCCGAGGCCATCGCCAACAATGCCGCCAAGAGTCAAGATACCGCCGCCCTGGTGGCTGCGGTGCGCGTCGGATTGTCCCGCGCTATCGTGCAAAGCATTGTAGGGGTTGAGTCTGAGCTACCTGTGATCACCTTGGAGCCAAGGTTGGAACAAATATTGCTCAATAGTATTCAGAAGGCAGGACAAGGCCAGGAAGAGGGCGTTCTGCTGGAGCCAAGCATGGCTGAAAAACTGCAGCGTTCGTTGATCGACGCCGCACAGCGCCAGGAAATGCAGGGCCAACCGGTGATTCTGTTGGTGGCAGGTCCGGTCCGAGCGATGTTGTCGCGGTTTGGACGCCTGGCAGTGCCGAATTTGCACGTTTTGGCTTATCAGGAAATCCCTGACAACAAGCAAGTGACTATCGTCGCGACAGTAGGGCCCAACGGCTGAGGTAGTGGGTTATGCAAGTAAAGCGTTTTTTCGCCGCCGATATGCGTCAGGCCATGAAACTGGTACGTGACGAGCTGGGCGCCGACGCTGCGATTATCGGTAACCGTCGTATTGCCGGCGGTGTCGAGCTGACGGCTGCCCTGGATTACACCCCTTCGGCGCTGGCCCCGCGCGTCCCGAACATGGAGCTTGAAGACGAGCTGCGCAAGACTGCCTCGCGCATTGTCTCGGCCCAGGCCGAACTGAGCATGCGTGGCGACAGCGATGCGACCACCAATCGCCAGTTGTTCGCCGGCCTGCCGCTGACCGCCGCCGAGCCGTTGATCGAGCCGACGTTCATCGAGCCGCCGCGTCCTGCCGCGCCAGCTCCGGCCGCCGCAGTCGACCAGCGTGTGTTCGATTCGATGCGCTTTGAACTCAACGGCCTGCGCGAACTGCTGGAAGTGCAGCTTGGTTCGCTGGCGTGGACCCAACTGCAAGGCAGCAAACCGCAACAGGCCAACCTGTGGCGTCGCCTGCAACGCATCGGTCTGTCCGGCCCGTTGTCCCGCGACCTGCTGGCGCTGACCACCGAAATCGAAGAACCTCGCCAGGCCTGGCGCATGTTGCTGGCCCACCTGGCGCGGATGATCGTGACCCCGGAACTCGAACCCCTGGAAGAGGGTGGCGTGATCGCCATGGTCGGCCCTGCCGGCATGGGCAAGACCACCACCCTGGCCAAGCTGGCCGCGCGTTACGTGCTCAAGTACGGCGCCCAGAATATCGCGCTGGTGAGCATGGACAGCTACCGCATCGGTGCCCAGGAGCAACTCAAGACCCTGGGCCGTATCCTCAATGTGTCGGTGACCCACGTTGACCCGGGCCAGTCCCTGGCCAACGCCCTCGATCCGTTGCTGCGCAAGCGTGTGGTGTTGATCGATACCGCCGGCCTGCAAGCCAGCGACCCGGCGTTGCGCATGCAACTGGAAAGCCTGGCCGGGCGTGGTATCAAGTCAAAAAATTACCTGGTGCTTGCAACCACCAGCCAAAAACAAGTTCTTACCGCTGCGTACCATAGCTACAAGCGCTGTGGCCTGGCCGGATGCATCCTCACCAAGCTCGATGAAACCGCGAGCCTGGGCGAGGTGTTGAGCCTGGCGATCAGTCATGAACTTCCGGTCGCCTACCTGACCGACGGGCCGCGGATTCCAGATGATTTGCATCTGCCGCGCCGTCATCAGTTGGTCAGCCGTGCCGTCAGCGTGCAAATGCAAGAAGAGCCTAGCGAGGAAGCGATGGCCGATATGTTCGCCGACCTTTACCACAACCCGGCAAAACGGGTGGGTTGAGGGCAGCATGAACACCCTGAATTGTATCTACATCGATGGTCTGCAGCGATTCACGCGGCCAACCCATGTAGCCTGCGTCTAAGCAAGACAAGGTAAAGAAATAAAATGGGCAGCATGCATCCCGTACAGGTGATCGCGGTGACCGGCGGCAAAGGTGGCGTCGGGAAAACTAACGTGTCAGTGAATTTGTCCCTGGCGCTGGCAGAGCTTGGCCGTCGTGTCATGCTGCTGGATGCTGACCTGGGATTGGCGAACGTTGACGTTTTGCTGGGGCTCACGCCCAAACATACCCTCGCCGATGTGATCGAGGGCCGCTGCGAGCTGCGCGATGTGCTGCTGCAGGGCCCTGGAGGCATCCGCATCGTGCCGGCCGCCTCGGGCACTCAGAGCATGGTCCACCTGAGCCCGGCGCAGCATGCCGGCCTGATTCAGGCGTTCAGCGATATCGGCGACAACCTCGACGTGCTGGTGATCGACACCGCCGCCGGGATCGGCGAGTCCGTGGTCAGCTTCGTGCGCGCCGCGCAAGAAGTCCTGCTGGTGGTCTGCGATGAACCCACCTCGATCACCGACGCCTACGCCCTGATCAAACTACTGAATCGTGACTACGGCATGAACCGCTTCCGCGTGCTGGCCAATATGGCCCAGAGCCCGCAGGAAGGGCGCAACCTGTTCGCCAAGTTGACCAAGGTCACAGATCGCTTTCTCGATGTCGCCTTACAATACGTCGGCGCAGTTCCCTATGACGAGTGTGTACGCAAGGCTGTGCAAAAGCAGCGTGCAGTCTACGAAGCGTTCCCTCGTTCGAAATGCGCCTTGGCGTTCAAGGCTATTGCTCAGAAGGTCGATACCTGGCCATTGCCCGCCAACCCACGGGGGCATCTGGAGTTTTTCGTCGAGCGATTGGTGCATCAGACGAGCGCAGGACCGGTGCTATGACAGCCAGCGGCTATAACCTTTACAAAAAATCGGCACGTGACAGCCAAGGTGAATTGATCGAGCGCTATGCGCCCCTGGTCAAGCGCATCGCTTATCACTTGCTGGCACGCCTGCCCGCCAGCGTTCAGGTCGAAGACTTGATCCAGGCCGGCATGATCGGCCTGCTCGAAGTGTCGACCAAATACGACGCGAGCAAAGGTGCGAGTTTCGAGACGTATGCGGGTATCCGTATCCGTGGCGCGATGCTCGATGAGGTGCGTAAAGGGGATTGGGCGCCGCGTTCGGTACACCGCAATACGCGCATGGTCAGTGACGCAATTCGTGCAATTGAAGCAAAAACCGGTCGCGACGCTAAAGATCACGAAGTTGCGGCCGAACTCCAATTGAGTCTCGATGATTATTACGGGATTTTGAACGATACCTTGGGCAGTCGCCTGTTCAGTTTCGACGACCTGTTGCAGGACGGCGAACACGAAGGGCTGCACGAGGATGGCGCGAGTACTCATCTCGAGCCGTCGCGTGACCTGGAAGATGAACGCTTTCAGGGTGCGCTGGCGGACGCGATTGCCAATTTGCCGGAGCGTGAGCGACTGGTGTTGGCGCTGTACTACGACGAAGAGCTGAACCTCAAGGAAATCGGTGAGGTCCTGGGGGTCAGCGAATCGCGTGTCAGCCAACTGCACAGCCAGTGCGCAGCCCGCTTGCGGGGACGCCTGGGAGAGTGGCGCGCGCGCTGACAGGCAGTGTGGGGACACTGCAAACACTACCGTGAGGGCTCTGGTTTTCGCGGGTGAGTTTCGTGGTGCCCTGGGCAGTCCTTTTTTGTGTAACGCCTGTTGATTGAAATGGCGCGTCCAGGTGCTGGGCGCGTTTAAGACTGCTTGGAGGTCGAATTGGACAAGAACATGAAAATCCTCATCGTTGATGACTTCTCAACGATGCGGCGGATCATAAAAAACCTGTTGCGTGACTTGGGGTTTACCAATACGGCTGAGGCGGATGACGGGGTTACCGCGCTGCCGATGCTGCAAAGCGGGAGCTTCGATTTTTTGGTGACTGACTGGAACATGCCTGGCATGTCCGGCATCGATCTGTTACGCCATGTGCGTGCAGATGAACGCCTCAAGCATCTACCGGTGTTGATGGTAACGGCTGAAGCCAAGCGTGATCAGATCATCGAAGCTGCTCAGGCCGGTGTGAACGGTTACGTGGTCAAGCCCTTCACGGCTCAAGTGCTGAAAGAAAAGATCGAAAAGATCTTCGAGCGCGTCAATAGCTGATGTTTGCCGCGAGGGCTCTATGGAGCACACAGATTCGTCATCGGGCGACTTTGAGTCGACCCTGAAAAAACACGCACACGAGTTGGTCGATAGCCTTGAAAAGGGCCGGTTCGGCGACGCTGCGCAACTGATCAATGAGCTTAATAAGGCCCGCGACAGCGGCCTGTATCAGGAAGTCGGCAAACTTACTCGCGAACTGCACAGTGCCATCGTCAATTTTCAGATTGACCCGAACACGCCGCAAGCCGAGGAAGTCTCGCAGATCAATGATGCTACCGAGCGGCTGTCCTATGTGGTCAGGCTGACCGAGGCAGCGGCCAACCGCACGATGGATCTGGTGGAGCTCAGTACACCGCTGGTGGGTGGGCTTGGCACTGAGGCTGCTGCTTTGAGTGTCGATTGGGGACGCTTCATGCGTCGCGAAATCGGCGCCGAAGAATTTCGTGAGCTGGCTCGGCGTGTCGATGGTTTTTTGACGCGCAGCGAAAAGGAAACCCGGGAAGTGTCGGGCCACCTCAACGATATTTTGCTGGCTCAGGATTATCAGGACCTTACCGGTCAGGTCATCAAGCGCGTGACCCAGTTGGTCACGGAAGTCGAAAGCAACCTGCTCAAACTGGTACTGATGGCCAGTCAGGTCGATCGTTTTGCCGGGATCGAACATGACCATCAATCGATACGCGTAGAAAAAGAACAAGAAAAACATCTGTCTCAGGGTGAAGGTCCGCAGATTCATGCCGATAAGCGTGATGACGTTGTGTCCGGACAGGATGATGTTGACGATCTGCTATCCAGCCTGGGCTTCTAGGTCGGTTGATGGTTAATTTTAGGGAGCACCCCAATGAGCTTCGGCGCCGATGAAGAAATCCTTCAGGATTTTCTGGTAGAGGCCGGCGAGATTCTCGAGCTATTGTCCGAGCAGCTGGTCGAGCTGGAAAGCCGACCTGATGATGCGGACTTGCTTAATGCAATTTTTCGCGGTTTTCACACTGTAAAAGGGGGCGCCGGCTTCCTCCAGCTCCATGAGCTGGTGGAGTGCTGCCACATCGCCGAGAACGTGTTCGACATCCTGCGCAAGGGTGAGCGTCACGTTGATTCGGAGCTGATGGACGTGATTCTCGAAGCACTGGATGCGGTCAACGGCATGTTCAGCGAAGTCCGCGAACGTGCCCCGATCACCGCAGCCACTCCGGAACTGCTGGCCGCCCTGGCGCGCCTGGCTGAACCTGCCGACACCTCGGCCGCGCCGGTGGTGGAAGCGGCTCCGGAGCCTGTGGTCGAAGCCGAAGCCGATGTCACCGACAGCGAGTTCGAGCAACTGCTCGACTCTCTCAATGCGGTCAAGGCCGAAGCCGAAGCGCCGCAAGCGGTCGCCGCAGTCGCCGTGCCGACCAGCGAAGACATTACCGACGCAGAATTCGAATCCCTGCTCGATCAGTTGCACGGCAAAGGCCAGTTCGCCGCCGACGCCGTTGCACCCACGGCTGCGCCGCAAGCGCCGGCGGCGACCGCCGGCACCGACATTACCGACGACGAATTCGAAGCGTTGCTCGATCAGTTGCATGGCAAGGGCGCCTTTGCTGCCGATGCCTTGCCGGAAGTCGCAGCGACTGCCGCCGCACCTGCTGCCAGTGCAGCACCTGCCGGCGACGGGCTGATTTCCGATCACGAATTCGAAGCGTTGCTCGACGAATTGCACGGCAAGGGCAAGTTCACCGAAGTGGCCCCGGCCGCAGCGGCGACGGCAGCTCCGGTAGCAGCCAAACCAGCGCCAGCCAAAGCGGCGGCGCCTGCCGCCGCCAAGCCGGCGCCGGCCCCAGCTGCTGCTCCCGCACCCGCGCGAGCCCCGGCCGCCGCCGTGGCCGACAAGCCCGCCAGTGAAAGATAGGAAGAGCACACGTCTGAACTCCAGTCACCC
>ERZ1463034.241-NODE-241-length-13828-cov-6.069774_pt1 | contig 13828 bp, 28 predicted proteins | sample MGYA00564480_ERZ1463034 | MGnify/ENA primary metagenome ERZ1463034 (study PRJEB39244, sample SAMEA3635122) | Helicobacter pylori | study: EMG produced TPA metagenomics assembly of PRJEB11511 data set (Assembly of a 5300-year-old Helicobacter pylori...
TCTTCCGATCTTGGGAGCTGCGAGGAGGAGATGCGTACCCCAGGTCAAGGTCCTCTCGATCAGCTCTCCTTCGGATTCCGTTGGGAGCAACTCGATGGGGGTTCAGGAGGAGGTCGCGGCGATTGTCCCTATCGTAGAGCGGCTGCTCGGGCTCGAGGTCCTCTTCCTCAAGGACGTCTCTATGGATGGAAAGCTAGGCGATGCCCTGCTAGGAGCGATCGTTGGGTTACCCAAGGTCTCAGCCCTTCGCTTCAATCAGGTCGTCGTTGGGAAAACGAAGAGCATGGCGAGCTACGACTCCTTGCCTGCGTTGAAGACGCTCCAGGTCATGCATGGGTCGCGCAGGCTCGTACATCTTTCTATCCCTCTTCCTCAGTTAGTCCAGCGAACTGAAAGCGCCCTTACAGCTCGACCTTGTCCGTATCGCTCCCAGCATCGAATCGCTGCTTCTCTGGCCCAGGTACGTACCATTTCCCGCTAGCGAGACTCGCTGCCCCTGACCAAACCTCGCCTCCAGCTCTCGCCGACTGGGTCCCCTCGTGGAAGTCATCGCCGCGAAGCTCCCGACTCTCCGACTCCTCTCACTCGATGCCGTACACGAAGGCGAAGCGTTCCTCGCCCTCGCAAAGGAGATCTCCGTGCGTCTCATTCCGTCCACCCCTCGCTATCGCTCACAAGACCTCACCACAGCGCCTCACCGCCGACGGTCAAGAGCTTCCCCTCACCGAGCTTTTCCTCGAAGGTCCCCAACCCACCGCCGACCGCACCTTCCTCCTCGACGCCCTCTCCAAGACGAACCTCAAGCGTCTGGCGCTGTATCAAGTCGCCATGGCCAAGCCCCAGTTGTTCAGCGAGATCGCAACCGCGCTCCCTCAACTTGAAGCGCTGACGATCGTCCAGGGCGACTGTTCCGGCGCCGTCCTGTGGCCCGCACCCCTCGTGCGTCTCACCTCCGCACGCTCCTTCACGCGCTGACGGGCCGGTCGATTGTAGGAAGCCTACGTCTCGCAACTTCAGCGCCTTCCTCGGCTCAAATTCTTTGGCTTCGACCGCCGCTCCCCGGACGAACTCAAGCCCGACGGCACGCAACGAAGTCGTTCCGCACTGGAGTATCGCGCGCTCGGCTCTATCGGCGTGGCTGTTGCCTCGTTGATGGAGGCGGTGGCGATCACGGTGGACGTGAGCGAAGGTACGTTGGGCTGCTGACGAGGTCGCAAAGTGCGTCGCTGATGAGACTGTGCAGGATCGTCGGGATGGTTCGCGAGTTTTGCGAGACAGGACCGCCAGACGCACATGGAGATTCGAAAGAAGACGGTGCACGACTTTCTTATCTCGTACGATAGGTGGTGCATTGTTTCGCAATAGGCATGCGGCATTGAGCGCATCAGGAACTTTCGCTAGCTTGCCGAGAGAGAGCTTCGCGACAGGGACTACGGATACCGAGAGGTGAATACCTGTCGAGATTCCAGGCCAGCCTTGTCCTCCCGTCCGCTCAGTAGTCGTCCCCTCGGCTCACGACTTCCTTGCACGTTGGTCGGAGGATAATAGTATGCTCCTGCGGTGTCGAAGCGTCAGCGATGGGTCTCCTAAGCACGGAGCGAAGGGGACGAACGAATTGCGCAGTCATAGATCCAGGGACGTCGCTGAGTGGAGGATAGTCGGACACAAGATCCTTGTCCACGAGATCCCGCAGCTGACGACAAGTCAGCTCGTGACGGAGAACGGCGCAGCTGCCTCAAACGCACAGCAAGGAGATAGCTGGACTCGCCGACCCGATCTAGGTATCGTCGGCAGAAGGGGAGGGTACCGAATTGCTTGTTGATGGTCGCCATGAGCTTCTTTGAGGACGCCATGCTGCGAAGCCAGAGAGCGTTAGCGTCGAGCGGAACAAGAAGGTATAAGGGACGAACGTTAATGGCACTCGAGACGCGTTGGGGTTCTTGGCGTAGTGCGAGCAAGGTCCCTGCAGCGAGAGCTCGTCAGTGTCGTCTGCGAACGTCGAAGCAGGACCTGCACTAACGTCGTCGTGCACCCATCCTTCTCCAGTACTTCCAAAAGTCTCAATCGCCTGCGACGTCGCTCGTTAGCTTTGCTCCTGCGAAGGGACGGAAGGAAGCGTACAAAGTGCTCGCCCTCCTCCATCTTCTCCTTCTGCGCGTCCAGGTCGTTCTCATCGCCCTTGCAGATGGGCACAGACTTGCCGCCGTGAATGATGTAGGGGTTGATGGAATGCCCAGTGAGGTTCTTGATCGATTTGACTGGAGAGCGTCGAGGATCAGCTGAAGGGCGAACAGATCATCGCAGGGAGCTCACCCGGGAGAACCTTGCCATCCACTTCAACCTCGTAAGACTCCATAACTTCCTGGATAGCCACTCCAATATCCCACGTCCGCACGTCTATTCCAGCTTCCTGCAAAGCCGAGCAGCGAAATCAGCTCCGACCCTTCGCACCGTCGCGCGAGAATTCAAAGACGCACCCGAACTCCCGCGTTCGTCGCCTCCTTAACCGCCTCGAGCAGCTTGTCGTACCTGGGCGTCCAGCTCATCGTGAACGCCGAATCGAGGATCCTTCCGCTCACTTGCACACCGAAATCGACCTTGAGAACATCCTCATACTGAAGCACTGCGACGCTCTTCATCAGCCTCCTCGCATCCCATCCAACCAGACTCCACTCACCGACCGAATCCCCCGCATTAGGCGTATAATGCGCCGCGCAATGATTCCGACTCAGCCCCGTCGGGAACCCAATCCCTCGCGTCTCCCACCCCGCCTCCTCCACGAGCGCCCTCGTCCCATCCTCGATCAGCTCCGCAATCTCTGTCATCTTCATCCCGGGCTTGATCGTCTTGCGCGCGTACGTCCGAACTTGACGGTGCACCTCGGCGGCGCGACGGATCGAGTTGTAGTTCGCTGCAGACATGGGGTCCTCTTGCTCTGCTAGACGCTCGAGGTGGCGTTTCTCCTCCGAGGTCGTGCGCCAGGCGTTGCTGTGACGCGACTTGAGTCAGCTATGGGAGTATGGAGGGGGGAGCGAGGACCTACTCGTTCTGGTACTCCTGGATCTCTCCGACGGGATACGAGCTGTCCTTGAAGAACATGGAGACGGGGATCCGAGGAGGCTCAGACTGGACGGGTGTAGCTTTCTTCTTCTTCTTGGGCTTCTTCTTCTCTGCGGAGCGAGGGAGGAATCAGTCGCGAGGATGTGGGGGCGAGAAGCTCGGTATGCTCACTCTTCTTCTTCTCTGCGAGCAAATCTGACGTTAGCAGAGAAGTTGGAGAGGTTTGCAGAAGTACACACCAGCTCCAGCTATCTCTCCGCCCTCATCAGCCTCCTCCTCGTCGTCCTCTTCCTCTGCTGCTACGGCGGCCTTGCCGTTTCCGTTTGTGGCGACTTGGGCGATAGGAGCTGCAGCTGCTGTTTCCACTGGCGTATCTGCTGCTAGCGTAGCAAGGGCGGACGGCATCGTTGACTAGAGGGACGAAGACAGCTCAAGAAGGAGCGAACTTGGCCAAATCAACTTTTTGCGGCCGAAGCTCAGGAGCTGCGGACGACGATGCTGACGGGCTCTCTCAAACGGACAGGGATTCCCTCTCTGGCAGCCAGCACAAGAGTCGAGGGGATGCTTGAAGTCATATCACGCTCACACCCCCGCTCAAAGTCCCGCGATGACCCTCCACCGCGCTCCTCCCTCCAGTCTCCCCTCCCGCCGACACAGCTCCCAATCACCAGAAGTAGTCCACCATTTACTTCTTCGCAGGCTTCTGCGACTTGATGACCTGGTCGCGAGAGACACGCGTTAGCTCCAACGCCAAGTGAGACGAGCGACAGGGGGGCGCGCACCTTCTTCACGATCTTGGCCTCCTCAACAAGGAACGAGCGAACGATCCTGTCCCGAACGCAGGTAGCGCAACGGGATCCACCGTAAGCACGCTGGACCGTCTTTTGGCGCTTGGAGATCTGCGCGTATTGGCGGGGGCGAAGGGCGGGGATCTGAGGGGTAACGGGTCAGCTCCAGGTCAGAGGACGATGGCGCAAGCGAGGACGTACTCCGGGGAGGGCAATGTGGCAGTCACCGCACTTGGGGGAGGTCGCCAACTTCTTGATCTGAAGGTAGCGGAGCTTTCCTCCTACGAGCGCAGAAGACGGGTCAGCATTCGGTCTCCCTGCCGACGCTTCCAGTGTCCCTCCCACTGCACATGTCCGTCCGAGTGTTGCTTGACGTCTCCCCCTGCACGCCAGCATAGCCTCTCCCTCGAACAAGCCTCTAGCCGTCACCCCCAACTCCACCCCCGCCATCACGCGCCGCTCCCACACCCTCCGCTCCTCCTCGCCATTCGTCTCCTCTCCCCTGCCCCGCCCACCACAACGAGAAACACGACCTACCAGGGGTCTTCACGATCCTCCGACGGTTGGAGCGGGTGTTGTAAGACTTCCGGGTCCTGAGGGTGATACGCTGGGCCATTGTTGGAGATCTACAGTCGGCGGGAAGGAAGGGGACGTTCGGCGGGTCGAAGAGTGGGATCAGAGGTTCGTGGTGCGTTGGCGAGAGGAAGGGGGGGAAGAAGATTTCGAGTACCGGGGGTTGGACAGGGCGGGAGCAGAGATTTCGAGTCGGGGGTTGGGAGGAGGAGGAGAGCGGGAGGAAGGTTAGCGGTCTGTTCTCTGTTCAAGCAGTAGGAGAGGCCTCACGGTCTTGAAGTGCACGAGGAGAGGAGGGGGGAGGCGACGTCGAAGTGTTTTCGCCAGGGCGTCGTCGAGGTAAGCCCTCCTCGATTTTAAACTTTGATCCCCAGGCTTACAGGGGCCTCTTCCCGTCTTCTCTCTTCCTTTCTTTCCAGAGGACATAGAAGAGGAATGAATAGAAGGGCGAGCGAGACTTGAAAAGCGGTAGCTTGCCTCGGGAGCAACCAGCTTGAGCGTTGCTCGGACACGATCTTTCTCGACCAAGTTCAGAGGCGGACGACGGGAGAGCTCCATGAGAGTAACAGCGACTGTGGGACCCGTTCAACGAAAAGGAGAGTAGTCACGGCAGAGCAGGTAAACAGCCGTTGCCCAACAAGCGAACGTGTCTGAGAAAGTGCCAGGAGCCAGCACGCCCAGCGGCCTCCGGTGTGGAACAAAGGGACGTCCCCACCTTCACTGGCGTAGGGTCAGCATAGAATTGCCAGGCAAGAGCAGCCTCAGATAAGCAGGGTTGAAGGCAGAAGCTTGAGGCCCGAGACCAGAGGAGCAACGGACCTCTTCTCGAGCAGCTGCTGTCGTCGGAGCGCCGTTCCTGAGCTCAGCTCGACAGCATCAGCACCACCACCACGGCCTCTTCACCACCCCTTGCATGCAGTACAATCCAGCACAGCCCTCACCGCTCTAATCCACACTAACCCCCTTCCCCCTCAAGTCATCCCTCGCCAACGAGATCTCCTGCACGCCCGCATCAACTCCCTCCTCACAAAAGCCAATACGAGACGCACCCCCATAAGCTCCTCATAAGCCCCCTCACACTCGCCAAACGTCAGCACCCCCATCCCCAATTCCCACAGGCAGTAACTCCCCAGCGCAACGACGAGGTTGAACGGTAGCTGCGCGCGCACCGTTAGCGGGGAAGGAGGGAGAGGGGGGGACGGACGCAGGGGAGGATTTGGTGGCGGATCTCGTCCGAGATGAAAGGCGTGGGGAGGAGGTGGAGGTAGAGGAGGAGCCAGAGGGCGACGAGGGCGCCGCCGGTTTGGAGGAATTGCGTTTGTCGGGTCATGAATGGGTAAGTCTAGTGTGGTGGGAGGAGGGAAAGAACGGCGGGAGGGAGGTGCTTGGTGGACGGGAAACAGCTTGACAGCGGAGTTGGCGCTCAAAGGGGTCGAAGCGCGGAGCTTCCCTCGAGCTCGTTCTCTCCTTGCGAATGTCGACGCGCTCGCCGGACGTCTTCTACGGGAAACCATAATGAACCGATCGCAAACACAAAGAAATTACAAGCTCCCTCACTTGCCCCTTCCTCCTCCCCTCCCTCCCCGCCCGCGTCCACGTCCACTGCCCCTCTTGCCCTCGAGCGACATGGCTCCACGTCCACCGGTAAGGTGCTTGACCGCCTTGCGCTCGTTGATGATGCCGTCCGACTGACCGGCGGTAGGCGCGTCGTCCGAGACCTTGTTGCGCTTGTTGGACGGCGTCGCGCCGATTTTGGTGAGGATCGAGAGAGCCTTGGAGCGCTCTGACGAGGCGTCGACCTCGTTGGCGTCGAACTGCGGGGGCGGAGAAGGGTCAGCAGAGACCTCCGTGCGAAGAGAGCGAAGAACGAAAGCCGTACCTTCCTCTTGACGTGCTTCTCCTTGGTCTCCCCCTTGAGCTTGTCGTCAAACTTGCCGAGACTCGCCGTGCTCGTCTTGGTAATCTTGAGCTCGCGCTCGATGATCTTCTTTCGCACCTCGCGCTCGGCGTTGTTGCTGCTCGCCGTCTTGACCGGAGTCGCCTCGTTCGCCGCCGCGCGCTGAAGGTTCTTGAGACGCTGTCCCTCGTTCTTCAGCTTGCGAGCCTTGCGCTCCTCGCGGGACGCAGCCACGGGGTCGAAGCTCGGGTCTACCCCGACGGAATCAGCTTCCCCCCCTCTTCGCACGAACGATCGCGGAACGCACCCTTGTTGGCCGGCACCTCGACGATCCACTGCTCCTCCGTCTCCTTGTTCTTCCCCTTGTACCCCCACTTGGGTACCCAGTCCTGCTTCTCCTCGTCAAACACCAGGCGGTCCCTCCTCGGCTTGGGTGCGATTCCCTTGGTCGCAGCGAACGCCTGCCACTTGGTCATAGGCGCGGGCTTGGGCAGCTAGCGTCGTCACAAAGAGTCAGCTGGAGGATTCTGATAGACTGCGAACGCAGGAAGGAGAGGACGAACAGGCTTTTCGCGAGGAAGAGCGGTAGAGATGGGAGGGAGCTCAGCGACGACTCCGTCGTCCACGACGCGGGTGGGGCGAGTCCAGATCTGGTTGACGAGGAGCTGGATACCGTCCCGGGCGTTCATGAGAAGGGTCTGCTCGCGGTCCTGACTGCGTTTTGGGTAGCGGATCAGAGGGGGCGACTTGCAGCTGAGCTGGGGTTGATCTCACGCGTAGGCTTCCTCCTCGATCGGGTTGGGGTCGTACACGGCGAGGAGTCCAAGGTCGTACTCGACTTCAAGCTCCTTGGAGACGGAGATGGCCTTCCTAGAGGCAGCAAGGAGGATCAGGAAGGAATTCTTGGAGCTCTATAGGAACGAGTGAGTTACCGTTTCTCCTTATTGTCAGCTAGGATTGAAGAGACGTCCAAAGGCTCAGCCTGAGCTACTGCAACTTGAGTCTCGGAATCCATCTCAAGGCGAGAGTCGAGAGAGGAGAGAAAGAGGTTTGGCGGAGAGAAGGTGTTGACTTTTTCAAATCAAATGCAGTCACTATAAAATTACTTACTTCAGTTTGTAGTCACGAATTGTTTGTAGCTTTCTCTGGACTTGCGGGCTTCCCTTGACCAGCTTCCCCCCTCGACCACTTCAAAGAGAGTCATGTCGGTACGAACGCTTTCTCTTGGAAAGTCGCGCCAAATCACTCGCTAACCACCGCCGCCCCCGCAGATCCAACCCGTGAACCCCAAGCCGTTCCTAGCAGACCTCACCGGCAAGCCAGTCATGGTCCGCCTCAAGTGGGGAATGGAGTACAAGGGGTACCTCGTCAGCACGGACGGCTACATGAACCTTCAGGTACGTCTTGAGCCACAGGAGGAGGCGAAGGAGGATGGGGCTGACGACCACTCATCCTTGCAGCTGGCCAACACGGAGGAGTACCAGGATGGCGTGTCGGTTGGGTCCCTAGGAGAGGTCTTCATTCGGTGCGTGCACTGCTCTGCCTTGGACTGGGCGCACGTCGGAGGGAGTGTACTGACTCCGCCCTTTTCGTGCAGGTGCAACAACGTCTTGCAGTGCGCCTTCCTTCTCTACGATCCAGGGGTGCAAGCTGACCGCTGCTTTGCTTCTCGCAGCGTACGTGGAGTGCCAGAATCAGATGCGTAAAAGCTGGCATCCAAGCCATGTAAACGATACCACTGTTTTGAGGACGGGATCGTGTGACGAGAGCAGGGGAAGGAGGGCAGGACCTGGTCGACCTGGTGGAGGCCCACGACGTGTCTACGGGGGAGCTGATGGAATTCTGCCGAGGGCAGGACTCGCTCAGAGTGTTGGCAACCGCGTCGCCCTCTAGCTCTCTCGACGCCTCTCTCGACACTCCTCGACTCCCCACCGCCTTCCCCTCCTCCGACTACCCCTACACGCTCATCTGCTTGCTCCTGTCGACGTTCTCGCTTTCTGCGTTCTATCCGAGTCTTGGTGCGCGAGACGGAGTTGAGCAGCGAGGAGAGGAGCGGGACTCGACGTCTGAGAAGCCCTGGGCAGCTACGCCTTGCCTTGCTGAGGGAACAAGCTGGTGGAGACGTCGTGTGCTAGCTTGCAGTCTCCTCAGCTTGGTCGCCGAGGGCTTCTTTATAGCAGGTCCTGGGAGGGAGAGGGTGCTCTCGCACCTCCAGCACAGCTCGAAAGCTGAGCTCCTGACGCCAGAAAACTACGTACGAGAGCTCCTTGACTTGCGTAGCTCAAATCAAAGGGAAGCTAAGTAGAAAGCAGACGCCTCGAAGGGCGAAAGCACCCTGAGAAACGCGTCGGCGTCGGCGCGACTTGCCCCCTGCTTCTGCCGCCCACCATCACACGCCTTCCGCTGCACCCTTCCTAGCCCACCTCCTGCCCAATATGGCGCCACGGAACTACTCCTCCGACCCCGACGAGCTAGCCGACCGCGCCTCCGCGCGAACCCGTTCCGACGCGTCCTCGTCCTCCGAAGAGGAAGTCGGCGGCGCGCGCAGCGCCCAGGAGCGGAAGCGGGAGGCGCTCTATCCACCCATTTCTTCCATCTGTTCGGCGCTGGGAGGGTTCGAGGAGTTCGCGAATCAGAAGGGGGAGATCGTGCTCGAGTACTCGTTGGGAGATCAGGTTATTGGTGCGTTGGCGTTTTGCCGGGGGGGGGGAGGGGAGCTGATGGAGTGGATAGGGTGCTTGAAGGATCTCAAGAGGTTCTGGAAGATGGATGACAAGGACGACGATAGGACCGTGGCGCGCATCTTCCATGAGGTCGGCGTCCTCTCGAACGACCTCATCCCTATTCTCCTCTCGACGCTAGGCACGAGTGCGAAGGGGGACCGTATAGCGCTCGCCGCTGGTACGTACGAGTCTGAGCGCGGTGGGAGCTGGACCTGATTCCTTGTATGCGCAGTCGAGCTCATTGGAGCCATGACCTGGCCCATCAATGTCGCCGAGGAGCTACGGGATGCCCAGCTGCTCGACACGCTCAAGGGTGCGGTGGACTACAACTCGCTCATCGCGGCGCAGCTGTCTTACAAGGCTGCGATTTTGCGCACTGGAGCGCTGCGAGCAATGTTCACGCTCATGAGTCCCTCTTTGACGAAGACGCGCAAGTAAGTGCGCGAGCTTGCGAGGGAAAAAAGTGTGCTGATACGAGCGTGAAACAGGGAACGAACGACCAAGGACGAGAACGTTATCTCGCTCGTTCTGCACACGTTTAGGAATCTCGCAGCTCTCAAGGACCGCGTCTCGAGCTCTCAGTCCGCGGACGCCATCGAACAGTCGACCCTCCAGGTCCGTCTCTCCTGATTATCACGCAGACCGTGCCACTGACTGTGTCCGCGAACAGAGCGAGTACATCCAGCAACTGTCGAGCGAAGCCATCTTCGACCTCCTCCTCGCCATCGCCAGCAACGCCGACTCGTCCGAATACGCGCCTTGGAACATGGTCGCCCTCGACATCTTCCACCTCATATTCCGCTGCGTCAAGCCGGCCGAGCTCATGGTCCCTATGCACAAGGTGCGTTATCTCGCTGCGTGCGAGGGTTTCGTAGCTGATGGGATTGCGGGATCCAGATCGACGATAACCGTCTCAGGGACTTGCTGGATATCGAGGGGAAGCAGAAGCGCGCTGTGGCGAAGCAGACGACGTCGAGGCATTCGAGGTTCGGCACGACGGTCGCGCTCAAGGCGGTGCGCTCCTTCCTGTTCCCTTCCACGGTTAGCAGACTGACGAGAGATCGTTTTCGCAGGGAGGCAAGCAGTACATCCTTCACAAGCAGTCGACCCTTTCGGTGGGAGCTGCAAAGTCCCTCGACCACGTCAAGAAGGGCAAGGCAAAGAAGATTCGGCAAGACGTAGGTCCAGTCGCGTCCCCTGCTCGCTCAGTCCTGATTCCCGCTATAGGATGACCTCCAACCTCCCTCAAATCTTCGACCTGAGGCCATCAAGTGCCTCCACGACGTCGCGATCTCCTTCCTCGACTCGTCCTTCAACCGTTCGTCCTCACTCTCGCCACTCCAGGCCCGCTCGCTCACCTTGTCCACTCGCAGCCTTCCTCGCCTCAGTTCTCACAGACATCCGCATGGAGCGACTCAAAGTCAAAGAGTCGGACACGATCCGGTTCCTCTTCCTCTCGCGCTTCTTCCTCGAATTCTTTCTCCTCGTCTACCAGGACGAAAAGAGTCGGGGCGTCGATCCGCAGAGCGACGAGGGTCATGATTTCGATTTGATTGCCGAGATGACGGAGCCGGCGAGCATTGGGTTCGTCACGGTGAGGCTGAGGAATGCCCTGGAGGAGAAGGTGCGTTCGCTGTTCCTTCTTCGAGGAAGGATTGCTGATGCAGTTAATTCGACAGCCGGTCATGTGGACGGAGCTACATGCAGGGATCGACTGCTTCATCCAGATGGTACGTCGTGAACCTTTTACTCCTCGCAGAGCTGACTCTCGCGCACAGCTCCTGGTCATCGAGGGCCTCACCGCTTCGGGCAGCGAGGACAACGTCGACACGGCCGACATTCTCCAGAACAAGCTCTACTACGAATCTGAGACGCTCGAGATGGTTCTCACCGTTATCGCGACCTACAAGACGCAGTCAATCAAGTGAGTGCCTTGCCGACTGGCGGAGCGGGTCGCTTATCGTCGAGTGCGGTGTAGATACCTCGATTCGGTCATTCACCTTTCGTACGTTCTTCTGCGGATGCTGGAGAAGTACTCCAAGTCCAAGGCGTACATGTACGTGCGGAAGAAGAAGTCTCGCGCAGGCAAGAAGAAGGGTAGGTCGTTCCTGAGCTCTCCCTGCGAAGACCCTTTCACTGACACGCTTCGCTGCAGCCAAGAAGGTTACGGAGGATGACGAGGGGGATGGGCTTGGGCAGGGCGACGATGACGAGGAGGAGGAGCTCGCTCGCGGGACGAAGACCTACAGCGACCACTCCTTCGAGTTCGAGAAGTTCGAAGCGGTACGTTCAGTTCTCGCTCCCGAGCTTCGCTGGGCTCACTTTTCGCGAACAGGGATTCGCCTGCGAGCCAGTTCTGCAGACGTGCATGGTCTACCTCGAGGGCTACAAGACGTTCACAGATCCGGAGCAGATGAAGCGGATCGTCAGCCTTATGCATCGTCAGGCGATCAAGGCCAAGACGGAAGCTCTGTTCTTCAAGGTGCGTTTCCTCTCGCACGCTGCTCCTCAGTCCTTACTGATGAGCTGGCAGCCCACTGTTCTCGAGCTCTTTCAGCGCATCCTGGACGACGAGGCGTTCGTTGCGTCGAAGAATTCGGCGCCGTCGGACCTCAAGAAGCTAATCGAGTACATCCTTCGCAAGTTCTTCAAGGTCGTCAAGGAACGGCCGATGAGGTTGCTCGAGGTCAGGCTCCGTCGTCTCCTTCTTTCTAGCGGTTAGACTGACTGGTGCACGTAGATCTTCTGGCCGAAAACGAATGCTCAGCTGAAGAAGATGAGAAACGGTGCGGAGGATGAGTTTGCGGGGAGCGACGACGAGGATAGTGTCGCATACAAGGTGAGTTCGCGCTGCCGTCTCGCGAGGTTTCTGACGTCCGTTTCTTGCGATAGTTCAAGATGGCTGGCGAACTCGAAGTCGAGCCAGGCTTCTCTCTCACTCAGCAGATCGGAATCGTCCTCGCTTCCCTCACCGACGACAACCAGCTCTCGCTGATCGACCTCGTTAAGAATGTAGGACCCAGTCGAGCCCTCCCCCTCCGAGAAGCGTCGCTGATCTCGCTGGTCGGCACAGCAACTCGCTCTCGCCTCCGCCGCACGAACCGAGATCGTCCTCACCACCGACGGCGACAACTCGGCTGACGCGGGCGAAGAAAGCGAGAGCGACGAGGCGATCAAGCGCACGGCGGGACGACTCCTTGGTCCTTCGAACGCCGCCGTTGAGCTCTTTACGGGACACAACGTCGAGTTCGGCAGCGACGAGGAGCGACAAGCTGGATCTTCGAACCCACCGTTCAAGCTCCTTCTTCGCCTGCTCAGGTGGGAGAGTTCGGAAGGTGCGTCCTTTCTTGTGAACGCTGCGTCGCCCCTTGCTGAGACGTCTTCTCAGTTCCCGAATCCACCGATCTCGTCTGGACCATCCCCGCCTCTCTCCTCCCTTCGACCCTCGATGGCGACATCAAAATCATCGACGGCTTCCTCGAGGACCCAGTCGACCCGAACGGCAAACGAGCGTCCGAGCTCCTTCGCAAGACGCGCAAGAAGCCCGTTCGGAAGCGTCGCGTACTCGATCCTGACGAGGAGGAGGCGCCCAAGCGGCAGAAGAAGCGCAAGGAGGAGATTGAGGCCTACAAGAGTGCTCAGTTCGTGAGTCTTTGCTTCGTGTCGTTGGTTCGGGAGGCGTGGCTGATCGTGGCGCGCTTGCAGATCGAGGATTCCGACGACGAGGATAACGCGGAACGCGATGCCATCTTCTTTGCGGCCGAATCAGCAGTCAGTACCCCTTCGCTCCCTGGGCGAGAACAGCCCTGATCCTTGCCGCTCTCCGCAGCTTCGCGACAAGCTCGCCGCAGGAGCCATTTCGTCCGTCGCCTTTTCGGGAACGAAGGCCGCCGAGTACACGGGCAAGGTGAAAGCGACTGCGCCGAAGAAGGCGTCAAAGGGCAAGGCGACGAAGCCGAAGCAGGCCACCCTCGCGTCGCTGGAGCCGATGAGCGATTTGAGCGCCGACGACGACGTGCCGATGGGGACGAGGGGTTCGTCGACGGAGCAGCAGGGATCGGCGTCGAGCGGGACTCACAAGAGAGCTCTTTCCGACGCTTCTGTGTCGTCTCCTGCTCCCGCGGTGGATCCGGAGGAGGAAGAGGTTGGGCAGACGACGCAGGCGAAGAAGCGGCGGATCGTGGTCGATTCGGACGATGACTAGGACGCCCGTGCATATGTTGTAATGTGTCAGAGAATGGGTTGCATGCTACGTCAAAGGTGTCCGTTCGTGTAGTGAAAGAGGGAAAGGGAGTTGTACTACGAGGAGGTAAAGGTAAGAAGTGCAAAGACAGTGAGTGTCCTTCGGCCAAATATTAATCTCGTGCAGCGGAGTGGGAGGTCCGTGGAGGGGCTGCTCCTGGGGGGAGAGAGCCGGAGGGAGGGGAGGTGACCGACGAGTGGGAGTTCAAGTCGGATTGGATCGAGTGGCGAGAGCGATGGGTCGAAGGAGGCGGTCCTTGCGACGTTCGACGCTGGTGGCGCTGCACGGAGCGCATCCCTTCGCTACCAGGGACCGGGCCGTCATCGACAAGCGAGATTCCTCGCGCTTTTCGAGCGGCGAGGGTCCTGGAGGACGTGCGGACGTCGGAGGAGGAGGAGGTGGGGGCGGAGGAGGGACCGGTACGGCCGCTGGCGGCCGACGAAGACGTCGAGGGAGAGATGGAGTCCTGGTAGGCGGTGGGGTGTTCTCGTTCGGGCCGAGGATAGGAGAAGGTGGCGGCGGAAGGGAGGGGAGATCGGAAGAG
>ERZ1463034.244-NODE-244-length-13742-cov-17.241397_pt1 | contig 13742 bp, 12 predicted proteins | sample MGYA00564480_ERZ1463034 | MGnify/ENA primary metagenome ERZ1463034 (study PRJEB39244, sample SAMEA3635122) | Helicobacter pylori | study: EMG produced TPA metagenomics assembly of PRJEB11511 data set (Assembly of a 5300-year-old Helicobacter pylori...
ACCCGCTGGCCAGCCCCTTCACCCTGGGCATTTCCGCCGCCGCCAGTTTTGGCGCCGCCATGGGCCTGGCGTTTGGCGTGGCCCTGTTTCCGTTGGCGGCGCAGTACATGGTGCCGGTGAACGCGTTCATCATGGCCATGCTCTCGGCGCTGCTGATTCACTTCCTGAGCATGCGTCGCGGGGTCACCGCTGAAACCATCGTGCTGCTGGGTATCGCCCTGGTGTTCACGTTCAACGCGTTATTGGCCCTGGTGCAGTTTTTCGCCACCGAGCAAGCCGTGGCGGCCGTGGTGTTCTGGACCATGGGCAGCCTGACCAAAGCCACCTGGCCCAAACTTGGGGTGATCTGCCTGGTAATCGTGATCACCCTGCCTATCTTTGCCAAACGCGCCTGGGCCATGACCGCGCTGCGACTGGGTGACGACAAGGCGGCCAGTTTCGGCATCAACGTGCGCAGCCTGCGCTTTCAAACGCTGATCATGGTCAGCCTGCTCGCCTCGTTCCCCGTGGCCTTTGTCGGCACCATCGGCTTTATCGGGCTGGTCGGCCCGCATATTGCGCGGATGTTGATCGGCGAGGATCAGCGCTTCTTCCTGCCGGCCTCACTGCTGACCGGCGCACTGATTCTGTCCGCCAGTTCGGTGGTGAGCAAAACCCTGATCCCGGGCGCGATCTTCCCGATCGGGGTGGTCACCTCATTGATCGGCGTGCCGTTCTTCATATCTCTGATCCTCAGCGGGAAGAAAAACTCATGGTGACGATTCAGCTGGAAGACCTGGGTGCCCGCTACGGTGAGCGCACGATCATCCGTGGCGTTACCACCGCCACGTTCACCGGCGGTCAAGTGGTCGCGGTGGTGGGGCCCAATGCCGCAGGCAAGTCCACGCTGTTCAAGCGCATGGCCGGGCTGATCGACGGACCTGGGCAGGTGATCCTGCAAGACGCGAAAAAGGGTAAGCAGGGCATTTGCTACATGCCCCAGGGCTTGAATGCCAGTGCGCGGTTGACGGTCTACGAGTCGGTGCTCCTGGCCCGCAAGCAATTGTCACCGCAATGGACCGTCCACGATGACGAACTGAACCTGGTGGACGAAATGCTCGACGCCCTTGGCATCAGCGACTTGTCCTTTCGCAACCTGGGTGAACTCAGCGGCGGCCAGCAGCAACTGGTGTCCATCGCCCAGACATTGGTGCGCGAACCGGAAATCCTGCTGATGGACGAGCCCACCAGCGCCCTCGATATGCATCGCCAGGTGCAAGTGTTGAACTTCATGGGCGCATTGGCCCGCAAACAGCAGGTCATCGTGTTCATCGCCCTGCATGACCTGAACCAGGCATTGCGCTTTGCCGACCAGGTCTTGGTGATTGCCGACGGCACCGCACAGGGCAGCGGCGCGAGTCATGAGGTGATCACCGAACGCATGCTGCGCGAGGTGTACCAGGTTGAGGCGCGGATTGAGCAGTGCAGTCAGGGACAACGACATATTTTGATCGACGGCATTACTTGACGGCGTATCCAACGCTAACCATCTGCAGAACGGCGAGCGGGTGTGCGAAGGCCATCCCCATCAGTCAACGGATAAGGCTGTGCCAGCGGTGTACTTAAAAACCGTGGCGGGCGTTGGGATCGCCGAGCTGAATCCCAGGCACAAAAAAGCCCGCTCAATGAGCGGGCTTCCTGTGGTGACCTGGCGTTCAGCGTTCCAGGTAACCGAATATGGCGCAGCGGACGGGACTCGAACCCGCGACCCCCGGCGTGACAGGCCGGTATTCTAACCGACTGAACTACCGCTGCGCGTAACACATAAAGCGAATGGTGGGTGATGACGGGATCGAACCGCCGACCCTCTGCTTGTAAGGCAGATGCTCTCCCAGCTGAGCTAATCACCCTTCGTTTCGGTGTGGCGCGCATTCTACGGAGCGACCTAAGGTCTGGCAAGCACTTTCTTAAATCTTTTTTTTCAGCCCTTCCAATGGCTTAGGCAGGGTTGGCCTCAGCCGCTATCAAGACAATAATGCCCCCCTTTGTATAAAGGAGAGACTCACCCCATGTGGTTCAAGAACCTGCTTATCTATCGCCTGACCCAAGATCTGCCTGTTGATGCCGAGGCGTTGGAAACTGCAATGGCCACCAAACTGGCGCGCCCTTGTGCAAGCCAGGAGTTGACCACTTACGGTTTCGTCGCGCCTTTCGGTAAAGGCGAAGACGCTCCCCTGGTCCACGTCAGCGGTGACTTCCTGCTGATCGCTGCGCGCAAGGAAGAACGCATCCTGCCGGGTAGCGTGGTGCGTGACGCACTGAAAGAGAAAGTCGAAGAGATCGAAGCCGAGCAAATGCGCAAGGTCTATAAAAAGGAACGGGACCAGATCAAGGATGAAATCATCCAGGCCTTCCTGCCGCGTGCGTTTATCCGTCGCTCGTCGACCTTCGCCGCAATCGCGCCGAAACAAGGCCTGATCCTCGTCAACTCGGCCAGCCCGAAACGCGCCGAAGACCTGCTGTCGACCCTGCGCGAAGTGATCGGCACCCTGCCGGTGCGTCCACTCACCGTGAAAACCGCGCCAACCGCGATCATGACCGACTGGGTCACCACCCAGAAACCGGCCGATGACTTCTTCGTCCTCGACGAATGCGAACTGCGCGACACCCACGAAGACGGCGGCATCGTGCGCTGCAAGCGCCAGGACCTGACCGGCGAAGAAATCCAGCTGCACCTGACCACCGGCAAAGTGGTGACCCAACTGTCGCTGGCCTGGCAGGACAAGCTGTCCTTCATGCTCGACGACAAGATGACCGTCAAGCGCCTGAAGTTCGAAGACCTGCTGCAGGACCAGGCTGAACAGGACGGCGGCGAAGAAGCCCTGGGTCAACTGGACGCCAGCTTTACCCTGATGATGCTGACCTTCGGCGAATTCCTGCCGGCGCTGATCGAAGCCCTGGGCGGCGAAGAGACCCCACAGGGCATCTAAACCTTGTGAAGATCACATTGTGGGAGGGGGCTAGCTCCCTCCCACATTTGATCGCATAGCGATTCAAAAACCGCACAAAAAAGGACCTCCCCATGCGCGCACTCGCCACCTTGAGCCGCTTCGTCGGCAATACCTTCGCCTATTGGGTGCTGATCTTTGCCGTGCTGGCCTTCGTCGAACCCGGCTGGTTCATCGGCCTGAAAAGCGCCATCGTCCCGCTGCTGGGCCTGGTGATGTTCGGCATGGGGCTGACCCTCAAACTCGAAGACTTCGCCGAAGTCGCCCGCCATCCGTGGCGCGTGGCCCTGGGCGTGGTCGCGCACTTTGTGATCATGCCGGGCGTGGCTTGGTTGCTGTGCCAGGCCTTCAACCTGCCGCCCGAAATTGCCGTCGGCGTGATCCTGGTCGGCTGCTGCCCAAGCGGCACCTCGTCGAACGTGATGACCTGGCTGGCCCGTGGCGACTTGGCGCTGTCGGTGGCCATCGCCGCCGTCACCACCCTCCTCGCCCCGCTGCTGACCCCGGCGCTGATCTGGCTGCTGGCTTCGGCCTGGCTGCCGGTGTCGTTCATGGAGTTGTTCTGGTCGATCCTGCAAGTGGTGCTGTTGCCGATCGTGCTCGGCGTCGTCGCACAACGGCTGCTCGGCGAGCGGGTCCGCCATGCGGTGGAGGTGCTGCCGCTGGTGTCGGTGGTCAGCATCGTGATCATCGTCGCCGCCGTGGTGGCCGCCAGCCAGGCGAAGATCGCCGAGTCGGGCCTGCTGATCATGGCCGTGGTGATGCTGCACAACAGCTTCGGTTACGTGCTGGGCTACTTCACCGGCCGCCTGTTCAAGCTGCCGTTGGCGCAACGCAAGTCGCTGGCGTTGGAAGTGGGCATGCAGAACTCCGGGCTCGGCGCTGCCTTGGCCAGCGCGCATTTTTCACCGCTGGCTGCGGTGCCGAGTGCGCTGTTCAGCGTCTGGCACAATATTTCCGGGGCGCTGCTGTCGACGTACTTTCGCCGCATGAGTGAAAAGGAAGACCGCCGCGCACTGGAGAACACCGCGAAAACTTGATCGACCGATCAATCTTCGGCACTCTACCGAGCGCTGCGGGGACGACCCCGCGACGCTATCGCGTACACATCAGGGGACGACCCCGCTTTTATAGAGGAAGGTCATCATGTCCTGGATCATTCTGTTTTTCGCCGGGCTGTTTGAAGTCGGCTGGGCCGTCGGTTTGAAGTACACCGACGGTTTCAGCAAGCCACTGCCCACCGCCCTGACGATTGCCGCCATGGCCATCAGCCTCGGCCTGCTGGGGCTGGCCATGAAGGAATTGCCGCTGGGCACCGCCTACGCCATCTGGACCGGCGTGGGTGCAGTGGGCACGGTGATCGCCGGGATTATCCTGTTTGGGGAATCCATGGCGTTGTTCCGGCTGGCCAGTGTGGCGTTGATCATTTGCGGGCTTGTGGGGCTTAAGATCAGCGCTTAGGCCGCTACCGCCATCGGGGGCAAGCCCCCTCCCACATTTGACCGAGTTGTTCTGACGAGCGCGGTCTAGTGTGGGAGGGGGCTTGCCCCCGATGAGGCCAGTACCTCCAGCACAGAACTACCTGACATCCCCACGCAAAACACCGACCACAGCCTGCAACTGCGCAGGTGTCGCCTCCTCTACCCGAACAGGCTCACCCGCCACCAACACCACCCGCGACCAGATCCGATGAAAGACGCCCTTGTTAGGATCGCGGCTGAAAAAACTCCCCCACAACCCCTGCAACGCCAACGGAATCACCGGCACCGGCGTCTCCTCAAGGATGCGCGTCACGCCGCCACGGAATTCGTTCATCTCACCATCGGCGGTCAACTTGCCTTCCGGGAAGATGCACACCAACTCACCGTCCTTCAGGTACTGCGCAATCCGTGTGAAGGCTTTTTCGTAGATCTGGATGTCTTCATTGCGCCCGGCAATCGGAATCGTCCCGGCGGTGCGAAAGATAAAGTTGAGCACCGGCAAGCGGTAGATCTTGTAGTACATGACAAAGCGAATCGGCCGACGCACCGCGCCACCAATCAACAGCGCATCGACGAACGATACGTGGTTGCACACCAGCAAGGCCGCGCCCTCGTCCGGGATCAGCTCCAGGTTGCGATGCTCGACGCGGTACATGGAATGGCTGAGCAGCCAGATCATGAAGCGCATGGTGAACTCGGGGACGATCTTGAAGATGTAGGTGTTGACCGCGACGTTGAGCAGCGACACCACCAGGAACAGCTCGGGAATCGACAGTTTGGCCACGCTCAGCAGCAGGATCGACACAATCGCCGAGACCACCATGAACAACGCATTGAGAATATTGTTGGCGGCGATCACCCGCGCCCGTTCGTTCTCGGCGGTGCGCGACTGAATAAGCGCGTACAACGGCACGATATAGAAGCCGCCGAACACCCCCAGGCCCAGAATATCGAACAACACCCACCAGGCCTGGCCGTAACCGAGCACCGCCAGCCAATCGTTGGCCTGCACGTTCTGCGGCATACCGCCGGAATGCCACCACAGCAGCAGGCCGAACACCGTCAGGCCGAAGGAGCCGAACGGCACCAGGCCGATTTCCACCTTACGCCCGGAGAGTTTTTCGCAGAGCATCGAACCCAGCGCGATACCCACCGAGAACACTGTGAGGATCAGGGTCACCACGGTTTCGTCGCCGTACAACCATTCCTTGGCGTAGGCCGGGATCTGCGTCAGGTAGATCGCGCCGACGAACCAGAACCACGAGTTGCCGACAATCGAACGCGACACCGCTGGGGTCTGCCCCAGGCCCAGGCGCAGGGTGGCCCAGGACTGGCTGAAGATGTTCCAGTCCAGCCGCAGTTGTGGCGTAGACGCCGCGGCCCGCGGAATGCGGCGGCTGGCCAGGTAGCCCAACACCGCCACGCCGACAATCGCCGCCGCCACCACGGGCGCGTAATGGGTGGACGACATCATGATCCCCGCGCCGATGGTACCGGCCAGGATCGCCAGGAACGTGCCCATTTCCACCAGGCCGTTGCCGCCCACCAGCTCATCCTCGCGCAGGGCCTGGGGCATGATCGAGTACTTCACCGGGCCGAACAGCGCGGAGTGGGTGCCCATGGCAAACAACGCCAGCAGCATCAGTTCCAGATGATTGAACAAAAAGCCCGTGGCGCCGACGGCCATGATCACGATCTCGCCGACCTTGATCGCGCGGATCAACGCGTCCTTGTTGAATTTCTCGCCAAACTGCCCGGCCAGCGCCGAGAACAGGAAGAACGGCAGGATAAACAACAAGGCGCACAGGTTGACCCAGATGGCGCGGTCACCGTCGATGGTCAACTTGTAGAGAATCGCCAGGATCAGCGATTGCTTGAAGATGTTGTCGTTGAAGGCACCCAGCAATTGGGTAATGAAGAACGGCAAAAAGCGCCGCGTGCGCAGCAAGGTGAATTGTGAGGGGTGGCTCATCGTCCGTGTTCCTGCGTGGCCTGGTTTTTTTTGAGGCCACGACTTTACCTAATCCCGCTTACTTATTCCCTAATCCTGCAATACACGGTGAAACAAAAAGCTCACCTTTATAGGCGCCCTGCACCGTGCGCTTGGCGACGATCAGCCACATCAGCGACAACGCCAGCACCAGCACACCGCCAAATACGCTGAAGAACCCCAGGTGCAACACGCTCGCCAGCTTCAACGTGGCCAGGGCGTAGACCCCCAACGGAAAGGTGAAGCCCCACCAGCCCAAATTGAACGGGATACCGGCGCGCAAGTAACGCAGGGTAATCAGCACCGCGATCAGCATCCACCACAAACCGAAGCCCCACAGGGTAATACCGGCTATCAGGCCCAGGCCGTTGGCGATTTCACCGACAGCGGGCAAGCCATTGGCAGCGAAGATCGCCGGCGCATCGCCGCCCAGCAGCAACATACCGAGGGCACCGGTGCCGATCGGGCCAAGCGCCAGCCAGCTCGACGCCGCCATGTTGGCGTGGGGCAGCTTATGCAGGGCCATGCGCAGCATCAGGATGGTCAGAATGCTGAACGCCACCGGCAGCGAAAACGCCCACAACACGTAGCTGGTCACCAGCATCACCAGTTGCCCGTGGGCATCCGCCAGGTGCGGCGCCAACAGGCCACCGCTGGCGGCGGCGACTTCGGCCGCGACCACCGGCAACAGCCAGACGGCGGTCATCTGGTCGATACTGTGTTCCTGGCGCGTGAACATCATGAACGGGATCAGCACGCCGCAGGCCACTGCCATCGCCACGTCCAACCACCATAGCGCTTCGGCCAGCGGCACCACGCCAGCGCCCCAGCGCGGCAGGCCGAACAACAGCAAACCGTTGATAAGGGTGGCCAGGCCCATGGGAATGGTGCCGAAGAACATCGACACCGTAGAGTGCCCGAAGATCCGACGCGCCTCGTCGAAAAACATTACCCAGCGCGCCGCATACAAGGCGCTGAACAGGATGAACAGGCCGATGGTGAACAGCCACAACGCTTCGGCGATGGCGTACACCCCCGGCAGATTGACCGGCAGTTGCGCCAGCGCCAGCGCCAACACCCCGGTGCCCATGGTGGCGGCGAACCAGTTCGGGGTGAACTGGCGAATCACTTCCCGCGGTCGGGTCAGGTGGCTGAAGGGTTTGTAGTTCAGGGTGGTCGAGCAGGTCATGATGGCAATCCTCTTCCTCGCATGAGGTTGAGGCCATGGTAGAACCTGAGCACATATCTATATAACGGGTAATATCTCTAACTGTTATCTATTTTACCAATATACCGTCAGGCGCTGCCCTTGCACCCGACCCGCAATGCATCCTGGCGTAGCAACCCGGCCAGGGCGCCGAGGGTCAGCACGATCAGCACGGCGCCGTAGCCGTCCGTGGTAGCGATGAGCCCAAAACTGCGGATCAGATTGCCCGCCAGCAAAGACGGCAGGCAGAACGCCAGGTAGCTCAGCACGTAAAATGCCGACATCAACCCCGCCCGCTCATGGGGTAAGGCCAGCGGCACCACGCTGCGCAAGGCCCCGAGAAAGCCCGCGCCAAAACCACTGCCGGCGATCAACGTCGCGATGAAAAACAGCGGCAGGCTGGCGCTGTGGACCGCCACGAGGATCAGCGCCACACCAACGGCCAGCAGGCTCGCGCCCAACCGCAGGACCTTATTGGCCGGGCGATTGCGCAGGCTGAAGATCATCAGCGCGCCGCTCAAGGTCAGCACCGCCACCAAGCCGCCACCGATCAGGTTGGAGGTCGAGCCGGTCGCCGCCCGCACCAGCGACGGCGCCAGGGACAGATAGAAACCGCCCATGGCCCACACCGCCACGTCCACCGGTAACGACAGCCATAACGCGCGGCGCGCTTGCGGCGGCACGTGCAGGGTCGGACGCAATGACGCCAGCGCGCCGGGGATGCGGCTGACGGTCTCCGGCAGGCGCCACACATACACGGCCTGCCCGAGCATCAGCGCGAGCAGCGTCGAGTAGATCAACTCGGTGGGCAGCGGCGCGAATTCCACCAGCAGGCTGCTGCCCATCGCGCCACAGGCCATGCCCAGCAAGGGCGCGACGCTATTAACCAGCGGCCCCTGCTGGCGGTCGGTGTCGAGCAAAGCCGCGCCCAATACCGCAGTGGCCATGCCGGTGGCGAAACCTTGCAGCGTCCGCGCGGCGATCAGCCAGGCCACGCCGCTCTCATTGATAAACAGCAACATCGCCAGCATATTCAGGACCAGCGCGGCAAAAATCACCGGCTTGCGCCCCAGGTGATCCGACAGCGAGCCCACGGTCAACAGCGCCGCCAACAAGCTCAAGGCGTAAACGCCGAAGATCAGCGTGAGCATGCCCGAGGAAAAATGCAGGCCTTCCTGGTACAGGTGATACAACGGCGTCGGCGCGCTGGACGCCGCCAGGAATGTCAGCAAGGTGATCGCGAGGAACACCAGGCTGGAACGATGAGAAGTGAGGCTGGACATGGGCACGCTCCGCTAAAGCTAATATTTTGCTTTTGTGCAGTGTGCTACTGGCCGCCGCTTAAAGCAAATTCTTTGTGTTAAGGTCGCACGCATGGCGATAAAAGAAGGCCTCCGCCCGGGGGGTCGTAGTGCCCGGGTACAAGAATCCGTCCATTCGGCGGTACGCGAACTGCTGGAAGCTCATGAGCGTTCCAGCGTGACTGTGCCGATGATTGCGGCGCGTGCGGGTGTCACACCTTCGACCATCTACCGCCGCTGGGGCGACCTCTCCGTGCTGCTCGCCGATGTGGCCCTGGCGCGCATGCGCCCGGACAGCGAGCCGGCCCACACCGGCAGCCTGCGCGGCGACCTGCAGGCGTGGGCCGAGCAATACCTGGATGAGATGAGCTCGGAGCCGGGGCGCAACATGATGCGCGACGTGCAATGCAGCCAGACACCGGGGTATTGCGTGAGCATCCTGAGCGGGCAGCTTCAAGCGATTGTCGAGCGCTACCCGAACACCACGCCGCCGCCGAGCGTGGACCGCCTGGTCAACCTGCTGGCGGCGCCGACGGTGTTTCGCCTTCTGTTCTCCACCGCGCCGCTGGCGGTGGATGAGCTGCACGCGCTGATCGAGTTGGCGCTGCAGGGATAAAGGCGGTACTCAGGACCCAATGTGGGAGCGGGCTTGCTCGCGATTGCGCTAGGTCAGTCACTGTATCGCTGACTGATCCATGGCTATCGCGAGCAAGCCCGCTCCCACATTTTTTCCGCGTGCAATCCGGCGTTACGTGCGCATCCCGCGCCCGCTCACCAGCAACCGCGTACAACCGATGTACAACACCGCCGTGGCCACGACCATGAAGGTGATCGCCACGCTGATCCGGATATCCGACACCCCAAGGATGCCGTAGCGGAAGGCATTGACCATGTGCAGCACCGGGTTGGCCAGCGATACGGTCTGCCAGAACGGCGGCAGCAAGGTGATGGAGTAGAACACCCCGCCCAGGTAGGTCAGCGGCGTCAGCACGAAGGTCGGGATGATCGAGATGTCATCGAAGTTGCGCGCAAACACCGCGTTGATGAAACCCAGCAACGAGAAGATCGTCGCCGTCAGCACCACCACCACCAGCGTAATACCAAGGTGATGCACTTGCAGGTGGGTGAAGAACAGCGACAACAAGGTCACGATCACGCCGACCATCAAGCCACGCAGCACGCCGCCCAGGGTGTAGCCGATCAGAATGGTGTGCGGCGAGACCGGCGAGACCATCAGTTCTTCAATGGAGCGCTGGAACTTGCTACCGAAGAAACTCGAGACCACGTTGCCGTAGGAGTTGGTGATCACCGACATCATGATCAGGCCCGGCACGATGTACTGCATGTAGGTGAAGCCACCCATGTCGCCAATCTGCCGGCCGATCAGGTTGCCGAAGATCACGAAGTACAACACCATGGTGATCGCTGGCGGCAGCAACGTTTGCGGCCAGATACGGGTGAAACGACGGATCTCGCGATAGACGATGGTTTGCAGGGCAATCAGGTTGGGACGCAGCTCGGAGCCAGGATTGGAACTCATACCGCCACCTTCGCCAGGTTTTTTTCCACCAGAGAAACGAACAGCTCCTCAAGGCGATTGGTTTTATTGCGCAGGCTCAGCACTTCGACTTTCTGCGCGGCCAACTGACCGAACAGCGCGGTGATGCCAACGGTCTTGTCCACTTGCACTTCCAGGGTATGGCTGTCGACCAACTTCGCCGGGTAACCAATCAAGGTCGGCGCCACCTGATACGCATCCCTCAGATCAAGCAAAAACGTCTCGACGTGCAGCGTATTCAGCAGTTGCTTCATGCCCATGTTCTGGACGATGACGCCGTGATCGATGATCCCGATATTACGGCACAGGTGCTCAGCCTCTTCCAGGTAGTGCGTGGTGAGGATGATGGTGATGCCTTTCTCGTTCAGCTCGGTGAGGAAGGTCCACATTGAGCGACGCAGCTCAATGTCCACGCCCGCCGTCGGCTCATCAAGAATCAACAGACGCGGTTCGTGGATCAACGCCCGAGCGATCATCAGACGGCGCTTCATGCCGCCGGACAACGCACGCGATGGCACGTCGCGTTTGTCCCACAAGCCCAGTTGAGTCAGGTATTGCTCGGCCCGCTCTTTGGCGATTTTGGGTGGGATACCGTAGTACCCGGCTTGGGTTACCACAATGTCGAACGTCTTTTCGAACTGGTTGAAATTGAATTCCTGCGGCACCACACCGATGCACCGCTTGAGCGCTGCGGGCTCGCGATCCAGGTCATGACCAAAGATATTCACTGTACCGCTGGTTTTGTTGACCAGGGTCGAGATGATGCCGATGGTGGTGGATTTTCCGGCGCCATTGGGGCCGAGCAATGCGAAGAAATCACCTTCAGCGACATCCAGATCGATACCACTCAGGGCCTGGAAACCGTTGCCGTAGGTTTTGGTTAGCTGCCGGATGGACAGAGCGGAACTCATATCGGAATACGCACCAAAGAAGGGAATAGAAACAATAGATGAGGCTACACCGCACGTCGTTCAACGGCGGCGCAAGACAAGCATGGTGCTTGCCCGCGCCGCACAAGTACAGTCACCTGTATTAATAGTCAGTATCAGGTCAACGCGGTCATCACCGTTTTGCGGTAGGCCGGCCGCTGTTGCAGGCGCTGGTACCAGGCCTCTAGATGGGGCATGGCAGGCCGTTCGATGGGCATTTCAAACCAGGCGTAAATAAAGCTGCCCAAGGGGATATCGCCCATGCCGATGTCGTCGCCCGACAGGTAGGGCTGTGCGGCGAGCGCCTTCTCCACCGTGCCGAGCGCATCGATGCAGGCCTGGCGCCCGGCGTTGATGGTGTCCCAATTACGCTTTTCCGCCGGGGTGCGCACCATGCCCCAGAACACCGCCTTGAACGGCTCGGCGAGGGTCGAGGTGGTCCAATCCATCCATTTTTCGGCGCTGGCCCGCGCCTTTACATCGCTCGGGTACCAGTTCGACGCCTGCTTGGCGCAGAGGTAACGCACGATGGTGTTGGATTCCCACAGCACGAAGTCGCCGTCTTCGATCATCGGCACCCGACCATTGGGGTTCAATGCACGGTATTGCGGCGTGTCGACCACACCAAAAGCGCCGCCCGCATCGATGGCCTCATAGTCCAGGCCGAGTTCCTCGGCGCACCACAGGACTTTCCTGACGTTCGATGAATTTTTACGCCCCCAGATCTTCAGCATGACCGCGCCTTATTGTTGATGAACATGGCTTGATGAACGCAGCAGCATACGCCGGTTCATGGGCGGCTTAAATCGCCCTGCATATCACCCAGCACGCTCGGCATCTGCTCGCCAAACAGGTGCGGGTAACATTTCTCCAGGTGGGCAAAGAAGAAATCTTCGGGCACGTCCGCAAATTGCCCATGGTCCACCACGTACTCCATCGAGCGCTGGCCCTGGCGATTGAACGCGTGGAACACACTGTCGTTGATCCCATCGAACGCCAGCGGCGGCACATCGAACAGTTCGCACAATTGCTGGTTGAACGCCGGCGTGGCTTTGACCCAACGACCGTTCAGGTACAGCTCGGTATAACCGTGCATGGCGAACACATCGCTTTTGAGCAATGCGATCAGGCGCGGCGTCGACAGGTGATTGCGCACATCCGCCAAACCGATGCGCGCCGCAATGCCGCAGTGCCGCGCACACGCAGCGAGCAAGGTGGCCTTGGGCACGCAGTAGCTCTGGCCGGCAGCCAGGGCGAAGCTGGCGTTCAGGGTGTTGGGGTCGCGGCTGAAGGTGTAGGGGTTGTAGCGCACCGCCTCACGCACGGCGTAATAAAGACTGACTGCCTGGTCACCTGAATCCGCGCTGGAACCGCGATGTTTTTCGGCGAACTCCACCACCGCTGGGTGGTCACTATCGATGAAGCGGCTGGGATTCAGGTAGGTTTCCATGCGTTTGATCTCCGGGGGAAGCCTTAAGTCTAACGACAGGTCTGCCACAGAGATAACGACGATTCGGCCAAATGCCGGCGCCTGGTGATCGGTGATCCCAAGGTGCTCCCAGTGCAACGCGTCACACCCTGATCACCGCGCTTTCTCGGATGCCGACTAAGCTCTTTGGTGGTTTCGCCCCTGGTTTCATGGAGGATTGAATATGTTGTTGTTGTGGATATTGGTTCTGGTGGTCGGCATTGCCTATTTGGCACACCGGCGCACCGCGCCCCTGCCCGCCCTGGGCGTGGTCGCCGTTTACCTGCTGGCGATGGGCGCCTGGAGCCACGCACCGGGTTGGCTGCTGCTGATCTTCTGGGTGTTGATTGCGATCGTGGCCGCGCCCCTGCTGCTGCCCGACCTGCGCCGCCAATACTTCACCAAACCGCTGTTCAGTTGGTTTCAGAAGGTCTTGCCGCCAATGTCCGAGACCGAGCGCGATGCCATCGACGCCGGCACCGTCTGGTGGGACGGCGAGCTGTTCAGCGGCCGCCCCGATTGGGACACGTTGCTGGCCTACCCCAAGGTACGTTTGACCGAAGAAGAACAGGCGTTTATCGACGGTCCTACCGAAGAACTGTGCGCGATGGTCAGCGACTGGGAAATCGGCCAGGCCATGGACCTGCCGCCCGCCGCCTGGGAACACATCAAGACCCACGGTTTCTTCGCGCTGATCATTCCCAAGGCGTATGGCGGCAAGGGCTTCTCCGCCTATGCCCACTCCCAAGTGGCGATGAAACTCGCAACGCGCAGCGGTGACCTGGCGTCCACCGTGATGGTCCCCAACTCCCTCGGCCCCG